>Ga0070734_10001475_pt1 | contig 33913 bp, 32 predicted proteins | sample Coa_R1_8_FD_66444 | JGI IMG/M metagenome (GOLD analysis project Ga0070734, IMG submission 66444) | Surface soil microbial communities from Centralia Pennsylvania, which are recovering from an underground coalmine fire - Coalmine... | ecosystem: Environmental > Terrestrial > Soil > Unclassified ...
GGGCCTCGACAGGGAGGCACGCGTCATCACGCGGCCCGACGTGGTCACCGTCGTTGGCGGAGGAGACCGCCATCTGCTCGACGCGCGCGTGAATAGCGCAATCGATGCCGGCGCGAGGCGCATTCTCAGCATCGGAATCTGCGGCGCGCTCTCTCCGCTCTTTCGCGTTGGCGACTGCATTGTTGCCAGCGAGGTCGTAGCGACGAACACGCGATATGTCACGAGCCCGGAATGGTCCGCCCAAATTCTTGCGTCGCTTCCGAGTGCGCGTCGCGCGATGCTCACCGGCTCCGACCAGATCGTCTCCAGCAAGTTCGAGAAGAGCGAACTCTATCGTGCAACCGGGGCGGATGCGGTCGACATGGAATCGCATATCGTCGCCCGGATCGCGAAGGAGCGGCGATTGCCTTTCGCGGCCGTCAGGGTCGTATCGGACTCGTGCCACCAGACGCTGCCGCCAGCCGCGCTGGTCGCAATGAACCAGTCAGGACGCGTGGACATTCTTGCGGTGTTGCGGTCGCTCGCGAAAAGACCCGCCCAGATCCCGGCCCTGATCCGGACGGCGTGGGAAGCAGAGAAAGCGTTCCGAACGCTATTCCGCTGCCGCCATGTCCTTAGCCCCGGCCTTTTGCCGGCGGAGTTCCGCGAGCTTTCGCTCGACGTGCGCTGAAAACACGAATTTCGCGGGACGCGCGCCGTCGAGCGGAAGGTCCTTTTTCATGGGACCTTCGGTACGAACGCCGCGCATCATCAGCGGCACCAGCTTGAGCGGATTTCGCACGGAATCGACGACGGCTGTGCCCTCGAACCCGCAGTGAACCATGCAGTTCGAGCACTTTTCATATTTGCCGACGCCGTAGCTCTCCCAGTCGGTGTCTTCCATCAGCTCCTTGAAGGTCGCGACGTAACCTTCGCCGAGCAGATAGCAGGGCTTCTGCCAACCGAAGACCGTTCGTGCGGGCATGCTCCAGGGGGTGCATTCGTAGACCTGGTTTCCCGCAAGAAAATCGAGAAAGAGATCGGACTGGGTGAATGACCATTTCTTGCCGCCATTGCCGCGGGCAAAGATGTCGCGGAAGAGACGCTTTGTGCGCTCTCGATTGAGGAAGTGCTGCTGGTCGGGCGCGCGCTCGTAGGCGTAACCGGGAGACACGGTGATGCCGTCGAGACCCATGGCCGTCACGTCATCGAAGAAGCGGGCCACGCGCTCCGGATCGGCATCGTTGAACAAGGTGCAGTTGATCTGCGTCCGGAAGCCTTTGGCTTTCGCGAGCTTTATGGCGTCGACCGCCTTTTCGTAAGTGCCTTCGAGGCAGACCGATCGGTCGTGCATCACCTTGTCGCCATCGAGATGGATCGACCAGGTGAAATTCGGGTGCGGTTTGAACTGGTCGATCTTCTTCGTGAGCAAAAGTGCATTGGTGCAAAGAATCACGAACTTGTTGCGGTCGAGAAATCCCTTGACGATTTCAGGCATCTCGCGGTGCAGCAGCGGCTCACCGCCTGCGATCGAAACGGCGGGCGCGCCGCACTCGTCAATGGCGGCCATGCAGTCTTCATATGACAGCCGAAGGTTGAGGATCTCGTCCGGATAATCGATCTTTCCGCAGCCGGCGCAGGCAAGGTTGCAGCGGTACAAAGGCTCGAGCATCAGCACGAGAGGATATCGCTTGCGCCCGCGCAGGTGCTGTTTCAGCACATAGGAGCCGATTTTCGCCGCCTGGGCTGCCGGAATTGCCAAAATGCTTCTCCAATCCTTGGCTACGTCAGGCGAGCGCGCGTAAGGGCGCCCGGTCCTGTCAGCCTGCTAAATCGCGTTCACGAAAATGAAAACGCTTCATCAGTTCCTGAGTTCGACGGGCAAACGGAACTCGATGTGTTCCTTCTTGCCGTCGAGTTGCGAAACCACAATTTCACCGCAAATTGCCCTGAGTGCCTCGATGACATCGAGCACGAGCTCTTCCGGGGCGCTGGCGCCGGCGGTCAAACCGACAGTTTTCTTGTCTTTCAGCCACGCAGCCTCGAGTTCATTACCATCGGCAATCAGGTAACTCGGCACGCCCTCTTCGATTCCGATCTCGCGGAGCCGATTCGAATTCGAACTGTTTTTCGCGCCCACGACCAGGATGACGTCGGCGACGCGGCAAAGTTCGCGTACTGCCATCTGCCTGTTCTGCGTCGCGTAACAGATGTCCGACGTCTCCGGTCCTATAATGTCGGGGAAGCGCTTCTTCAGCGCCGCGATCACGCCCTTGGTGTCGTCGATCGACAGCGTGGTCTGCGTGACATAGGCAACCGGGGTTTCCACCGGGATCGGAAGCAGTTCGACGTCTTCTTCTGATTGCACCAGATGAACCGGTGCGCCGACCTGCCCCATGGTACCCTCGACCTCGGGGTGCCCTGCGTGACCGATCAGGATCAGTGTCCGTCCATACCGGGCATAACGCTTTCCCTGGCTGTGCACCTTCGAAACGAGCGGACAGGTCGCATCGATCACGGGCAGCGACCGCTCCTGCGCATCCCTGAACACCGTCTGGGGAACACCATGTGCGCTGAAGACGGTGACGGCCCCGTCGGGCACTTCATCCAGCTCCTCGACGAATCGCGCACCCTTGCTCTTCAGCGTCTCGACCACATGCCGGTTGTGAACGATCTCATGGCGGACGTAGACGGGCTCGCCATATTTCTCGAGCGCGCGCTCGACAATGTCGATGGCACGCACGACGCCGGCACAGAAGCCGCGAGGCTGGGCGAGGATGACACGCATTTGGGGACCTTTACCGCCGCATGGTTCTAATCGGGCCGTCCGAGCCTGTCCAATGGCCGGATTTCGGCAAAATTCGGGCATCGCAAAGCTGCCGGAAACCCTTGATCAAAACGAGACAGCACGCCCGCGTGTTGCATGTGTGCAATAGGGTGGCGTTCCGCCCCCTGGGCCCCGTCCAAAAGGCGGGGGAGATTCATTGCCTTGTCTTCGCCACCCCCGGAAGACAGATTGGAAACCGAAGCGCGGGGCCGGCATCCCAATCCGTCATGCGATCATCTGCGACGAAGCCGCCGGAAAAAGGCGAGGAGGGGATTGCGGGGAGCGCGCTCGAGGCGGCTCTCGGTAAAGCCGCGCGCGCGGTCGAAAACGAGCTGGATCGGCTCCTTCCTGTTCCGCACGGCAGATATGCGAGGATTCACGAAGCCATCCGTTATGCGATTTTCGCGGGCGGCAAGCGCGTGCGTCCGTTCCTGGTCCTGACCACCTCGAAGCTCTTCTCGGTCCCCCATGAGCGCGCACTGAGAGCGGCCGCCGCGATCGAAGCGATCCATACGTATTCTCTCGTTCACGACGACCTTCCTTGCATGGATGACGACGATCTCAGGCGTGGCAAGCCGACCGTGCATGTGGCATTCGACGAAATGACGGCCGTCTTGACCGGAGACGCCTTGTTGACGCTCGCGTTCGGCATTCTCTCCGGAGAACAGACGCATCCCTCAGCGGATGTCCGCTGCGCGCTGATCGCGCGTCTCGCGGAAGCCGCCGGCCACGACGGAATGATCGGTGGCCAGGTTCTCGACATGCTCGCGCCCCAGCGATCCCTGGTCCTCGAGGAGATTGCCGAATTGCAGCGGTTGAAGACGGGCGCGCTGTTCGAGTTTTCCTGCGAGGCCGGAGCCATTCTTGGAGAAGCTGGCGAGGAGCACCGCCAACGCCTCCGATCTTACGCGCGGGATATCGGCCTCTTGTTCCAGATCACCGACGACCTCCTCGACGTCACGAGTTCCGCCGAAAAGACAGGCAAGGCAGTGGGCAAGGACGATGGCCGGGGCAAGGCGACATTCGTATCCATCTACGGAGTGAAGGGCGCACGCGACGAGGCAGCAAAGCTTGCGGTGCGCGCGGCGGAGACGGTCCGGCCGTTCGACAAGACGGCGCCGGAACTCGCGCTTTTGCCGAAGTACCTGGTCGAGCGGGAGCATTGATGGCCCATGACAGCCGCCCATGCCGCAGCGTGGATCCGTTCGGATCAAAATTCGACACCAAGAGTTTGATCTGTTCGATGATCAATCGCCTGGCGTTTCTTTCTGCGTTGCTGCTCGCCGTGTTCGCCTGGATCGCGCCCGCCACGGCGCTGGACAATGCGGTCACCGATCCCGCGGCACGCCAGATCGCTGTTTTCGACGACACGCTCTTGAGCGCGATGAAAGGGGCAAACCAGCTCGGCGTGTCGGGCCGCTATCGGCTCCTGAAGCCCGTGCTCGAGCGCACGTTCGATTTTCCGGCCATGATCGCTACCGCGGTCGGACCGGCTTTCAATTCCCTTGCGCCTGCCGATCAGAAGGCGCTCGCGAGCGCGTTCGAAAAGATGACGATTGCGACCTATGCGCACGATTTCGACGGCTACTCGGGCGAACGCTTCACCATCAGCCCGAATGTCGCTGTCCGCGGCGACCACAAGCTCGTTCAGACGAGCCTGATCACGCCGACGGAAACCCACGCATTCAACTATGTGATGCATGCCGTTGGAGGCCGCTGGATGGTGATCGACATCCTGCTCGAAGGCTATGTCAGTCAGATGGCGACCAAGCGGTCGGAGTATGCAGCCACGGTCGGGCAAGGCGGCGCCGCCGCATTGGTGACCAAGCTGAATGCCATCAGCGACGGGCTGCTTGCTGCGCGGCAGCGGTGAGCGAGCGGACGATCGAAAACGGATGTCATTCCCGGCGCGCGCTTTAGCGCGCGGATAGGGAACCTAGTCGCGCGAGCGTCCGCGAGCGCAATGACTCTCTCAGCGCGCGCGCTGTATCTGGGCCCCTTCCGTCGGCGCGCTTACGCGCGCCTCGCCGGGGATGACAACCTGACTTTTTAAGCAAATCGTGCGCTTACGGTGCGCCGGGCTCGAGAAGCGCCGGCATGAAGAACAGCGTCGTGATGAGCGTCCAGCCGAGCGAGATCATCAGAAGCTCGCCCATGCTCGCCGTGCCGGGATGGCTCGACAGCCAGAGCGATCCAAAACCCGATGCTGTGGTGAGGGCGCTGAAAATCACCGCGCGGGTGAGGCTGGTCGACAGCAGATGTGTCGCACCATTCCGCCAGGCGACGATAAAATAAATGTCGAAGGCGACGCCCACACCAAGCAACAACGGCAAGGCGATCACGTTGGCGAAATTCAGGTGCAGGTGAAGCAGGACACAGGTTGCAAGTGTGAGGAAGGCGCTCAAAAACAGAGGTGTGAGCGTAAAGAGGACATCGCGCGGATTTCGCAGCGCCACCAGCAACAACAATGTGATGACAAGGGCTGAAAGCAATCCGGCCTGGATGAAAGCGCGCAGGATGGTTTTTCCGTAATCCTGGATCGAGATCGGCGTTCCCGTCGCGTCGGGTGCAACCGATTTGACGGCATTGCTGAAGGCCTCGAGGTCCTCGTTCGATGACGCGCTGCTTCTGGGATAGACCTCGATGCGTGCAGTTCCGTCCTTGGCGACCCAGTCCTGCTCGAGGTCGGTCGGCAAATCCTTGAGAGAAACCGGCTGAGCCGTCAGCGCCGCCCGGATCTGGTCGAGCATGACCGTGAGGCCGGACACGATGCTTGCCGAGGCCAGCTTGCGCTTTTCGGGCGATGCTCTCGAAAGAGCATCGATCGTCCCGGCGAGGCGGAGCGCGCCCGCATCTTGCGGTCCACCATTCGCACCGGCGGCGCGTAGCGCGCTCGCTGCCCGCTTCAAGGCAGCGATGTTTTCGTCGTCGCCAGGCGGTGGTCTTGTACCGAACGGATTGATTGTGGTGTCGAGCAGCGAGCGTGCATCGGCGATGGCGGCAAGCTTTGCGCTCTGGTCTTCCGGAACAAAGCTCCGAATGGAAAGGATCTGTCCCACGTCCGGCAGTTTCGACAGGCGATCCACGATCCGACCCGTCGCTGCAAGGGAGGGTGCAAGCACGTTGATCGTGTTGGGCGAGGTCTCAGGATTCTTCATCAAATCGCGCAGGGTTGCGACCGACTCCACCTTGCGGCTCCTCAAGTCGAGCGGATTGAAATCGAACTGGAGCGATGGAACGAGAATGATGGCAATCACTCCGGCACCGATCGCCGTCCGCAGGACAAGTCGGCTGTGCTTTCTCATGAATCTGTCGACGGGCCGCAGGAACGCGTAGCCCACCTGTTCCGGTTCGCCCGGCGCGCCGATGAGCACAATCAGGGCAGGGAGCAGCACGATGCTGAGCACGAAGGCGACAAGCATGCCGATGCCAGCGACCAAGCCGAGTTCGGCAACGCCGGAGTAGTTGGTCGGAAGGAAGGACAGAAATCCAACCGCCGTTGCCGCGGCCGCGAGCGCGAGCGGTTCTCCGATCTTGAGCCCAGCCTCAGCGAGGGCCTTCTTGAGATCTCCGACACGATGGCGCTCCGCGCGATAGCGCACGGTGAACTGGATGGCGAAGTCGACACCCAAGCCGACGAACAGTGCGACGAACGCGATCGAGATGATGTTGAATTCGCGGGCATAGAGCAGTCCCAGCGCCATGGTGATCATGAGGCCGGCGACCAGCGTGATGAGAATCGCGAGAATGATCCGGAACGAGCGGACCGCGAGCCACAGGGTCAGGAGGACGGCCGCGAACATGGCCGAGCCCATAAGACCGGCGCGCTCGGCGAGCGTGCCGAATTCCTCGTCTGCAAGAGGCACGGGACCCGTCAGGCGCACGCGCACGCCATCTTCCGGGTCCAGCCTCAACGCGGTGGCCGTTTTGCGGATGATGTTCGATGCCGCCAGTCCCGGCTCGAGCGCGCCATAGTCGAGCCGTGGCCGCACCTCGATGAAGCGGCGAAGCTCCTCCGGTTTCGGCGGAGCGCCGGTCACAAGCGAGCGCCAGGAGAGAAAAGATTTTCTGCCCTCCAGCGCCTGCCGGAGCGGCTTTTCGAGCGCGTCGATGGGCCGGGCAAGATCGGAAAGACTGGTCTGGCCGCGCGTGGCACCCTCGAGCATGGTCGAAAGGCTTTCGAGGATGCCACGCAGGCTTGGGTCTGCCGCAAGAACGCCCAGAAAGGGTTGCGCCTGGATCAGCTGCGAGGCTGTCTGTTTTACTTCGCCGGTGCCGAGAAACAGCATGCCCTCGCGCGCAAAGAATGGCCCCCCACCTGGCCGGCGCACGCTCAGGAATGCGCCCTTGTCCTGGGCAAGTGCATCGGTGAGCGCGGCCGAAGCGCGCTCTGCCAACTCGGGCGTGGCGCCGTCGATTACGACCAGAATGAGGTCCTTTTGCTGGGGGAACAGCCGGTCGTAGCGCAGGTCGCGCTGACGCCAGTTGGTGTTCTGCGAAACGAGCTTCTCGCTGTTGGTATCAATCCTGAAATGGGTGGCCGTGAAAACGGCGGCGACGAGTGACGCGACCAGAAGCGCGAGCGCCACGGACGAAGCGTGACGGGAGCTGAAAGCAACGAGGCGTTCGATCCAGCGCATTCGGGTTCAGTCGCGAAATAAAGCCAGGCCGGCTCTGATCAGAGCCGCATATGGCTGACGCCGCCGTCCACGACGATCGTGGACCCGACGACATAGTCGCCTGCGCGGCTGGCGAGATAGATCGCCGCCCCCGCCATGTCTTCCGGCGTGCCGATGCGGTGCGCCGGGATGCGTTTTGCAAGCAGGTCGCCGCGGTCGCGCGCGTCGCGATTCATGTCGGAGGCGAAAGCGCCCGGTGCGATGGCGGACACGACGATATGATCTTCGATCAACCTGATCGCCATGCGCTTCGTGAGATGGATGAGACCGGCCTTGCTCGCGTGATACGAATAGGTTTCCTGCGGATTGACCGCGATCCCGTCAATGGAAGCGACATTGATGACCTTGGCCGGACGGGCGGCGGTTGCAGCCGCCTTGAGTGCGGCATGCAGCGCCTGGGTAAGGAAGAACGGCGTCTTGACATTCAAGTCCATCACCTTGTCCCAGCCGCTCTCGGGAAACTCGTCGAAGGGGGCACCCCAGGCCGCGCCGGCATTGTTGACGAGAATGTCGAGCGTCTTCTCGCGCGCGAGATAGGCCTCAGCCAATGTTCGCGCGCCCTCCGCACCGGACGCGTTGACCGGAAGCGGGATGCAGGTGCCGAGTTTTGAAAGTTCGCGGGCGGTCGCCTCGAGCGCATCGGCCTTCCGGGCCGAGATGTAGGCCTTGACGCCGCCGCGGACGAAGCCTTCCGCGATCATCTTGCCGATGCCGCGCGAACCGCCTGTGATCAGCGCGGTACGCCCTTTGAGCGAAAAGAGTTCATCCATTTGTTCCTCCCAGTCCCTGCCGCCTGATCTAAGGGGGGAGGCTCGGGCGAAGTCAAAGCGACAGGGCGCGCCGGGCCGCTGGGGCCCCTGCTACGCGAAAGCCCTCTGGTTGCCCGGGCTAACCGCGGACCGTAATAGTAGGCCTGTGAGCGGGGCCTCGCGAATGTCCACCGATCCGGATCTGAAGCGCTTGCGCGACAGCATCGACAACATCGATGCAGCGCTCATCCATCTCCTGGCCGAGCGCTTCAAGTGCACCAAAGCCGTCGGCGAACTCAAGGCCAGGAAGGGCATGGCCCCTGCCGATCCCGCACGGGAAGCCGAGCAGATTGCGCGCCTGAGATCGCTCGCCAGCGATGCCAAGCTCGATCCGGACTTCGCCGAGAAATTTCTTTCCTTCATCGTGAAGGAAGTTATCCGCCACCACGAGGCCCTGAGGCAGACAAAATGAGAATGCTCACCTGTGCTCTTGCCGGTTCGCTGCTTGTGTTGTGCGCATCAGCCACTGCAAGCGAAATGCCAGCCTATCCAGACCTGGTCGCGAAAGCCAAAACGGATGGACTGAGCGTGAATTACACCGATCTTCGGATGGCATACGCGGCAAGCGGTACCGCCGATCTGACCGGCGCGATCGTCGACAAGGAAGTCGAGCCGATGATCGAATCGGCGGAAGCCGGAGATTGCGACAAGGCGCTCGTGCTGTCGGACAAGGTCCTCAACGCGGCGTTCGTGAACATCCTCGCCCATATGGTCCGGAGCGAATGCTTCGACCGGAAGGGCGAACTCGCAAATTCTGCGCGCGAAGACACGATTGTGTCTGGACTCAGGGACTCCATTCTCGGCTCCGGTGATGGACGTACGGAAAAGTCGGCTTTTGTCGTCGTCAGTCTCGACGAAGAGCAATTCGTCCTTTCCACGCTGGGCCTCAATCAGGGTTCGGGCACGCAGGCGATCGTGCGCGACGGCGGTCATTCCTATGACCTGATCGCGGCCGCGGACGAGAAGGGCGCGAAGAGCACGATCTTTTTCCAGGTCGACGCGATCACGGCGGTGGAAGGAAAAGCAAACCGCTAGAACGCGGCTGGTTGATCGGAACGAGCATCACAAGAACACCTGTCATGGCCCGCGCATGCGGGGCCACCCAGTGAGTGTTGGAAAAAGTTCATCCAGCGGCAGCGCTGACTGCGGGCCGGACGCTGCACGCCGGGCCATGACATGCCTGGATTTGCATAAGAGAGTCCGAAAGCCGGGCAATTTCGCCGGGGCTTTCTCAGCCAGCCTCCAATCTTATAAGAGAAGAAGACCAGCGCCTTCGGGTCAAAGGAGACCTTCATGGATTTGACGTTTTCGCCTCAGGAGGAGGCCTTTCGCCGCGAGGTCCGGGCCTTCATCGAAGAGGTGAAACCCACCCTGCCCAAGGATCCGGGCGGCGAAGGCCACGTCACCTCCAAGGACGATTTTCTTGCCTGGCATAAGGCCCTTTATCGCAAGGGCTGGGTCGCACCCCTGTGGCCGAAGGAATATGGCGGCACCGGCTGGAACGTGACGCAGCGTTACATCTTCAACGAAGAAACCGCGAACGCCGAAATGCCCACCACGCTGCCCTTCGGTCTCAGCATGGTGGCGCCGGTGATCTTCACCTTCGGCAGCGACGAGCAGAAGAAGAAATTCCTGCCGCGGATTCTTTCCGGCGAAGACTGGTGGTGCCAGGGCTATTCCGAGCCGGGCGCGGGTTCCGATCTCGCGAGCCTGCGCACGCGCGCGGTGCGCGACGGCGACCATTACATCGTCAACGGCCAGAAGACCTGGACGACGCTCGCCCAATACGCCGACTGGATCTTCTGCCTGGTGCGCACCAATACCGAGGTGAAGCAGCAGGAAGGGATCACCTTCCTCCTCATCGACATGAAGACGCCCGGCATCACGGTGAAGCCCATTATCGTGCTCGATGGCGCACACGAGGTGAACGACGTCTTCTTCGACAATGTGAAGGTGCCTGTCGCCAATCGCGTCGGCGAGGAGAATAAGGGCTGGACTTACGCGAAATTCCTGCTCGTGAACGAGCGCTCGGGCATTGCGGGCGTAGCACGCTCGAAGAAAGCGATCAGCCGGCTCAAGGAGCTCGCGCGCGCGGAACTGCTCGACGGTCGGCCGCTAATCCAGAGCGAGGAGTTCGCGCACAAAATCGCCGAACTCGAGATCGATCTCGCGGCTCTCGAGTTCACGGAATTGCGCACGCTCGCCGCCGAGTCGAAGGGCCAGATGGCCGGTCCGGAAAGCTCGATCCTCAAGATCCGGGGCACCGAGATCTCGCAACGGATCACCGAGCTCACGCTCGAGGCGATCGGCTATTACGGCTTGCCCGACGAGCGGAGCTTCGGCGCCAACGAATATATCGGGCCGGATTATGCAGCCGGCGCCGCGGGCCGGTATTTCAACATGCGCAAGCTCTCGATCTTCGGCGGCTCGAACGAGATCCAGCGCAACATCATCGCCAAAGCGGTGCTGGGGCTCTAGCAGAATGGATTTGCAAGGAGGCTCCGAATTTTCACACGAAGCCGCGAAGACGCGAAGAGAACGAGTAATCCCGTGGTTTTCCTCCGCGTCTTCGTGCCTTCGCGTGAACCCCTTTGGCGCAAACTGAAGGTCAGCAATCAGGAAGAGATCAATGGATTTTTCGTTCAGCGAAGAACAGACGCTCCTGCGCAATTCCGTCGCGAAATATCTTTCCGACCATTACACCTATGAGTCCTGGCGCAAGTTCACGCGCAACGACCTCGGCCGCGATCCGGCGCACTGGAAGCAATTCGCCGAGCTCGGGCTTCTCGCAGCACCCTTGCCGGAGTCCCATGGCGGGCTCGGCGGCGGGCCGGTCGAGATCCTCGTGGTCATGGAAGAAATGGGAAAGCGCCTCGTCGTCGAGCCCTATGTGCCCACGGTGGTCATCGGCGGCGGGTTGATTGCAGGCGCCGGCAGCGAGGGCCTGAAATCGGAATGGCTCGAAAAGATCGCATCCGGCGAGACGCTCTTTGCCTTCGCCTTTGCCGAAAGCCAGGGCCGCTACAATCTCGCCGATCTGAAAACCACGGCGAAGAAGCAGGGAACAAGCTTCATCCTGAACGGCAACAAGTCGGTGGTCGTCGGTGCACCCTGGGCCGACCAGCTCATCGTCACTGCGCGCACGGCCGGCTCGCAGCGCGAACCGCGCGGCATCAGCCTCTTTCTGGTCGACAAGAAGACAAAGGGGATTTCGACGCGCGACTATCCGACGGTCGATGGCGGGCGGGCCTCGGAGATCACCTTCGAAAACGTGGAAGTGCCGGCCGCGCGCGCGATCGGCGCGATCGACGGTGGTCTTCCGCTTGTCGAGCGCGCGGTCGACAATGCGATCGCCGCGGTTTGCGCCGAAGCGTGTGGCGCAATGAAGGTTCTGGTCGACTCGACTGTCGAGTACTCGAAAAACCGCAAACAATTCGGCGTGCCGATCGGAAAATTCCAAGCCCTGCAGCATCGCATGGTCGACATGTTCATGAACTACGAACAGGCGGTCTCGATCACGCTGATGGTGACGTTGCGCCTTCTGGAGAGCGATGCCGAACGCGCGCGCTCGGCCTCGGCCGCCAAGGTCGAGATCGGCAAAGCGGGCCGCTTCGTCGGGCAGCAGGCTGTCCAGATTCATGGCGGCATGGGCATGACCGACGAGCTGAATGTCGGACACTACTTCAAGCGGCTCACCATCATCGATACGCTTTACGGATCGACCGATCATCACCTGCGGCGGTTTGCCAATCTCAGCAACGCCACGGCGTAAAACGGGGCACAGGGATGCTCGATCACTTTGGCCTTCGCTGCCGCCATCCTGCCGTCATGCTCCCGTTCTACGAGAGCTGCCTTGCTTGCCTCGGAATTAAGGTCTTCCAGCGCCAGTCTGAGCTCAATGCCATCGTCCTTGGGCGCCCGGGCGCACCCATATTTCTGTGGCTCGGCGAAGGGGAGGAGTCCTGGAAGGCAGAGAACGCCTCCATTCGCGTGCACCTCGGATTTCGTGCGGACACGCATGAGGCCGTGCGGGCCTTTCATGAGACCGGCCTGAAACTCGGCGGTCGCGACAATGGCCCACCAGGATTTCGACGCCCGACCTGTTACAGCGCGTTCGTGATCGACCCGGAAGGGAATAACATCGAGGCGATCTGTCAGACCGAGCGGCCGTTCCCCGGCACGTGAATGGCAACCCAGGAGAAATCATGTCCGCATTGCTGTTCGAAAAGTCCGGTGCGATCGCCACCCTGACCATCAACCGCGCCGAGAGCCGCAATCCGCTCGGCGAGGACGGCGACGGCGAACTCTTCGCGGCCGCGGCCGAGCGCATCAACAGCGATCGCGAGATCCGTTGCGCCATTCTGACCGGCGCCGGCAGCGCCTTTTCCGCCGGCGGCAATGTCAAGGCGATGCGCGAACGCTCGGGCGCGTTCGAAGGCGGCGGCACGACGCTGCGCGAGCGCTACCGCAACGGCATTCATCGTCTCGTGCGGGCGCTCTATGGAATCGAAGTGCCCCTGATCGCGGCGGTCAACGGGCCCGCGATCGGGCTTGGCAACGACGTCGCCTGCCTCGCCGATATCCGTATCGCATCCGAGAAAGCGATTTTCGGAGCGACCTTCCTGCGCGTCGGCCTGGTGCCAGGCGACGGCGGCGCCTGGATCCTGCCGCGGGTCATCGGCCATGCGCGCGCGGCCGAACTCTTCTTTTCGGGCGAGACCATCGATGCGGCGACCGCTCTCTCCTGGGGTCTCGTCAGCCGCGTCGTACCGCCGGCAAAGCTGATGGAAGAGGCGAACACGCTGGCGCAAAAGATTGCGCGGCAGCCGCCCGATGTCCTGCGCATGACCAAGCGCATGATGCGCGAAGGCGAACGCACGACCTTCGAAACAGTGCTCGAGATGTCGGCGGCGATGCAGTCGCTCGCCCATCTCACCGAAGATCACAAGGAGGCGCTCGACGCGTTCTTCGAAAAGCGGGACGGCGTGTTCAAGGGACGGTAAGGTCTCGAGGGAAGGGCTGCACGCAGAATGAACGGATGAAAAAGAGCGACGGGCGGATTTTGACCACGCATGCCGGCAGCCTGCCCCGGCCGCAGAAACTGACAGCGCTGCATGCGCGGAAATTCGCCGGAGAAAGGATCGACGAAGCCGAGCTGGCGCGGGAAACGGCCGCTGCCGTCGATGGCGTGATCCGGCAGCGGGCGGAAGCCGGCATCGATATCGGCAACAATGGCGAGGCGCCGCGTGAAAGCTTCTTCGCGTCTTCCGCTCCAATCCTGAAGCAGATAAATGAGCCGACGTTTCCGAGCACCGCTGATCGAATGTCAAGCTCCAGCTGGTGCAAATGCTGGTTCGCAGCGTCAGGCCGACGCGTCGAATTCGTACCCCGAGGGTCAGTCTCCAAGGAGGAGACCGGACACGTCTGGATATCCGTAATTGATACTTCCGCGATTGCCAGGGTTTCCAGGATTGCCCGCGTTACCGGGATTACCGGGATTTCCGATATTGCCGAAATCGCCTAGATGCTTGTTGACGATCATGTCCTTGTGAAGCTCGCCGACGTATGCACCACTAAGCTTGTGGACATGAGTGCCGTTAAGCTGCCCGACCGCGCTTCCGCGCATCGAGTGAATGAACCGGCCTCGAATGTAGCCGACTGCTCGTCCGTGCTGGTCGTATATGTACTGTGTCATGTAGCAGCTCAGGCAACGTTTTTGCTTGCAGGCTTCTTGTTGAAGTTTATGTGGACGCTCCCGCAACTACAACGCAGCTCTTCTCTCTCCCTACGCTCCGGGAGCACATAGAGTGGGGCCGTGCACGTTGGACAGTAGAAGGCTTCAATAAGGCTTTTGAATGCCGCGACGACCGGCGCGAAGTCTTTGGCGTTCAAGTTTTCCCAATTATTGTAGTGAACCGCTGGGTTCACTTGCCATTGCTCGATGTCGCAAGCCGTCACCAGTCCGGAGAAGGCTTGTTCTCGCAGCCCCAGCGCTGCGAACAAGTCATGCTGACCCCACGACTGAGCTGCCCCTTTTCCGAGTTTGATGAGCTTTTTGAGTTGGCCGATTGCGGGAGGGAGGAGATCGCCGAGTTGGTACTGCGCATCACCACGGAACTCAACCGGCGCCCTGAGCCAATGGCAGATCTCCGCCGCGATGTATTCGAGGTAGTTGCGAAGCATCGCTGCTGCCGAGCGGACGTCGTCTCGTTTGAGGTCAGCGTCGATTTCCTGCCAGACATCTCGCGCGTCCCACTCGGTGGGGCCGCGAGAAACGTCCCAACTGCGAAAGTGAACAAAGTCCGAGGGTCGAATTAGTCCCTCCGACTTCATGTGTCGCAACCAAATCCGATCATGCGTCGTAAGAATGAACTGTGTGTTCGGAAAACACTTTTTCAACAGACGACACACTTCTCGGCGATGTCCCGCATCTACTGACATCAGCACGTCGTCGAGTACTGCAAACGTGAACCCGTCCTTGAGCAGGTGGTCCATAAGCGCGAGATAGAGGCACAGCCCCATGCCGTCTTGGTGGCCTTCACTGTGGTAGGCGCCTGGCGGAAACATGCCACGACCATAGAAGTCCACGTCAAACCCTAGCTTGCCAATCGACGGCGTCAGATGTGCCGAGAAATTCTTCTCGTCATCTGAATTGATGAAGCGGTAGAACTCGCTGAATCTCCCCTCGACTTGCTTGTAGATCGACTCCAACGCATTGGTGCTCGAAGCCGAATAGGCGTCCGATACCGCCTTGGCAGTTTGGGCACGATCACGCGCTGTTCGCAGGCGCTGCGATACATCGCGATGGGTCTCCAGCTTCTCCTGTGCTCGCACGAGAAAATCTCTCGCTGCACCTTGGGCGCTGGGCTCAGGTAGTTTCCCGACCGCCTCATCTAACATTTCGATCGCCTTCGACAATTCCTGAGGGACATCGGCCAACCGAGCTAGAGCATCAATCGACGCCGCAACGGGCGTGAAGACGACGAGTTGCTTCCGGCCTGCACTAAGAATTGTGCCGAACGCGTCGAAGGCGGTTGTCTCAATAGCAGGTGTTACCTGTGTTGCGAGCTTCCGTGCCGATCGTAGGACGTCGAGCAACTCGTCCGTTGTCGCGATGATGGGCGCGAGTTCAGTCTCAATCGCGCTGCGGCGTTTCGCAATTTCGGCGAGTTGTTCGCGCCTAGATCCAATGTGCTTGCGGAAGTCCTCCGGCTTCCAGGGTGTTTCGCAAACTGGGCAAGTCTCATCGTCGAACAGTTTCAGTGCTGTTTGCAGCAGCTGATCGCGTTCGGCCCCTTCCGCGAAATCGCCTTCAGATGCGAGTGCGGACAGTTGTTCTAGAAGTGCTGATTGGTCAGCCCGAGCCTTCTCCGACGTTACGGCCGACAACGCGGTTCGCAGCGCTTGAATGTCAGCGGTCGCTTGCGCTTTCGCAATTTTGGACTGTGGTGCTGCGTCGCTGGTGCTGAGCCCCTCCGTGAGCGAGGTGGTAGCGGTGAGCGCTGCGAGTGAGGGCAGCCCGAGTACACTACGTGCACCGTTGGCTGCCTCCAGTACCTTCTGCCCGTTGAGCTGTGCGATTTCGAGAGCGCGTACAAGAGCGTCGGCGGCACGCCGTTGTTCTCCGTCGGTAGACGACGCTTCTTTCGCGGAGGCATTTGCGATTCTCGACAGAATCCCACGGACTTTATCGACTTGGTCTAGACGCAATAGCGCCTGAACCTCGGCGGATCGATTGCCGGGAGTTGTTATGACGTAGCTGATGAGTTCTCGTCTCGACAACACAAACTCAGGATGCAAGCCGACTTGCGCCAGCACAGCATCCACAGCGGAATCGTTCGGCGTGATCGTCGGCTTGTTCGCATTCTTGACAGTTCGGTCAATCGTCACCGTCTTTTTCAGAGAGGGGATCGTGAGCGTAAGAACGACGCGTGCTTTGTCTGGCCGGTCGCGGCTATCGACGTGCGGACCATGCTTCTGAATACTGACATCTCCAGTCCCTTCGCCCGATAGCCGTGACACGTTTCCTGTTAGTCCGAACTCTATTGCGTCGACTATGCCGCTTTTGCCGGTGCCGTTCGGTCCGCAAACACCGAAGTTTCGGCCGTCGAACGTCAGCGTCAGGTCACGAATTCCGCGAAAGTCTTCGATGTGGATCTTCTCGACCCGAATCATGATCCGTCACCTGGGCCGAACAAGGCATCGCGAATCGCTGGCTCGGTTAGCGAAACATCTTGAACGAGAGCCTTGCGCAACCGCTGGATTAACTCGTCGGGAGCCTTTTGCGCGCGCAGTCTTCCGAGCGTGGCTTCGAATATCTGCCTCGGCACCTCGGCGAGAACGGCGTCATTTGCAGGCTTGTCCATTTGCTCTGTCTCGTACTCGGTCTCCATATCGGCACATGGTACCCCTTCGGGCGCTATGCGACCAATATCGAGGTTTTCGGGGACCACCTGGACAACACAAATGCCCGTCTTGCTTGGCGCGGACCACGTAGACGTTGGGTTATGCTCTGGGACATGGGATTCCGCGCTCTGATCTTGTTTCTATTCATCGCGGCCGTGAGCACGGCCGGCGCCAACACGACCCAGAAGTACGGTATCGCGGCTCCGCACGTCGCGCCGCATAATGCCAGGGTCGTCGACGTAACCAACGCGGACGACCGGTCGCGAATAATGTCACTGCTTCAGAAAGGCATGTCGAGCTTGGGCTTTGGCGCTCGCATTGACGGCTGCAGTCTCGTCGTCAGGTACTACGAGGACACGCCCTCCGGACACGACTCTAGCTACGGAGGCGTTTGCAACGTGTTTGTGAGAACCTCGCCGAGGCGACTTGCCATGTGCGATGACGTGTTCGTTGGAAAGTTTGCTCTAGCATCGTGGCCAACTAGTCGCGAGGATCTCGCGAGTTTCATTGCTGTCAGCTGTCCTCCTGGGGGCTGACAGACACGTGCCACTCTTTCGTCTGAGCTGGAGGATGAAGTGCAGCGCACTCGGGCAGTTATTCTTGTACCGCTACTGATAGTCCTCGGTTCGCGTTGTGCGATGGCTGAGAGTTGGTATGTAGTGAAAGCAGATGCGCAAGCCGCTCGAATTATCGACGCCGATTCCAGAAGACTCGATCAGGACGGGTTTGTTACGATCCGTGTTGTCCATCCCGGCTTTGATGCCACCAAAAAACTGCCAATCATCGCAACGCAATTTAGCCTTGAGTTCGATTGCAAGGGCAATCGTTATCGGACGATTGATTTCGCCTTGATCGATGTCGATGGGCGCATTCCAGCCGGCCTTGAGTCAAACGAAGTCCATGAGTGGAGTGCAGTTGAGAGCGATGCCCCCACGAACGACTTTAAGCAGCTTGCATGCGAAGGTCGGCTACCGCCCAAGGCCACCGGTCCGTACAAATTCGTTGATATCGAGTCGAAATATCTCATGTGGCTTCAATACGGCGCCGGCAAAGACTTTTCTGAGTACATGCACCAGGAGCAATTTCCATAGGCGTGGTTGCATCGCTAGGCAGACACGGGGGCATGATGAAGTTTGCTCGGATTGCCGTGTTCCTTTGTTCCGTCATTGTTACGCACACAGCGACGATTGCTGTGGCCGCGGACAAAATACCTCCTGTCGATATAGGCCCGCCTCCACCGCCTGATGTTCGTCTCGACACTGATGCAGTCAAAGACCCGGCAACCGCAATCAGTATTGCCCAGAGTGTTTGTCCGGACAGCACCGGCCGCAACGCGGTCTCCCAATGGTGGGCCCAATTTCACGGTAGAACGTGGGATGTTTGGACCAGCCGTGATGGCCGATGCGGCGGGTTTTTCGTCGACATCGATGCTGCGACCGGCAAGCCGCTCCGTGCATGTCGTTGCTCAAACTAGGCCTTGGAAACATCGATCTTGTAACGTGGTTGAGGGCGTCGTTTGGCCTTGCGGTGATTGCCGCAATCGTTCCGTTCGGAGCTCTTCGCATCGCTGCGCTCGCAGAGTGCGGATATTGGCGACATTGAAGGGGTCATCCGGTTTCGTCTTCGAGGGTTTTGGCCCGCGCTGCCATTGCTATCGCATCAGTATGGCCGGTCATGTTCTTTACAGAGATTGCCGGGATGCTCGCGTTTTGCTTGGATCATCCAACAAGCTGCCCACCTAAAACCAGTCATTGACAGGCAATCAGCCAGTTTTCGTCTCCGGTATTCGATGGTGGACAGAAGGAACGAAGGCGCACGAGCGTGTTTCAGAGATCATTCGTTCGCAAGGTCTTGCGGTCTCTCCGTGCCCGTAGGGATTTCAAACTCAAGAAAATCAGCACCGGAGAGTTTGACCTCGCCTCTTCAGTTAGCCGCATAAGGTTCATCTTCGAGCGACATGGCGGAGGGCTGCTGATCTATGTTGCTACACCGGATCCTGCCGATCGTGGCATGCACATGCTGCTGCTACGCCATCTAGTTGGCGCTCGTGAAGTCCGACGGTTCGGTACGCGCCCACAGAAACTAGCAGCTATCCTCAACAAGTACTTTTCCGAATTGCTGAATGGCGACTTCTCAATTCGAGCAAGATACGACGAGGTGGGGCTCAACTTCTTCTCGCTTCTCATGGAGGCCAACCGCCTGCCTGACCGCGACCCGATTAGGGTGAAGATAAAGAACTTCGATATCTCGTGGATGGAGGATTTTGCCGCCCGAAACCGCTCGGATGTAGAAACAAAGTACTTCCTCGTTGGACCGGGGCCTCGCCCTCCCTTTTATGAGCTGCCAAAGCACTTGTGGGGCCCGAACTGTGATTACGACTCAGATGGCAATAGTTCCGAAAAAGACGCGAGCGATTGGACGGAGCTCTACGCAGCGTTGCGGCCCGAGTGCAAAGAAGTAGTGGTCGTTTCTCAGGTCGCCGCGTCGCCGCTTGTGCTTTGTATATCCTCTAAAGATCAGAGTCTCGCTCTTAAAGCCGCTACATTCTTGAAAAAGCGGTCGGGCGGAGAACTTCGCGACCGTTGGGCCTGACGCGTTCCGATTCAGTCAGGGCCAACGAAACTCTCACGCAGACTTGTTCGGTGGTTCGCTCGGCGGGAAAAGCTTTACAATAATCTGAAAGCACGTTTCCATGATCGTGAGCGAGCCGTTTGGGTTGAGATGCGACTGAGGCCGGCTTCTTTTCGCGCAGCGCACTTCCCGATGACATGATTCTGATGCCCGGCGTAATCGACACGACCACCAATTACATCGAGCATCCCGAGGTGATCGCGATGCGCATCGAACAGGCTGCGTCGGCGATCGGCGATCCGTCGCGCATCATTGCCGGGACCGATTGCGGTTTCGAGACTTCGGCGGGTTTCGGAGCCGTGGTGCCGGAAATCTGCTGGGCAAAGCTCAAGGCCCTGTGCGAGGGTGCGAGGATCGCATCGGCAAGACTGTTCAGTGGAAAAACAAGGGGTGTCCCATGAAGGAATTGCGCGGAAAGACCGCGTTCATCACAGGAGGCGCGAGCGGAATCGGGCTCGGCATGGCACGCGCGTTCGGCCGCGCCGGCATGAATGTGGTTCTGGCAGACATCGAGGAAAAAGCGGCAAAAGCCGCTGCGGAGCGGCTGGCGTCCGAACAGATCAAGGCGACGCCGATCATCTGCGATGTTGCGGACAGGGGAAGCGTGCGCGCCGCCGCGCTCGAAGCGATCGCCGCCTACGGCAAGGTCCATGTCGTCTGCAACAATGCCGGCGTGGGCGGACCTTCCGGCATGATCGGCGTTGCAAAGCCCGGCGAATGGGACTGGGTCATCGACGTCAATCTCAAGGGCGTCGTGCACGGCGTCGAAACCTTCGTGCCGCTGATCAAGAGCCACGGCGAGGGTGGCCATATCGTCAACACCGCCTCACTCGCGGGCCTTATCAGCGGGCCGGGTCTTGAGCCCTACAACGCGACCAAGCACGCCGTCGTTACCATGAGCGAAACCTGGCGCATCCAGCTCGCCCCAGCCGAGATCGGCGTCTCCGTCCTGTGTCCGGGCGTGGTGCGCACGAACATCATCGAGGGACGGCGCAACCGTCAGGCGCGCTACACGACGGAAGGAACGAGCGACAGCGCGGCGCAGATCCTGGGCAGCGGTGCGCGCGAAATGATCGCACAAGGGCTTGATCCGGACATCGTAGGCGAACTCGTCGTCGAATTCGTGCGCGCGAACGAGCCTTACATCATCACCGATCCGAGATGGCGCCCGTATGTCGAACGGCGATTCGCTGCGATCCTCGCAGGCTTTGAAGCGGCCGAAAAAAGCCAGGCTCTGAAGGCGGCAAAACATCTTCCGCCGATGCCGCCCGTGCCGGATCGATAGGCCTTGATTCCCCGGATCACGCTCTAAGCTCACGAAGTCCAGATAACAGGTTCGACGATGACCGAAGAATTCGATGCCGTGGTGGTGGGCGCAGGGTTTGCCGGCCTTTACATGCTTCACCGGCTGCGCGGCCTCGGCCTCACAGTTCGCGTATTCGAGACCGGCAACGGAGTCGGCGGCACCTGGTACTGGAATCGGTATCCGGGCGCGCGCTGCGATGTCGAGAGCATGCAGTACTCCTACCAGTTCTCGGACGCGCTGGCGCAGGAATGGCACTGGACCGAGCGCTATGCCGCGCAGCCGGAGATTCTCCGCTATGCGGAGCATGTCGCCGATCGCTTCGATCTCAGGAAGGACATCCGCTTCAACACGAAAGTCGTATCGGCGCATTTCGACGAAGCACGTGCGCAGTGGAAAATCGGAACGGACGCGGGGGACGAGGTTCGCGCACGCTACCTGGTGATGGCGTCGGGATGCCTCTCGGCCGTCAATCTGCCTGAGATCGAAGGCCGCGACAACTTCAAGGGTGCGACCTATCACACCGCACGCTGGCCGCATGAGGGCGTGGATTTCTCCGGCCTCTCGGTGGGCGTGATCGGCACCGGCTCGTCGGCGGTGCAGTCGGTGCCGATCATCGCGCGTCAGGCGCGCGAGCTCTTCGTGTTCCAGCGCACGCCCACCTATTCCATTCCCGCCCATAACGCGCCGCTCGATCCGGATGAGGAGCAGCGGATCAAGGCGGATTATCGCGGCTTCCGCATGCGCATTGCCGAGACACCGTTCAACGTCGACGGTGCCTCGAGCACCGAGTCGGCGCTTTCCGTGCCGGAGGAAAGGCGCCGGGAAGTCTATGAGGAAAAATGGCAGGCCGGCGGCCTTCAGTTCATGGGCGCCTTCAACGACATCGTGGTCGATGCGAAGGCGAACGAAACCGCGCAGGAATTCGTGCGCGGGAAGATCCGCGAGATCGTGAAGGATCCGCAGGTCGCCGATGCGCTGTCGCCGCATTTCAATGTCGGCTGCAAGAGACTCTGCATCGATACCGGCTATTACGAGACCTTCAATCGGCCCAACGTGCATCTCGTCGATCTCAAGCAGACGCCGATCGCGAGGATCGCGCCTGAGGGCGTTCTGACCTCCGAGCGCTTGTACGAACTCGACGCCATCGTCTTCGCCACAGGCTTTGATGCGATGACCGGCGCGCTTGCGCGCATCGATATAAGGGGCCGCGGCGGCCGTTCGCTGAAAGAGGATTGGGCCGCAGGCCCCAAGACCTATCTCGGCATCGCCGTGGCCGGATTTCCCAATCTCTTCATGATCTGCCCCGGACCGGGAAGTCCGTCCGTGCTTTCGAACATGCTGCCCTCGATCGAGCAGCACGCGAATTTCATCGCGGACTGCATTTCCTATGCCGGTGCAAGGCAGGTTTCGACCGTCGAAGCGAGCGCGGAAGCGCAGGAGGAGTGGGTCGCCCATGTGAACGCGGTGGCGGCGCCCACGCTCTTTCCGACTGCGAACTCGTGGTATGTCGGCGCGAACATCCCCGGCAAGCCGCGCATCTTCATGCCCTATATCGGCGGCTTTCCGGTCTACGTGCAGAAGTGCAACGAGGTGGCCGCGAAGGGATACGAAGGCTTCATGCTGACGGCGCGATAGGCAGGCGATGCAGGAGAGTGAAGGATCCGACATCGCCGCCGACACCAGCGCGGCCGTGGGGATTGCGCTCGGGGCGGCAGCGCGTGACGCAGGCGTCGCGGCAGAAGCCCGAGCGTATCTGAAAAAGCAGGTCGAGCTCGCGAATTACCAGATCGCCGATTTGCGGCGCGAAGATGTGGTCCGGCACTGGTCGCTGCGCGTGCGCCACATCAGCGACCTGATGAAGCTCACCTTCGAGGTTGCGCTGGCCTTCATCTTCGTCGCGATCGCGCTCGGCATTGCCGCGGCGCTCTTCAGTGCAGCGCATGACGACAGCCTCGTCATCGACGCGTTTTCGGTGCCGCCCGACATGGCCGCGCGCGGGCTCACGGGCCAGGTGGTCGCGGCGCAATTCCAGGACAAGCTTGTCGCCATGCAGAACGCGACGCTCTCGGCGCGGCCGGCCGAGTCCTACGCCAGCAACTGGGGCAACGACATCAAGGTCGAGATCCCGAATACAGGCGTTTCGATCAGCGAACTCTATCGCTATCTCGCGAGCTGGCTGGGTCACCAGACTCATATCACTGGAGACGTGTTCCGTACCGCGAACGGACTTTCCGTGACGGTTCGCGCGGGCGAGGGTGCGTCCACCGCGACGGGCGCCGAAGCGGACATGGACAAACTGCTGCAGCAGGCGGCGGAAAAGACCTATCTGCGAACCCAGCCTTACCGCTACGCGGTCTATCTCGAGTTTCTCGGACCGGGGCGGCTGGCCGAAGCACGGCGGATATTCGAAAACCTCGCCACCACGGGCTCGCTGCGCGAGCGCGCCTGGGCCTGGAATGGACTCGCCCGGCTCGACAGCCTTGCGGACGATCTCGAGCACGCCATTCGCGACTACCGGCAGACACTGGCGCTCGCACCCAATTTCGCGCTCGCCTATGTGAATCTGGACTCGATCGAAGGCATCCTGGGCCATGACGAGGCTTCGCTCGTGGCCGCACAGAACGCGGTGCGGCTGCTCAGAGGCGGCGGCGACGTGGAGATGAGCGCAATTGCGCGGACGATCAGCCTTCCGGCCATGGAGGCCGACGTCGCCTTCGCGCAGAACGACTTCAATTCGGCGCGCACCTTCGAAAAGCTGGTGATCCAGCTGCCGGATTACGGAAACGACATCGAAGGAGCGCGACAAAGCCTCATGGTCTCGGCCGCGCTTCTTCACGATCCGGCAGGACTGAGGCGGGAGGAAGCTTCGCTCCCACCCTCGAGCGATACGGGGACACTCGGCGGCCGTGCGGCGACGAAATTGTTTGCCGATTATTGGCTTGGCCGGTGGCCGTCGGTTCTGGCGGAATGGCCAACCACGGAGGCGATTTCACGGAAGGGTTTCGCCGAGCAGGGATCCTCACCCCGTTCTATCACGCAATTCGTGTCGCTGCAGATCTGGCCTTATGCCGCAACGGCGCTGGCGATGACAGGCAATATCGCGGCCGCGAAAGCGCTCATCGATAAGACACCGCTCGATTGCTACACATGCTTGCGCAACCGCGCGCGGATCGCGGAAGCCGAGCACAATTGGCCCGACGCGCAGCGCTGGTATGAACGCGCGACGAGCGCGGCACCATCGATTCCGATCGGCTATTCCGAGTGGGGCCGCATGCTGCTCGAAGAGGGCGATATCAGGGGCGCGCTCGCAAAATTTGCGATCGCGCACCAGAAGGGGCCGCATTTCGCCGATCCTCTCGAGCTTTCAGGCGAGGCTTTGATGATGGAGAACCGCGCGGACCTCGCGGTCGCAAAATTCGCCGAGGCTTCCAGGGACGCGCCGGACTGGGGTCGCCTCCATCTGAAATGGGGCGAGGCACTTTATTACGCGGGGAACAAGGTCGAGGCGAAAGCGCAATTCGAGATCGCCCACCGCCTCGACCTCAGCGCTGCGGAGCGCGCGGCTCTGGAACATTTCTATCCAACGCGAAAGGGAGTTCATTGAGGTGACAACCAATCTCTACACGTTCATCGATCTCTACACCCGCCAGCTCGGAACGCTCGCGCACATCCTGAACAAGGGTGCGGCATTCGCGAAAGAGAAAGGCATTTCCGAAACCGAGATGCTCGGCTGGCGGCTGATCGACGACATGCAGCCGTTGAGTTTCCAGATCTCGGTCGTCGTCAATTTCACGCGTGCGTGGCCTGCGCGCGTGGCGGGGCTTGCGCTACCGGCGGAGATCGATGCGTCGAAGACGCTCGGCGAATATCTGGCCGCGATCGAGGATGCGAAGGCCTATCTCGCGCGCATCAGGCCCGAGCAGTTTGCCGGACGCGACGATGCGCCGCTCAAGGTGCTGATTGGCAACGGCATGGAGCCGACATTTCCGGCGTCCCAGTGGCTGACCGTCTTTGCGACGACCAACATCTATTTCCATCTCTCGATCGCCTACGCGATCCTGCGTTCGCGCGGCGCGCCGCTCGGAAAAATCGATCTCTTCGCAACCGGGTTGTGAATCGCGAACGGGATCTTCTGCGGATTGTCTGTCGCGGAACGATATGCTTGGATTGGCCTGCGTTTCCGGACGCACCTGATCCGCAGGAAGGGCTGAGCCCGCCGGCCTGACTCTGAAAACGAACGATCTTCTTTCTTGTCTGGATGCGGATGACAGACGAATTGGAAAGAGGGTCCTATGTCTCCCCGAAAGCTGAATATTGAACAACTGCGCAAACGCGCTCGCGAACTCTGCCGCTTGGTTCAGTCGAGAGACCAAAAAGCATTGAACCGGATTGCCCGGGTGCTGCCACGCTTTCGAGGCCCATCGGTCCAGGACTTCAGGTACGGGCATGCTCTCGCTGTGTTGGCGCGTGAAAGTGGTCACGCAAGCTGGGAGAAGCTGCTCCTCGCAGAGGCTGCATCGCGCGAAGCGAAACGGCGCAAACAGGAACGCGCGACGCGGATTGCCTCGATCGCAGCCGAACTCGTGAACAAGGCGAAAAAGGGCGACGTTGCTGCTCTCGCCAAGATGCCGCTAGGCAAGGCGGATTGGGTGAGCATTTTGGACCTGTTGAAGGAGGACACGGAAACGTTCCGTCTTCTGGCGGACGTTTGCGTAGCCGGTCTATCCCACAAGAGTCCGCCAGTCCGATTTGGCTGTGCGCACTTGCTCGACCGGTTCGGTGCGCCCGAAGCGGTGCCCCAACTTATTCGACTGAGTTACGACCCGGTCCCGCGCGTGCGGTGGATGGCAATGCACGCCTTGAGCTGTGACATCTGCAAACGTCATCGTCCTCAATCGGACGAGGCAGTGCGCCGGGCGGCCGAGCTGGCGCTCACGGATCTGAGCGTCCAAGTCCGCCGGCATGCGACGTGTGCAGTGGGCCAATTGGGCGGTTCTGATGCTGAAGCGGTGCTGCGAACACTCGAAAATGATCCTGACGTGGCCGTACGACGCAATGCTCGGCAGATGCTGAGGCTAATGAATCGCCGTTCACAAAGGCGCGGCGGCCAAGTCGATGCCTGAAAAACACGGCTTCAATCCGGAGCCGGCCTGCACCCCAAACACTGCTCGTCATGGCCGACCGTCTGGAGCGAAGCGCAGGCGTGTCAGCCATTTTTATTGTAGGCGAGCCGCAGGATCACGCTGATCCAGAGGCGGACCGGGCCGCGGCCAGCGCGCGCGCCATGATTTCCTGCACGACCGCGGTCTTGGCGTCCGCATAGTCCTGGACGTGCGCATAGCTTGCCCGCGACAGGCTCCGCTTCGTCGCAGCGTAGAGTTCGCGATCGGCAGCATGCGCGCGCAGCCAGTCGCGGAAGATCCGGCAGCGCTCGAGTTCGGGGCAGCCTTCGGAGAAGACGTGGAGGTTGGTCTCGGGCGCGGCGCCCTTGAACATGCGATGCTCGAACCACTCCGGCTCGCAGACGACGAGCCGGTATCCGAGCTTCTCGAGCGGCCCGCGATAGGTGGCTTCGTCCGCGGAGTCGCGCACCGTCAGGTGAATGTCGATCACCGGCTTGGCGGCGAGGCCCGGAACGGAGGTCGAGCCGACGTGTTCGATTGAGAGAGCCGCCGCGCCGAAAACGGCCGCGATCTCGCCGGCCCGCTTCTCGAACTGGATGGGCCAGTGGGGATCGTAGTCGTGGATTTCGACGCGTCTTCCGAGATCCGGATCGGCCGCAGGATCGCCCGGGACGGACGGCATGAGACTTCGCCCTCTGGCAACCGGCACAACCGGCCGTCGCCATAGAAATTGTTAAGTTCTGAACGCCATGATGGGCGGCGCCAGGACAAAAGGTTGCGACGTGAACAGACCTGCCTTCGGCAAGGCCGGGACCTCGTCTCCAGTAACCGAGCGGCCGCGCACGTTCAAATCCCTGTTCTCGTCCGACTCGCGCCGTCATGGGCGCAGGCGAATGATGCTTCCGGGCAAGCTCTGGTGTGGCATGCGGTCGGCGACAGTGGATTGCCTGATCGGCGATGCTTCTGCCGGCGGTGCGCGCGTGCGCGTCAAGCGCGGGGCGACCGTGCCGAGCCAGCTCTATCTCGTGCATGTGCGCGACCGCACCGCATACAAGGCGCAGGTCGTCTGGCGGCGTGCCGATGGAAGCCTGGGGCTCAAGTTCTCCAAGTCATTCAATCTCGACGGAGCGATGGCGCCGGAGCTGATGGCGATCCGGGATTATTGCCTGCGGCAGCGCTGACGCTTTCCTTCGCCTTCCTTGCGGAGGTGAACGCGGCGTCCTAGCCTCGATCATCACCATTTGGAGGAACGTGGGATGGCAATCGGTATCGTCGCGACATTGAAGGTGCAGCCGGGGAAAGGCTCCGAGTTCGAAGGCGTGTTCAAGGAGCTTGCGGAAAAGGTCCGTGCGAACGAGCCCGGCAACAAGCTCTACCGGATCTTCAAATCACGCAAAGACGCGGACACCTACATCGTGATGGAGATCTACGAAGACCAGGCTGCGCTCGATGCGCATGGCAAATCCGATCACTTCCGCGCGGCCGGGCCGAAGCTTGCGCCGGTTCTGGGCGGTCGTCCGGACGTTCAATATTTCGATTCGGTGTGAACTCAACCAAGCGTCACAGAAACGGGACAAGCATCGGCACGCGCTTTGCGTACGCGCCGTAAGCATCCGCGCCAAGTTGTTCGCGCAAAAACCGCTCTTCGAGTCGCGCCTTCAAAAACCAGCCGAAGGCCATGATCCCGGCGCCGGCGAACGCAACCGGCGTTTCTTTTGCGGCTGCGGTCGCAAACGCCGAGAGGATGATTCCGGTGTAAATCGGGTGGCGCACCAGCCGATAGGGCCCCGTGTCGACCACGTGATGGCCTGCTTTTTTCGTTACGGTGCCTGACCAGAGTGTTCCAAGGTGGATGCGGGCCCACCATGCAAAGGCAAAGCCAGCGATCACGAGCCCAAGCAACAGGCGCTGATACGCGAGAGACATGTCCCAAGTCACAGCCGACGGCGGCGACGAAAACAGAAGTCCTGCGCCGACGAACACAAAGAAATAGTAGCTGAGGCTGCGGAAGACGGCAGGGCGCGCCTCGGTGCGACGCGACCAGATAGCGGCAACGAACCATGACGCCGCCCACACGCCCCAAACGGCATAGATCGCTTGAATCGGTTCTGTCATGCACCGCCCCGAACCTCCTCCGGGATATCGGGTGCGGGTTGCGACTTGTCGAGTGGTCGGAAGCCCGATGACGCGGTCTTCACGCCCTCAAAATGCGAGGGCCTTGACCTGCTTGACCAGCGGCAGCCGGCGGATGTCGGCAAGTACCTTCTCGGCCACGGGTTCGTCCACCTCGACCAGCGCGATGGAGTCCTGCCCGGGGCCGCTGCGTCCGAGATTGAAGTTCGCGATGTTGACTTTCGCATCACCGAGAAGCGTTCCCAGCCGGCCGATGAAGCCGGGCTTGTCCTCGTTGGTCACGTAGAGCATGTGCGGCGCGAATTCGGCATCGAGATTGATGTTCTTGATCTGGATGATCCGCGGGCGCCCATTCGAGAAGACGGTGCCGGCGATGCCGCGCGTCAGCTCCGGCGTCGTCACCGTGATCTTGATATAGCCTTCGTAAGCGCCCTGCTGGTCGCGCCGGGTTTCGCTCACCCGGATTCCCCGCTCCTTCGCGACGACCGGCGCATTGACCATGTTCACTTCGGAAAGCGCAGGCTTCAGGAGACCGGCGAGCGCAGCCTGGGTCAACGCACGCGTGTTGAGCAGCGAGGCCGTTCCTTCATAGAGAATCTCGACCGCTTCGATGCTGGTCTCGGTCAGCTGGCCCGCAAACAGACCGAGCTTCTCCGCGAGAGAAATCCACGGCCGCACCTTCTGCGCTTCCTCGGCCGAGATCGAAGGCATGTTGAGCGCGTTGGTGACGGCGCCCGTCAGCAGAAAATCGGAAATCTGCTCGGCCACCTGCAGCGCGACGTTTTCCTGCGCCTCGCTGGTGGAAGCGCCGAGATGCGGTGTTGCGACCACCTTCTCGTTGCCGAAAAGGATGTTGGTTTTCGCCGGCTCTTCCTCGAAGACGTCGAGTGCGGCGCCGGCGAGATGGCCGGAATCGAGCGCCGCCTTGAGGGCGGCCTCGTCGACCAATCCACCGCGCGCGCAATTGATGAGCCGCGCGCCTTTTTTCATGCGGTTGATCGCGTCGGCCGAAATGATGCCCCGCGTTTCGTGCGTCAGCGGCGTGTGCAGGGTCACGAAATCGGCACGCGCGAGCAGTTCGTTGAGCTCGACCTTCTCGATTCCGAGATCGGCGGCGCGCTCGGCCGAGAGATAGGGATCATAGGCAACCACCTTCATGCGCAGCCCCTTGGCGCGATCGGCGACGATCGAGCCGATGTTGCCTGCGCCGATCAACCCGAGGGTCTTTCCGGTCAGTTCGACCCCCATGAATCGGTTCTTCTCCCATTTGCCGGAATGCGTGGACGTGTTCGCGGCCGGGAGTTCGCGAGCAAGCGCCATCATCAGCGCGATCGCATGTTCCGCAGTGGTGATCGAATTGCCAAAGGGCGTGTTCATGACGATCACGCCGGCGGCAGTGGCCGCAGGGACATCGACATTGTCGACCCCGATTCCGGCGCGCCCGATCACCTTCAGCTTTTTTGCTGCCTTGATTACCTCGGCTGTGACTTTGGTCGCCGAGCGAACGGCCATGCCGTCATAGTCGCTGATGATGGCGAGGAGCTCTTCTTTCGAAAGACCGGGTTTTGAATCCGCCTCCACGCCGCGTTGCTTGAAAATCGCGACGGCCGCAGGCGACAGCTTATCGGCTATGAGAACGCGGGGAGGCATGTGCTTCTCCTCGAAATGTGACTTCGGCTCGGCCGGCAGTCAGGCTTGTTTCACTTTGGCCCACGCCCAGTCGAGCCATGGCGTGAGCGCCTCGAGATCGGATTTCTCGACCGTGGCGCCACACCAGATGCGCAAGCCCGGCGGAGCGGAACGGTAAGCCGCGATATCGAAGGCGACAGCCTCTGCTTCGAGAACGGAGGCGAGTGTCTTCGCGATCGCGGCCTGTGCATCCGCATCCTTTTGCGCGAACCACGGATCGATGATCGAAAGGCAGACGCTGGTGTTCGAGCGGATACGCGCCTCTTTCGCGAGAAAATCGGCCCAGCCGCATTCGCGCGTCCAGCGCGCGAGGATAGCGAGATTGGCCTCGGACCTGGCAATCAGTCCTTCGAGACCGCCAACGCTCTCGGCCCAGGCGAGCGCGTCGAGATAGTCCTCGACCACCAGCATCGAAGGCGTGTTGATGGTCTCGCCTTCGAAGATTCCGTCGGAAAGTTTTCCGCTTTTGGTCAGCCGGAAAATCTTGGGAAGCGGCCAGGGCGGCGTGTAACCCTCGAGACGCGCAACGGCGCGCGGAGAAAGCACGAGCATGCCGTGCGCGGCTTCGCCGCCCAGGACCTTCTGCCACGAGAAGGTGGTGGCATCGAGCTTGTCCCAGGGAAGATCCATGGCGAAGGCGGCGCTGGTGGCATCGCAGATGGTCAGTCCTTCGCGATCCTTCCTGATCCAGTCGCCGTCGGGAACGCGTACGCCGCTGGTGGTGCCGTTCCACAGGAAGACCGTGTCGCGCGCCGGATCAGCCGTTTTCAGATCCGGCAGCTGGCCGTAAGGCGCCTTCAAGATGCGCGCATCGGCAAGTTTGAGCTGTTTGGTGACATCGCTCACCCAATCCTCGCCGAAGCTCTCCCAGACGAAGGCGTCGACGGGGCGCTGTCCGAGAAGCGACCACATTGCCATTTCCATCGCGCCCGTATCCGAGGCGGGCACGATGGCGATGCGATAGTCGGCGGGAATGCCGAGGAGCGCGCGCGTCTTGTCGATCGCGAGCTTGAGTTTGGCTTTGCCGGGTTTCGAACGATGCGAACGCCCGATGAGCGCGCCTTCGAGAACCATGGGCGTCCAGCCTGGCCGCTTGGCGCAGGGTCCGGACGAAAAAAATGGCCGTGCGGGGCGCACGGCCGGTTCACTACCGGTCATGTTTCATTCCTTCCAGAATGACGCGCCTCGTTGGGGAGGCGTGGCCCGCGGCAAGCTATAGAGAAGGCGCTTTCGAGCGTCAATCGCGGTAGATTGAAGCGGGGAAGGAGCGGGGGCTCTCAAATGCGCTCAGTCGCGTCTTTGGTTTTTCTCATGGCCGCAGCGGTTTCGACAGCTGCGGGTGCGGCGACGCGGATTGAAAATCCCGAAGCCTTCGTGCGCGAGACCTATCGTCATCTGGAGCAGAATTCCGATTACCGCACGCCTGAAGACATCTACTCGCCGCGTCTTGCCGCGCTCTTCGCGCTAGACCGGAAGGAGGCCGGCGGAGACGTCGGCCGGATCGACTTCGACTTCTGGACCAATTCGCAGGATTTCCGGATTTCGAAGGTGCGCGTGACGTCGAAGCCGGTGGAGAACGCGCCCGACCGGCGGGTCGTGATTGCGAAATTCGCGAACATCGGAACGCCAGAGGACATCCGCTTCTATTTCGAGAAGGCGGCCGATGGCTGGAAGCTCGACGACGCGCGTTCGGCCGGAAAGGACAAATGGACGTTGTCCCTGATCCTGAAATATGGCTGGGACGACGAGAGGTAAGGTCATCCCCGGCGAGGCGCGCGAAGCGCGCCGAGGGAAGGGGACCCAGTACAGCGCGCATAGCGCGCTGAATGACTCTTTTGCGCTCGCAGACGCTCGCGCGCTGGGTTCCCTTCCCGCGCGCTAAAGCGCCCGCCGGGAATGACATCGAAGCGCTCGCAGATGCTCGCGCGCTGGGTTCCCTTCCCGCGCGCTAAAGCGCGCGCCGGGAATAACATCACCTAAACCGTGATCTCGCCTTCGAGGTAGAGCGCGCAGGGGCCGGCCAGAATCGTGCGTTCGCCGTCGTCGGTGCAGACGAGATCGCCGCCGCGCGGGCTTATCTGGCGTGCGCGCAAGGTTTTCCTGCCGAGCCGCTTCGACCAGAACGGCGTCAGTGCGCAATGGGCCGAGCCGGTGACGGAATCTTCCGGCACGCCCTTTGCCGGAGCAAAGAAGCGCGAAACGAAATCAGGGCCTGAATCGCCCGGCGCGGTCGCGATCAGGCCCCAGACCCCGACGCCGGCAAGCACGGGTTCGATCGCACCTGCGCCCGCGATCGCGCGCACGGAGCGTGCATCGGGCCACACCGCCATGAGGTAACGGCCCTTGAAGATTTCTTCCGGCCTGTCGGTCCCGAGCGCGCCGGCGACTTCGCGCGCAAAGCCATCGCGCGCCGCAAAAGGCGCGACCGGATCGGCGGGCAGCGACATGGAATGCACGCCGTCCCGGCCACGCGTCACGCTGAGCGTTCCCGAGCGCGTCTGAAAATCGAGGACCTTCGCCTCGGGCTCGAGCCGATCGAAGATGAGCCACGCACTCGCAAGCGTCGCATGGCCGCAAAGTTCGACCTCGCTTGCCGGCGTGAACCAGCGGAGATCGTATCGTCCGGCTCCGCGCCGCACGAAATAGGCTGTCTCGGCGAGATTGTTCTCGTTTGCGATCTTCTGCATCAGATCGTCTTCGAGAAACTCCTCGAGCGGCACGATCGCGGCCGGATTGCCTTCGAGCGGCTTCGCCGCGAACGCATCGACCTGCCAGAGCTTTAGTTTCATCGCCGTCTCCTCTGAAGAGAGGCTAGGGCGCGCTCCTGGTCTGGTCGAGGCGCACGCGAGCATAACGGAATCGACTACGCGGCATGACTTGTCTGCGCTCGCCGACGCTTGCGCGATGGGTCCCGGTTCGCGCTTCGCGCGCCCGGATGACACCGAATTCAGGCCGGGCTCAAGGTCGCGGAGCGCTTGTGCGCGAGCGCATCCTTCATGCTCTTCTGGAGCTTTTCGAAGGCTCGCACTTCGATCTGGCGTACGCGCTCGCGGCTGACATGGTATTTCTGCGAGAGTTCCTCGAGCGTGGCGGGCTCGTCCTTGAGGCGCCGCTCCCTCAGGATGTCGCGCTCGCGCTCGGAAAGTTCGCCGAGCGCGGTTTCCAGGAGTTCATGCCGCTCGCCGAGCTCCTCGCGCTCGGCCATCCTTGTCTCCTGGTCGAGCGTTTCATCGGTAAGCCAGTCCTGCCATTCGGACTCGCCCTCGGATCTGAGCGGCGCATTGAGCGAGGAATCCGGTGCCGAAAGCCGGCGGTTCATGCTCGTGACCTCGGTCTCGGTCACGCCGAGCTTCCTTGCGATCTCGCTCGTGTGCTCGGGCGTGAGATCGCCTTCCTCGATGGCGTGGATCTTGTTCTTCGCCTTGCGCAGGTTGAAGAACAGCTTCTTCTGGTTCGCCGTCGTGCCGAGTTTCACGAGGCTCCAGGTGCGCAGGATGTATTCCTGGATCGCGGCGCGGATCCACCACATGGCGTAGGTCGCGAGCCGGAATCCCTTGTCGGGCTCGAAGCGCTTGACCGCTTGCATCAGGCCGACATTGCCTTCGGCAATGATTTCCGAGACGGGGAGGCCATAACCGCGATAGCCCATGGCGATCTTGGCGACAAGCCGCAAATGGCTGGTGACGAGCTTGCGGGCGGCGCCCGGATCCTCATGCTCGCGCCAGCGCTTGGCGAGCATGTATTCCTCTTCCGGCTCCAGAAGCGGGAACTTCCGGATTTCGGAAAGATAACGCGACAGACCGCCTTCGCCGTGGACAGCAGGAAGGCCCCTACTACTCATTGTTCCGTACCTCAGTCCTTCGTGGAATCGGGTTGCCAGAGCCGCTCGAGTTTACAACGCGCAGGCGCGATTTTGGACAGCCCGGGGCCCGCGGTAAATCGCTCTGCCCCGTATCGGACATAATACCACGCGCGCAGCGATCAAGAGAGAGCGGTGCTGGCCGAATTCGGCCAGCACCGAGAAAGCGGGTACTGGCCGAAATAGGAGGCCAGTACCAGAGCGCCGCGTTCAGTCGAGCGTTCTGAGCGCTTCGGCGAGCGCGGCGAAATCCGCCGGCCAAGGCGATTCGAATCTCATTTTCTTGTGAAGGCTCGGATGGTGGAAGCCGAGGAGCCAGGCGTGCAACGCTTGGCGCGGGAAGCTTCGAACCAATGCGTAAACGCGGGCCTCGGCATCGGTCTTTGCGCGCGGCAATGACCGCGCGCGGCCATAGGTGGCATCGCCGATGAGCGGATGGCCGAGATGGGCGAGGTGAACCCGGATCTGGTGC
>Ga0070734_10001476_pt1 | contig 33887 bp, 23 predicted proteins | sample Coa_R1_8_FD_66444 | JGI IMG/M metagenome (GOLD analysis project Ga0070734, IMG submission 66444) | Surface soil microbial communities from Centralia Pennsylvania, which are recovering from an underground coalmine fire - Coalmine... | ecosystem: Environmental > Terrestrial > Soil > Unclassified ...
GCCGGATTCCAGAAGATCCTGAAAAAACAAGAATTGAGAATTTGACGACCAGAAGACCGGACTAAAGACTTTTCCCGTTGCGACGGTCTTCCATTTTTTTGAGGCCAAGTTGTAGATGGCAATGCGGTCGTTTGCAACGGTAACACACGCGAGATACTTGCCGTCTGGCGACCATTTGTGTTTCCAAAAACCTTCCGAGCCGGGAATTTTTTGGGTGGTTTTGGAGGCGAAGTCGTAAAAATAGATGCCTGACGATGGATCTGCGTCATCGTCGACAGCGTAGCTGATTTTGGAGCCGTCGGGAGTCCACGCAGGAGCGGACAAAGGCAATCGAGCAGAAGCGATCTCCTCCGGCTGGCCACCGTCGGAGGAAACGACATCAATTCGTGAAGTGGCCGCACCGGGTGGTTGCGCGCGAAAGGCGATCATTTTTCCATCGGGACGAATGGAGGGGAGGCCCGGGTCAAATTTTCCGGAGACGATTTGAAGGCGAGATGTACCGTTGAGATTCGAACGCCAAAGCGCGTTGGCTTCTCCACGGAAAACAACCCAATTTCCCTGAGAGTTGAATGTGGGCCAAGCTGCCGGCTGGCCACCGAGGAGACTGTGGACTTCGTTTGTAGCCGAGTTTACGCGGACATACTCCGAGCGCGCGTTGTTGCCGAGCAGAAAAATACGCTTGCCATCGAGAGACGGCAGTAAGACCGAGGCCGGAAGTGGCTCCGTAGAAAGCCGGATTGGAGATTGCTCGCGGTGGAACCAACCAGAGGGTTCACGCAAGGCCCAGACAGACGCAGGGGATTTTTCCAAGGACGCGAGGAAAAGATAGTATCTTCCGTCCGTGGTCCAGCGGCCGCAGCACAATCCATCTGCAGCGGTCCAATTGGGAAGGATCTGATGGAGACCGGAGCCGTCTGCACGAATTTCCCAGATGTGGGAATGGCCGCTGGCATCATTGGACCAGTGAAAACGCAGCCGAGACCCATCCGGCGACCAGGCAAGTCCCCACTTCGGTCCCGACAGTTTCAGGATTTCGCTGATCTTCCCGCTTTCAAGGTCCACAAAACTTAGGCCGCCGTCGGGAGTGCTGTAGGTTATTTTTTTGCCATCGTGAGTAAAAACCGCGTCATTGGCCACGATGTCGCCGAGTTTGCGAGGAGTTCCGCCGACGGAAGAGATAATCCAAAGCGGCAGAGCGGGCCTGCGAGCATCGAACGGCTCGACGGCAAACTGTGAGCCATCGGGCGAAACGCTGGCAAGGCGGACATTTTCAAAGGGCAGCGCTACGGGCTGGACTTCTCCGCCTGCGACCGGCATCTGCGATAGCTGCCACTTGTGGCCATTTCGAATCAGAAAGAATAGCCGGACGCCGTCTGAATGAAGGCCGCCGTAAAGATCCACGCGAGACGAGGTAGTAAGGGTTCTGACTCCAACGAGGCGCGGCGCAGGAAGAGGCCGAAGCCCGAGCCAAAGAAGGAATGCGACGGGTAAGAGCAAAGAAAGAGCGGCGAACCTCAAAGCGGCAAAGGGACGTGCCGGCTTGACCGCAATGCGTGCGGCGATTGGCGGAGGATTCGGGAGAAGAACGGATTGAGATGCGGGCGCAGGTTTTGGTTGCTCTACCGGTGGAACGGGAAGCAACGAACCAACGAAACGGTAGCCGCGCCGAGGCAACGTTTCGATGTAGACCGGTTGGTCAGCGGAATCAGAAAGCGCCTGCCTGAGTTTATTGATGGATTTGTTGAGACTGTTCTCAAAATCTACAAAAGTCTCCCGCGGCCAGAGCTGCTGCTGAATTTCCTCGCGCGATACGACCTGACCCGGTCGTTCGAGAAGCATGAGAAGAATCTCGAAGGGCTGTCCGGCAAGACGAATTTTCGTCGCGCCTTTGCGTAGTTGTCCTGCCGGTGTGTCCACAAGAAAGGGCCCGAACCGGTAGGAATCGGTAGGTTGATTGTCTGCCAACATTGACCTGAGCTGGGGACGCGTTGAGAGATTCTATATCGAGGGAAAAGAGAAGCACAATCGCAAAAATGGAGATTGCGAATTAGACTCAGGCCAACGTAATTAAAATCGACTAACTCACTTATTTACATTTACTTACGAAGGAAGCTTCCGGGAAGAAAAGAAGTAGCCAGCGTCCATTGAAAGGAAGGCGCTAGCTTGGCTAGTGTGCGCAAAGTCCTCGGTACGAATCAACATCTCTCCTTCGTCACCGCATTCGCAGATTGGCGTGTTCGCCGGGCGAGGTAGCACGCCAACGCGTGTCTGGTGAGAGATGGTTCGTATCGAGGAAATAAGGTCCTACGAAGCGAATAGGGGAGTGGACGGAATGGAATTCACTTTTATTAAGAAAGCTGTCGTAAGCATCTCTTTGGCCGGATTGGCATGCCTTGGGTGGGCCGAGACGAGCGCCGCACAGAAAGACCCTGGCGTGAGGTCTGGTTCGCCGGGCGCCGGAACGCCGCTGCAAGGCCTTACGGACATTGAGAAATCAATGTTCAAAGAAGGGTTCCAGCGCATGGTGCAACTGGAATCAGTTTGCGACGACTGCAGCGACGTAACGCTGGGATCGTTTGTGGACCCTTCGCAAGCGAATTTGGTGACGAAAACAAACTCTTCCGGATTGGGGATTCGGTTTAACGGCGATCAGTGCAGTGTTTGCCACAATCAACCGTCGGTGGGTGGTTCGGGCGGATTCTTAGTGCCGAATCCGCAGGATCCACCGAGCCAATATCGCGCTCCCGAGAATCCGATGTTCCATCTGATTCCCAATCGCAAGGGCGCAACCAATCCCGTCCCCTCGTTCATCCAGCAATACGGACCGATTCGCGAAGTGCGATTCGCAAAAAAGCCGGATGGCAGCCCGGACGGCGGAGTACACCAGCTTTTCACGGTAGTAGGACGCTCCGACATTTTTTCGGATGGACAACCGCACGCGTGCTCGGCACAAACTCTGCCGTACACGGATTTTGAGAAAGAATACCGGCGCGGCAACGCTCGCTTTCGGATTCCATTGCAACTGTTTGGCCTGGGAATTCTCGACAGCATTCAAGATCGCGAAATTCTAGGGCGGCATGCCGCGACGGCAGCAGCTCGGGAGGACCTCGGCATCATCGGTGTCCCCAACCGAAGCGGGAACGACGGAACGATCACACGGTTCGGCTGGAAGGCACAGAACAAGTCGATCATGATTTTTTCTGGCGAAGCGTACAACGTGGAGATGGGCGTAACGAACGACCTGTTTCCACAGTCCACAGACGAGACGCCGGAATGTCATCAAGGTGTCAGCGAACCGAACGACATTTTCCGGAACGATCCGACGGACGTGCGGAATCAAAGCTTCTTCAACCCATTTCACATCTTGCCGGATTGGCAAATGTTCGCAATCTTCATGAGATTCCTGGACGCGCCACAACCGGCGCCTCTAACAGCGAGCGCGACGCGCGGACAACAATTGTTCGGGACCGGACCGGAAAATCCCGGCATCGGATGTTTCGGATGTCACACGCCGACGATGATCACACCGGACCAAAGCGAAACTGCCGCGCTGCAGAGCCTGACGGTTCATCCCTACTCCGACCTGCTCATTCATCACATGGGGAAGGGACTGGCGGACGACATCACGCAGGGAGCCGCGACGGGCGACATGTTCCGCTCCACCCCACTGTGGGGCGTGGGGCAGCGGCGGTTCTTCCTGCACGACGGCCGAACCGATGACTTGATGAAGGCCATCGATGCCCACCATTCGCGAGGGCAGGAATGTGAAGACTCGCGGACTCCGTGCTACGGGCCGTCGGAGGCGAACACGACGATTGAACGGTTCCGCGCACTTTCTCCAACCGACAAACAAGCGATCCTGGATTTCTTGCGATCGCTGTAACGTCAAACGAGGCAATTCCAGCGGCTCACGCGGCGATTCTCTGCTTCGTGAGCCGTTTTCATTTTTTTCCTCCACATTCCTTTAGACCAAACTTCTAAAGGCGGAAGGCAAGCCATTGGCCCCGCATTTCGACATATAATTCCCCGCAATGACGACGAGCGCTAGCGCAATCGGCCAAGAGACACGGACCCGGGAGGCCGAAACGCCCATCAGACTGCTGGGCGTGCACTGCGTGAACGTGTATGTGCGGGATCAAGATCGGAGCCTGAAGTTTTACGTCGAGCAGTTGGGGTTTCGCGTGGCGTTTGATGCGAAGCTGCAATCCGGCGAGCGATGGGTGGCGGTCGCGCCGCCGGATGGTTCTACGGTGCTGGCACTGATCAAACCGAAGCCAAAATCGCAGGAAGCGAAGCTCATTGGACGATCAACGCAAATTGTTCTGTTAACAGACGATGTCGCCGCGCGATTTCAAGAATGGTCGAAACGCGGAGTGAGGTTCTCGTCTGCACCGCGTTTGCGCCGCATTAAATACGACGCACAAACGCAAGCGAAAGCGGCGGAACAGGCACTGCTGCTCGGGATCGAAGCACCGATCTGGGGGAGCGCGGTCGCGCACTTTCGGGATATCGACGGCAACTCGTTCACGCTGGCGAGTTATGACGAAGTGACGCACGCGATGGACGCGCAGCGGAAAGCTGCTGAGCAACGGCAGGAAGCGGACCGGCGCGCGGCGCGCGAACTCGAGATTGCGCGCGATGTGCAGGCAAGGCTCTTCCCGCAAAGCTCACCGCCGATGACGACGCTGGAGTATGCAGGAATGTGCATGCAAGCGCGGCAAGTGGGCGGAGACTATTACGACTTCCTGGATTTGGGACAAGACCGATTGGGCTGGTGTTGAGCGACATCGCGGGAAAAGGAATCGCAGGCGCGCTGTTAATGGCGAATTTGCAGGCGAATCTGCGAAGCCAATGCGCGATTGCGCTGGATCAACCAGAAGCGTTTTTGCGATCGGTGAACCGGCTTTTTTTCGAGAATACTTCGGATGGGGCGTACGCGACTCTGTTCTTTAGTGAATACGATGACCGGCGCAACGTGTTGCGCTACGTAAATTGCGGACATTTGCCCGGGTTGCTGTTCAGGAAGGCCGGTGGTGTCGAGCGATTGGAAGCGACGTGCATGGTGTTGGGCCTCTTCGCCGATTGGGATTGCGCAGTGGACGAACGGCAACTAGCGCCGGGAGATTGCCTGGTGCTTTACACCGATGGTGTGACGGAATCGTTCCATGAAGATGAAGAGCAATTCGGCGAGGAGCGATTGATTGAGGCTTTGCGGAAAAGCCGGGAACTTCCCGTGCGTGAAATGCTCGGTGCGGTGGTGGAAGCCGTGCACCATTTCAGCCCGAACGAGCAGCAGGACGACATAACGTTGATTGCAGCAAAGTGCCGGGAAAGTGCCCGCTAAGCTCCGGATGAACGACCAGGCGAACACGGCGGAGCATTTCGCGCAAAAGACGATTCGAAAACTGCAATGGCGCCTGATTCCCTTTCTGTTTCTGCTGTACGTAATTTCCTTCATTGATCGCGTGAATGTCGGCTTCGCCGCGCTCACGATGAACAAAGAACTGGCGATATCGAGCCAGCAGTTTGGGTTCGTCGCCGGAGTTTTCTTTTTTGGGTATGTACTATCCGGGATTCCCAGCAATTTGATGCTGCACAGATTTGGTGCGCGCATATGGATCACGGGGATTCTGGTGGTGTGGGGATTGTTTGCCTTTCTGATGGGGCTCGTTCACTCGGTTCAGCAACTTTATGTTTTGCGGTTTTTACTTGGGTTAGCGGAGGGCGGGTATTTTCCGGGAGTCGCATTGTATTTGACGTATTGGTTTCGGCAGCGGGAACAGGCGCAGTGTCTGGCATTGTTTCTGACCGGCCTGCCGGCGAGCAACATCGTGGGAGCACCGATCTCGGGCTGGATCCTCGATCATGTTCACTGGATGCACGTTCCGAGTTGGCGCTGGTTGCTGATGCTGGAGGCGTTTCCGGCCATCGTTTCGGAGTTGCAACGTATTTTATTTTGCCGAGCAATCCGGTCGAAGCGAAATTTCTCTCCCGCGAAGAGCGCGACTGGGTGGTTGGCGCACTGGAACGCGAAAAAGCAGAAAAGAGCGATTCGAAGCAAGTAAGTCCCCTGCAAGCGCTGGCAATTTGGCGGGTTTGGCACGCCGGACTGATTGTGTTCCTCTCTAACTGCGGCGTGTACATGTTGACCTTCTGGATGCCGCAACTCATCAAGGGGTTTTCGGGGCAAATCTCCAACAGCGCGGTTGGAAGACTAGCGATGATTCCGTATATCGTGGGATTGATTGCGATGGTGTTCGTGTCGCGGAGTTCAGACAAACGGTTCGAACGCAAATTTCATGCGGCAATACCCGCGGTGATTGCCGGAACCGCCATGGCGTTCCTCGGAGCTCCACACACCATCGGATTCACGATCGCATTGCTCGCCGCTTCCATCGCGGGAATGATCAGCGTCTACGGGCCCGCGTATTCTTTGCCGAGTGAAATGCTGTCGGGGCCGGCGGTGGCTGCGGGATTAGGACTGGCAAGTTCGATCGCAAATTCGGCGGGGTTTGTTGGGCCGTATGCGGCCGGTTGGATCAGCCAACGAACGGGCAGCCTCTACGGAGGGCTTGCGGCAGCTGGGATTTCGCTATTCTTGTGCGCAATGCTGGCTCTGTTGCTGCCGACGAAACTTCGCCGGGTGTGAAACGAATTCAGTGGCGGAGCGTCCATACACCCAAGGAGTGATGACGATGAATCCAGGCAGACCGTTCAGAAGATTCGCTGGAATTGCGCTATTCCTGGGAGTCGCGGTATTCGCTTCACGCGGACTTGCCGGACAACAAAGCACGCCGGCGGAAAGACAGTTCCAGGGCTGGCTGACCGCCTTCGACAGCGGAGATCGGGCGACGCTTTTGGCGTTCTACGAAAAGAACTATCCGCTGCGAGTGAAGGACATCGACGGCGCTATGAACTTCCGCGAAATGACCGGGGGATTTGAGCTGAAGAAAATTGAAGAATCGGCGCCGACAAAACTGACCGCGCTCGTGAAAGAAAAGGAATCCGATCAATTCGCCAGATTGACGATGGAAGTCGAGGAAGCGGAGCCGCACGTGATTAAGGGTGTGGATTTGCGCGCATGTCCAGCACCGGCGGAGTTTAAGACAGCGCGTTTGAGCGAGAGCGAAGTTGTGAGTGGAGTAAAGAAACTGGCCGAGGAGCGTGCGGCAGCGGACAAATTTTCTGGAGCAATCGCGATTTCAAAAGGTGGCAAGATAGTTTTCGAACAAGCGTATGGGCTGGCGGATCGTGACAAAAAGACGCCGAACAGCCCGCAAACCCAATTTCGGATGGGCTCGATGAATAAGATGTTTACGGCCACCGCAATTCTGCAGCTCGCGCAGGCTGGCAAACTGAAGTTGACGGATCCGGTTGGAAAATATTTGACCGACTATCCCAATCAAGAGATCGCGAAAAAAGTAACGATCCACCATCTCCTGACGCACACCGGTGGAACGGGAGATTTCTTCGGCCCGGAGTACGACAAACATCGTCTCGAGCTGAAGACTTTGCAAGACTACGTCAGCCTTTACGGTACGCGGGGGCCGGAATTTGAACCAGGCAGCAAGTGGGAATACAGCAACTACGGCTTTTTGCTGCTGGGATTAGTCGTGCAGAAGGCGTCCGGGCAGGATTACTACGAGTATGTACGCGAACATATCTTCCAACCGGCAGGGATGACTCGGAGCGATTCGCTGCCGGAAGAACAAGCGGTGGCAGGGCGATCCATTGGCTATACGAAATTTGACGGTGGCGGCGCGTGGAAACCGAATACAGACACACTGCCGTATCGCGGCACGTCTGCCGGCGGAGGGTATACGACCGTGGAAGATCTGGTGCGGTTTGCGAACGCGCTGCTCAGCCACAAATTGCTGGATGCAGAGCATACAGAACTCCTGACGACCGGTCACGCAGACACCCCACGCGGCGCAAAATACGCGTACGGATTCATGGACGATCGCGAAGACGGCGTCCGTTGGTTCGGGCATGGCGGGGGAGCACCGGGCATGAACGGCGATTTGCGAATTTTTCCCGAATCGGGTTATGTGGTTGCCGTGTTGTCGAATCTGGATCCGCCAGCCGTAGAGCGGATTTCCAGTTACGCGACCAATCGGCTGCCGGAGAAATAAAAAAGTCCGCGGACAGCGCTACGCTTTTGCGCCGCGCTGCTTTTCTTTTTTGATCGAGCCTGGATTGACGAGCCACTGCGCCTTGCCGGCGCGGCCCGGCTGCTTCTTTTTCACGCCTGACAAACGTCCGATTTTCAGCAGGCGACAAACCTCCGCGCTCGTTGAATCGAGTATCGCGGCGGTTTCTTGCGCAGTGAGCCAGCGAGGGTCGGCTTTGGACATTTTTTCGTCGCCTCCGAGGCTTATAGGGGAGAGAATGCGTTCACTGTAGTAGCAGGGTTGTCTCTTTGGCAATAAAAAAAGTCCCGAAAGCCCACAGAAAACCGATTTAGCAACCCGGGAACGAAATGCCTTCCATATTACCAAGCTGTGGAGTCACTGCTCGTGCTGAGCAGTGCCACCGGCTCCGCCGGAAATTTTTCCGCGAATGAGATCCTCGAGGTCGTCGATGTGATCGCCGAGATGATTCAGTTTGCGGGCGAGGCCTTGAATTTCGGTTTCGCTGCGCCGATTTACGTCGAAATCGAGTTCGCTGCGGAGGCGGTCCTTCGTGTCCTGCCGATTCTGACTCATCATGATGACGGGAGCTTGAATCGCGGCGAGCATGGAAAGAAACAGATTCAGAAGGATAAAGGGATAGGGATCCCAGGACTTCGTCCCCATCGAAATGCTCAAAACAGAATAGGCAACGAGCGCGGAGAGAAAAGTGATGATAAAGGTCCACGAGCCACCGAAACCCGCAACTGCATCCGCGATGCGCTCACCGAACGTGGCTTCTTTTTCGATCAGTTCGTTCGGATTGCGACTGGCGCGAACTCGAACAAGTTGCTGCGCAGAATGAAACTGACGGCCGAGCACAGTGAGCATGTCCATGCCGGCATGAGGTTTCTTTTGCAGGAGCACCATGATGTCGTGCCGGTCGACTTCCAAACATTCGGTTTCTTCAAGCGCGACCGCATTGGTCTGATGCGGCGTTTGCTCGAGCATCGACGCGAAGCCGAAAAATTCGCCGTGCGATGGCTCATCGACGACAACTTCCTGATGGTCGTCGTCCACCGTCGTCACCCGGACGCGACCGGAGACCATGACGTAAGCGTGGCCATCAGTGTCGCCGATTTTGTAGATCCGCTCTCGTTGCGCGAATTTTTTAAGTTCAACCTGGCCGGCGAGGATTGCGGCTTCGTCGTCGTCGAGAAGCGCGAACAGAGGAACATTTTTGAGAGATTCCGGATGACACGGCATGGCAGACCTCGCGGGTGCTGATTCTTGAAGTTAAACGCCAAGAAAGGATTCCACAAAGGGACGCCAGAAAACAACCGCCCCACTGTGAAACCACTTCAGCTTTTTGGGGAAGCACACTCGGTGCAAGGGCAAATCGAGCGGAGATGATCGTAGGAATAGATACCAGTCGAATGGCCGTCAGAGAACGATATCTGGATGGCGTAGTTGCCCACTTGCGTGGCGGCGGTCGCTCTGGGTTTGGGCTTGAACATCGGCAACGCTGGCGAAGACGCGAATGCGGGAGAAGCTTCCGCCAGCAAGTCTTTCTTGCCGCGTTCGTCGTTGCAGGTGGCGCACGGACAGTTGTCGCGCAAATAAAAGAAATCGAAGTGGGAAGCGTGGCCGTCCGCCCAAGCGATATCTACGCCCGCATTCGTTGAGACGTGAATTTTTACGGAAGTAGGTTTGCGACCGGCATGGAGAGGAATCGGCATCGGGTCAGACTATGGGTTACAAGCCTTTGCATCGAGCGTGGAGCAGCAACCGGATGAGGGAAACGGTTTGCCGTGTGGACAGAGCTTGGGTTGTTCCAGGAAATTGCACGTAGTGTCGAGCGTAAGGTGCCCGTGTGTCAGCTCAACGCGGCGTCCGGCGTTGCGCGCAATGTCCACGTCGTGCGTGACCATCAGGATGGTGTGGCCGGCGTTGTGCAGGTCGCGAAAAATTTTGATGACGATATCTTCGTTCGCCTCGTCAAGATTGCCGGTCGGCTCATCGGCAAGAATGAGCTTCGGCTGATTGATGAGCGCGCGCGCGATGGCAACGCGCTGCTGTTCACCGCCGGAAAGCTTGCCGGGAAGATGCTCGAGGCGGTCGCCAAGGCCGACGCGCTTCAAGGCTTCGATGGCTTGCGACTCGTCGGTCACGGAATGAAAATACTGCGCGAGCATTACGTTTTCGAGCGCGGTTAAGTACGGCACGAGATGAAATTGCTGGAAAACAAATCCTATTTTTTCCGCGCGGTAGCGGACGAGTTCAGATTCGCTCAGGCGAGTGATGTCCTGGCCGTTGACGACGACGCTACCGGATGTGGCCGTGTCCAAGCCGCCGAGAATGTTGATCAGCGTCGTTTTGCCGGAGCCGGATGGACCCATGAGGGCAATCCATTCGCCGGGTTGAATTTTAAAGCTGACTCCGCCGAGCGCGCGCAGCGAACCATATTCCTTCACCAAATTTTCCAACACCACTTGCGGCGGCGCTTGCGGTGCGGGCTGCAACGACGCCGAAGGAGTCACGAGCGGTTGCGTCGTCATGCTTCCCCCCGAAAAATCGTGGCGGGACGCACGCTGGCCAACCGGCGCAGCGGATAGGCGCCGAGAATCGCGACGATAACGGTAAGTGCCACGGAAATAGGATACACGATGAGGCGCGGCGCAGCGGCCACGCCAAAGACAGCTTTACCCAACGCAATGGAGAGAGCGATTCCGACCGCCGACCCGATTAGACCGCCAGCCAAACCAACCAGGGCTGCCTCGGTCAGAAAGAGATTCAGCACGCGGCGAGCGGAACCGCCAATCGCTTTCATCATGCCAACGTCGTTGCGGCGCTCGGCAGCGATATTCGTCATGGCGGCCATCACGCAGAGAGTTGTCAACGTAAGGATCAGAACTGTTGCCGCGGTCAGCAGGCCGGAGATGCGCGAGTAGATTTTAGCCTGCGCCTCGGAGAATTGGCGCAGGGGGCGGACTTCAGCATCGGGTAGCTTTTGTTGCAATTGCGAAGCGAATTGTTCGATCTGCAAGGACGTGCCTGCAACATTTACTTGAACCAAGCTGATCTGGTTCGGCGCGTTCGTCAAGTTCTGTGCGTCCGCAAGCGAGAGAAAAATTTGCCCGTCCTCCGTGGAACCGGATTTCCAGATTTCCGCAAGAGAGCATCGCAGCGAGCGGTCTCCATCACGGATCGTAACGGTTTCACCTGCTCGCAACTGAAATTTCGCGGCCACCTGTTGACCCGCAATGCATTGGGAGACGTCTCCGCCGTGCACTGCTTGCCCGCCATCAGCTTTCAAAGAATCGAGGGGAGCCCTACCAGGTAGCACGCCGGAATAGCCGACAACGACCAGTTGCGAAAAGTCGTTCGATGATTTCGGAGCGATGGAAGCGATTGCATAAAGCAATGATGCGTGATGAACCGAAACAGTCGAATCCGGCGAAGGCGCGAAGATCGACGCTGGCAGTTGCGGCAGCGTGCCTCCCTGCCCCAGATCCGAACTTTTCGGGAGCACCAAAATATTTGCTCCAAACGAGCGGAATTCTGAAGTGAGGCGGCGCTTGGCGTCGGTTTGAAGATTTAGCAGCGCGGCGGAGACGGCAGCTCCGGCAGAAAGCGCTAGAAGAATGACGAAGAGACGGCCGCGATTGGCGAAGAGCAAACGTCGGACCAAGCGTCGAAACATGGGGCGATTTGTATAGGGGGAAGGCATTACTTATTCGCCTCGCAAAATCGGCGCGGGTTCGCATTGCGTGGCGCGGCGAAGCGGCAGCGCGCTTCCCAGGAGTGTCACGAGAATCGCAAGTCCCAACACGACGCCGAGAACCAGGAACGACGGGAGCGGCGGCACACCAAAGATTTTTGACCCGACGATGCGCGCGAGGATATATCCGAGTGCGTAGCCGAACGTTCCGCCAATAAACGCCAGCAAAAGCTGCTCAGCCGCCAGCAGAAATCCGACCATGCCTGAACCTGCGCCGAGCGCCTTCATGAGTGCCAGTTCGGAGCGGCGCTCAATCACGCTGGCGGCGGAAGAAGCTCCGACGGCGAGCGCGGCAGCGAGTAATGCGGCAAGCGTGACGAGCCAAAGCAACGAACGCACACGCGTGAGAATTTGGCCTTCGCCGTCTGCGACACGATGAATCACCCTCACGTCTGAGCCCGGCAAAACTTCCTCAATGGAATACGCGATGGACGAAACGTACGGAGTGCACGACCACCGTTCGAAATCTTTCTGGTCCATCGTCTTGGGGTCGCGGCGGCCGAAGGCGTCTTCGGGCTTGGTTAGCGCGAGGACGTAGAGCTTGCGGTAAAGGCCAAGTTTGGAGCTGAGCTGCTGAACCAAACTTAACGGCATTAAAACGGTGTCATCCTCTAAATCGCCTGTGCTAACGATACCCACAACCTTCACGACAGGGTCGGCTTTCTTGTCTCCGTTATCGACGACCAGACGGTCCCCTATTTGAATATTAAGCCGCTGCGCAATCCGTTGTCCGACCACACATTCCTGCGAATCTTCCGAAAACCACCTTCCCTCCACGTTCCACCATGGATTTGTTGTGTCGATGCCGGTGGCAAATGAAGAGCCATCTGGCAAAGCGATTTTGTGGTTTATCCACGTCCCAATGAATCGAATTTTTCTCGGTTGCGTTTCGGAAACCAACTTACGCGGTTCAAAAAAGCCGTAATAACGTTCTGATTCGAGAATCGGGGCAAACGCGATGATGTTGTTATGCCAAAAGACCGATTTGATTTTGGGCAGGTCGGCTTCCGGAAGATACGCGCCGGAATTTACGGGCCGATAGTCCACACCACCGATTTCGAGCGGCAACGAATCGGCTTGCGGTGTCACGACAAGATTTGCCCCAAGGGAAGTAAATTCCGCAGCCAGCCGGTCGCCAACATCCAAGGCAACGCTGAGTGCCGCCGTTACGACCGCCATACCAAGACTCAAGGCAGCAACGGTCAGAAGCTTGCGACGAGGACGTCGCGTGAAGGAGTCGGTAATGAGGCGGGCAAACATGGAACGGGTTCTTAGTTATCAGTCTTCAGTCGTCAGTAAAAACAAAAAGAAAGAAAGTCGGTTCACGTCTAGCTGAACCTCGGCCCGGAGACGGATCACTGTGGAACCTCTGTGAAGGCTCGTGTGATGGACGAAACGTTGACCACAAGCTCCGAGCCTTCGACCTGAAACGGCAATCCCACCGGATTGCAGCCGCCCGCCTCGCCAATCGTCGGAATATAAATGGCCGAAGCGCAATGGCGGCAAATCACGTTTTGCCCGTCCTGGCGATAGCCCTCCGCGCCACAAATCCGGCACGCATCGAGCGCCACGCCCCAGCCTTGCGGCTTCTTGATAATCAGAAAACGAAAATCCTGCTTCCCCGAAGTGACTGTGAAAATGTGCAGATTCCCATCCTGCACTTCCGCAATCGGCACGCGGATTAAATCGGCGGCCGCGGCAACTTTGCGTGACGAAGGCGGCGCCGAATTCGCGCGCGCGTAAATGAAATCCGCAGTCAATACAAGGATCACCGTAAAGCAAGCCGTCGAAGCCACAATCATCCAGCGACGCTGGCGGCGCCGTTGCGATTCAAACAAACGCCGCTCCGCTTCATTTTCCGCAGTTGTTTTCACCGCGGACGGCGTCAGCCATTCCCGCAAAATCAGCAGCATCGCAGCGCCAAAAATAAAAACGAAAAAGAAAAGTTCGTTTCTAACGATCGGTCCGATCAGCGCCATCTCTTGCTTGCTGGAAGGCAGCCAGCGCGCTTCGCTCAGCTCATGTAATCCAGTAATGGCAAGCTGCGCCGCGACGAGCCATAAAATCACCGTCGTCACGCCAAAAAAACGCTGCAGCGGAATCTTGACCGTTCCCTTAAAAAAGAACACGCCTACCGAAATGGCGGCCGCCAATCCAAGCAACGTCCCGATCCACGTTTGCAGACCATCGCTCGACAGCTCCACCGCCCGCAAAATCAGCGCCAGCTCTACGCCCTCACGCAACACCATCAAAAACACGAACAAAAAGATGCCCCAACCCGCAGCCGCGCCCACCCGCTCGGCATACTCGTCAATTTTCTGCTCGATTTCTTTTCGCAAGTGCCGCGCAACGCGGTTCATCCAAAAGATCATCGAAACCACAAAGACGGTGGCGACAAGCAGCATCAAGCCTTCAAAGCCGTCTTCGCTGATGCTCCAGCGTTCCAGGGCAATGGCGACCGCCAGGCTCAGTGCGGCCGCCAAACCGACGCCATACCATACGAATCGCGCAAGGTGGACGCGCGAGGTGCGTGAAAGGTAGACCAGGATGATGCCGACGACGAGGGAAGCTTCAACGCCTTCTCGAAGGGCGATTAAAAGGGCAGAAAGCACGGTCGTTCCAGTTGAAAATGATTTGCAACTTCATTCATAGTGTATCGCTTGGCGCAGCCTAAGGTCAATCGGACCATATTAGTCCTATTTCTTCAGGATAGAATACTCCAGTGCCCTCGAATCGCAAATTCGCCGCTGCACCCGGTGCCTGGAACTGATGCTGCCCAAAGCCCTTAGTTCAAACTTGGGCCGATCTTTGACGGGCGCACTTCGCGTTGCGGCATCGCTGATTTGTGCATTCAACCTCGCAATTCCCTCCTCGCTACTCGGCCAAAACGGCAAATCGCAGGAGCTGAAGAAGGCGCAAAAAGAAGTCCAGCAAGGCGAGAAAGCCGAAGCCGCCGGCAACTGGCAGGAAGCCATGGAGCGCTACGACGCGGCTGCAAAAGACGCTCCCGGCGATTTGGGGATCGTGGGACACGCCTCAGCGCTTCGTGCCCGGCTCGTCCGCACGCACGTCGACGCCGCGGAGAACGCCGCAATTCATGGCGACTTGCGCAAAGCAACCGACGAATTGAATGCCGCACTCAGAATCGATCCGGGTAACGCCATCGTGGCGGAGCGCGAAGCACAAATGCGCGGCATGAACGAAGAGGACATCCTGCCCGAAGGTCCGCCGGAGCAATACAAATTAAAAGGACCTCCGGTGCTGGGTCCGCAGCGCGGCGCAAAGAGTTTCAACCTGCGCGGCGATACGCGCGGCGCCTATGAACAGGTTGGCCGCGCCTTCGGCATTACCGTCGGATTCGATCCGGACCTCGTGTCGCGCAACATAAAGTTCCGCGTAGATGCCGTCGATTTCGAAACGGCGATGCGCATCCTCGGCCAACAAACCGCCACTTTCTACCGGCCGCTTACCGCGAACATGATCTTCGTTGCCGCGGACACCATCGACAAGCGCAAACAGTATGGATTGGAAGTGGAACAAACGTTTGTGCTCGGTGCCGCGGTCGATTCGCAGGACTTAACCGAACTTTTGCGCGCCCTCCGCGAAATCACGAGCGCGAATCACATCGAGTTGGACTTGAAAAGCCGCAGCATCACGATTCGCGACTCCGCGGAGAAAGTGAAACTCGCAGGCGCGCTCGTCAAGCAAGTGCAACAGGCGCGTAGCGAACTGATGCTCGAAATCGAGCTGCTCGAGGTGGACAGGAATAAAGCGCTCGACCTCGGCCTCGTCCCGCCGACCACTGCGCGGGCCATACCGCTCAGCACCAGCGACGTGAAGGCCCTTTTGCAGGCGACCGACCTGGCGAATCTTCTCACGCTCGTACAACAGGTTTTCGCGGCTCATGGAATTTCTCCTGTGCCGCCGGTTATTCCCGTCGGCGGCGGAAGAAGCACCTTTTTGCTGAATCTGCCCGGCACATCGGCAAATTTCTCCGACGCGCTGTCACTTGTGAAAAACGGGCGGGAAGTACTGCTGCGTGTCCAGGATACGAAGCCCGCGACATTCTTCATCGGCCAACGCTTTCCCGTGACACTTTCCCTTCTTTCGAGCAGCATTGGCAACACCGCCGTGGCCGGCGCTATTCCTTCGACGGTATTTCCACGAACCGATTTCAATGTCGGACAAATTCCTGTCGCGGTGGTGGCCGCCGATTTCAACAATGATCTGCAAAGCGACTTGGCAGTCGCCAACCAACAGGACAATTCCATCAGTATCTTGCTCAATCAGGGCCAGGGAAATTTTTCGCAGCCCAACAAAGCGATTGTTCTTGGCCCGAAAGAAACCGGGCCGGCTGCGATTGCCTCCGGAACATTTCGCGTAACGGACACAACGCATTTGACGCAGCCGGCTGATTTGGTGATTGCGAATTCGACTTCGAATACCGTCACAGTACTTTTAGGAAATGGCGATGGCACGTTTGTCGAAGCGCCCGGCTCACCTTTTCCGGTCGGCACGCAACCCCGTTCGGTCATCGTCGCGGACTTCAACAATGACGGCTTTCTCGATTTCGCCGTGGCCGACAGCGGCGACAACACCATCGCCACGTTTCAGGGAAATGGCGATGGCACATTTACGCCATTTCCGAAGTCGCCTTTTACGCTGCCGGCGACTATGCAAGGCCCGGTTGCAATGGCAAAGGGCAATTTTCAGAATCTGAGCAATACCGGTCCGGATCTTTCGGTCGTAAACGAATTGACGAACAACGTCGCAATTCTTGAATCTCAAGGACAGGGCTTCGACGGTACATTTACAATCGCGACCGGCTCACCGTTCGATACCGGCAAAGGCCCAATTGCGATTGCGGCTGGAGATCTGAATTCCGACGGCGTTCCGGATCTGGCAATCGTCAATTCGATTGACAGTACGATCAGCGTTTTCTTGAACAATGGCGACGCAACGTTTTCCGCAGCACCGGGGTCGCCGCTAAGTACTACTTCTGGCGCCAATCCTTCCGGTGTCGTCATCGCGGATTTTACGAACGATGGAATCAGCGACATTGCTGTCACGAATCAAGGTCTTTCAACTCTCGGCGTTTACGTCGGATTGGGCCTCGGAGCGTTCGCGTCGCAAATCGAGCTTTCCACTCCTCCCGGCCCCCAGGCCATCACAAGCGCGGACTTCGACGGCAATGGTCTACCGGACGTCGCCGTTACCGCTCATTCCGGGGCGAGCAATACGGTCAGCGTCTTTCTCGATCCCTCGACATTCTCGAACCTCGGCAGTTCCACCCAAACTCCTTACCCAGGCTCGGAGTACATCGACCTCGGCTTGAAAATCAAAACGACTCCATACGTGCACGCCGCAAATGAAGTGACTCTGCAAATGGAATTTGAAATCCGCTCTCTCGCTGGCACTGCGTTGAACGGAATTCCGGTCATCAACAATCAGACGCTGAATCAAACCGTGCGGCTCAAGCAGGACGAAACGGCGTTAGTTGGCGGGCTGACGGACACCGAAGCAACAAATGCGCTTGCCTCTTTACCCGGGCTCGGAGAAATCCCAGGACTCGCCTACACCGTCCAGAATCGCAACAACACTTCACAGAGCACGGAATTCCTGGTTTTGATCACGCCCAGAAAATTGCGGATCCCGTCGCGAATTTCCGCATCGATCTATGCCGGTCCAAATCCCGGGGTGGGCACAAACGCGCCCGCCCCACAGCCTGTGCAACAAGAACAGCCGCCCCAACAACAACCCCCGGCCCAACAACCGCCACAGCAGCAACAGCCGCAGCCCCAACCTCCGCCTAACGGGCCGGAACCGCAAAACTAATTGTCGCTCGGAAAATCGGCCGCGTTTTATGGCAGCGGTTCAAACACAACGACCGGCTGGTACGTTCGCGGCACCACTGCTTCCGCGATCGCAATCAATTTTTTCTGTTGATCAAAAACTCGCAACCGTGGCGGACGCATCTCCCCGGCATCCAATTCCATTGTCGCGCCCGGTGGGTTTTCTGTTCGGCCGGGTTGAATTTGCGAAATCGTCACGTTGAAGCGTCCTCCGTGCCGTACCCGCTTTTCAATCACCGGAAGCACATTCGCGCTCGGAAAATTGGGCAGAAGACTTTCCAGCGGAATCAGACATTCCTTGAATTTTCCCGCGCGCGCCGCTTCCGCAAGATCCTCCAGCTTCCAGGCTTGCTGCAGCGAAAATTCTCCGACGGCCGTGCGGCAAATTTCCGCAAGGTGCGCGCCGCAGCCAAGCTTCTGTCCCATTTCGTGTGCCAGCGAACGAATATACGTCCCGGAAGAACATTCGATCACGAAACGCGCGATCGAGCCCTCGATCCCCGTGAGCTTGTATTCGAACACTTCCACTTCCACCGGTTTTAGTTCGACTTCTTTTTTCTTGCGAGCGAGTTCGTATGCCGGCCGGCCATTCACTTTCTTCGCGGAAAATATCGGTGGCATTTGCGCAAACCGGCCTACCCGTTCGGCCGCAAAACCTTCGAGCGTCGCGGCATCCAGAGGAGGGGCTGAATCCGCTCCCTGCGCTTCGCCGTCTGAATCGTAGGAGTCGGTCGCAAAACCGAATCGGAATCCCGCCGTGTAGCGCTTTCGCCGCCCGGAATAAAATTGCACCAGCCGCGTCGCACGGCCCAGCAAGACCACAAGCACGCCCGTCGCAAGCGGGTCCAGAGTCCCGAGGTGTCCGACTTGCCGAAACCCGGCAAGGTGCCGAATCGCATCCACGACATCGTGCGACGTTTTGCCTTGCGGCTTGTCGATGACAAGCGCTCCATCAAAGGGCGCAGGTTGCGGTTTGCGGGGCACGTTCTATTCGTCCGCCTTTGTTTCCTGCAAGAACCGGATCATTGCGCGGACGGTTTTTCCTTCTTCACTTCTTTGAGCAGTTGTTCGATGCGCAGCGCGCTCTCTTCGGAAACATCGAGCGTGAAGTGAAGTTCCGGAAGCCGGCGAACTTGCAAACGCTCGATGAGTTCGTGCCGGATGTAACCGGCCGCGTGCTCGAGCGCTTTGATGGCGCCATTTTGCTCTTTCGAATCGTTCGACCGCACTACGATGAAGATGCGTGCGTGCTTCATGTCCGGCTGGACGCGGACCTCGCTCACGCTGACGTGACCCTCAAGCCGCGGATCCTTCAATTCGCCCGCCAGCATCGCGTTGATTTCGTGGGCGATCTCTTCGCCAATTCTTTCGTGACGGTGACTCGTGGTGCCCATTTCTATCTCACTTCATCCGGTCAAACTATTTCCATGGCTTGATTTATCAGCATCGAGCCGAGTATTTCGTCGGCTTCGTCCAACGCCTTCTGCAAAACCTCTCGTACGTGCTTCTCTTCCGTCGAGAGCGTCACGACACCGACCACAGACCGTTGCCACACATCCTGATGGTCCAGCTCGGCAACTGCGACGTTGAACTTCGCGCGCAGTTTGTCTTTCAGGCTGCGCAATACCTGGCGCTTGTCTTTCAGCGATTGCGCATCCGCAATGTGCAGCTCCAGAGTTAGCAGCCCGACTGGCATCGAATTTTCCGGGGACGTTTTTCCGTTTACTTCTTGCCGGCAGAGGCGCCGCTCTGACCGGCCGCTTCCGCGGCGGTAAGCTTCTGCACGTTGAAGCATTCCAGAATGTCGCCAACCTTCACGTCATTGAAGTTCGCGATGCCCGCGCCGCATTCAAATCCTGTGCGCACTTCGCTTGCGTCATCCTTAAAGCGCTTCAGCGAATTCAGTTTCGAAGTGTAGATGACCGCGCCATCTCGCAACACGCGAACCTGCGCCTCGCGCTTAAGGATGCCGTCCACCACGTAGCAGCCCGCAACGGTCCCGGAACCTTTGACGCGGAACGTATTGCGAACTTCCGCCCGGCCCAGATACGTTTCCTGGAAGACCGGTTCGAGCAGGCCTTCCATCGCCTTCTTAATTTCGTCGGACACTTCATAAATAATGTTGTGTGTCCGGATGTCGACCTTCTCTTGCTGTGCCAGGTCCGCTGCCTTGCGTTCCGGCCGCACGCCAAACGCGATGATAATCGCCCCCGATGCGCTGGCAAGCAAAACGTCGTTTTCGCTGACCGCTCCCACGCCCGAGCCGATAATCTTCAGCTTCACCTGATCCGTCGAAAGCTTCGGCAACATTTCGCTCAGCACTTCCACGCTGCCCTGCACGTCCGCCTTGATGACGATCGGCAACTCTTTCACTTCGCCGGCCTTCAACTGTTCATGCAGTTGATCCAGCGTGATCCGGGCGCCCGTCGAACGCGCGAGCAACGCCGCGTCGCGCTGCTTCGATTGCCGGTAATCCACAATGTGGCGCGCCTTCGCTTCGTCCGTAACCGAGAAGTGATCGCCCGCTTCCGGCACGCCCTGCAATCCAAGTACTTCGACAGGCGTTGACGGCGGAGCTTCTTTCACTGGCCGCCCACGGTCGTCGAACATTGCGCGAACTTTGCCAAACACCGCGCCGCAAATAAAGAAGTCGCTCGGGCGCAGCGTTCCGTTTTGCACAAGAATCGTCGCAACCGGTCCGCGGCCCTTGTCCACCCGCGATTCCAGCACCGTGCCGCTTGCCGGAGCGTCCGGATTCGCTTTCAACTCGCGCAAATCCGCCACTAGCAGCAGAATTTCAAGCAGCTTCTCAATTCCTTTTTTCTGCTTCGCCGAGACTTCGACGAATTCCGTTTCGCCGCCCCATTCGGCCGGCATCAATCCCAAATCCGACAGCTGCCGCTTCACTCGCTCCGGCTGCGCTTCGGGCTTGTCGACTTTATTGACGGCCACGACGATCGGCACATTCGCCGCTTTCGCGTGGTCAATCGCTTCCTTCGTTTGCGGCATCACGCCGTCATCCGCCGCGACAACCAGCACTACGATGTCCGTGACTTTCGCTCCGCGTGCGCGCATGCGCGTGAACGCTTCGTGACCCGGCGTATCCACAAAAACTACGCTGCGGTCGTTTACCTGAACTTTGTACGCGCCGATGTGTTGCGTGATCCCGCCCGCTTCGCCGCCCGCCACATCCGCTTCGCGAATTGCATCGAGCAAACTCGTTTTGCCATGATCCACGTGGCCCATCACCGTTACCACCGGTGGCCGCGGCTTCAGATTTTCCTTCGTCTCTTCCTTCGCAACTTCCAGAACCATTTCTTCTTCGAACGAGACGACGCTAATCACTCCATTGAACGACTCCGCAAGTTGCGTGGCGGTCGGAACGTCCAGCGCCTGGTTGATACTGGCAAAAATCCCTTTGTCGAGCAGCACCTTCAGCAGTTCTTTGGCGCGCACGTCGAGCTTTTCCGCCAACTCGCGAATTGTGATTCCTTCCGTAATCGTAACGTCGCGCGGCGCACGCGGCTCTGGCGGCGCAATCACTGCGGCAGCGGCCCGCCGATCGCCTCCAGAACGCTGGCGTGTCGGATGGAGCTTGCGCTCCCCTTCCATCTCACGTTTGTCCGCAACCGGACGTTGGCGCTGCGGCGCCCGGCGCGTGTAAAGCGGTTTACCGGGCTCTGCCTTCGATGGCATTTTGTCCGGCATCGGCGGCAACATTGTTGGCCGGCCGGGCATGCGCGGCCCCGGCCGCGTTCCCGTAGGAACTGCTCCCCGGCGTTGGTCGAACGGACGATTTTGCGGACCGCCTGGTCCGCTCGGTCCTCCGCCTGGACGAGGCGTGTAGGGACGACCTTGCCCCTGTGCGCCGCCCTGCTGCTGCGGACGCATCGGCTGCCCCGGTCGCGGGCCACTCGGCCGATCTTGCGGAAGCGGGCCTCGATTGCCGGTCGGCATCGGGCCGCGGTTTCCGGTTGGCATAGGACCGCGGTTGCCCGTCGGCATCGGCCGCGAAGGTTGACCTTGCCGTTGTGGCGCTGCTGCCGCCGGTCTTGCTGCCCCGGGCTGGCCTTGCTGTGGACGTTGTCCGGACGGCGCGCCGCTCGTTTGCGACGGCCCAGAAATCGGGCGAAGCGGTTGTCCCGGCTGTGGTGCTGGTGCGGGACGCGCTGCGATGGGTTGCGCTGCTGGCGCAGAGGGCGCGCTCGGCTTTGGCGGCGCGGGAGGTGCGACGACTGGCGCAGGAGCAGGCGGCGCGGGTGCAACCGCCGCAGGCACTGGCGCGGGTGGCTTGGGCGCGGGAACTACGGGCGCAGGTGAAGGTGGGGCTACAACTGGTGCAACCGGCTTCGCAGCTATCGCCGCCGGAGGCGGAGGGGGAACTGGCGCAACCGGAGCGACCGGCGCCGGTGGTGCGGCAGCCGCGGCAGGCTTTCGCGATGCCGCTCTGGCCGCTGCGTCTTTCGCATCTTTGTCGGACTTGGCCTTCGCTTCCGCGTCAGCCTCCGCTTGTGCCTGGCCCTGGATGGTTGCTCGAACCTTCACCGCTACATCCGCGGGAATGGAACTAGAGTGCGTCTTTTTTTCTGTGACGCCGAAACCGGGCAGCAGGTCGATGATCGCTTTCGCTTTGACCTCGAGCTCGCGAGCCAGTTCGTTGATGCGGACTTGATTGATATCTGTCATGAATTCCTAAGAATTTGCCTCTTCCGTCTCTTCCGATTTCTTTTCTGTTTCCGGCGCGGCACTCTCTGCTTCGCCCTTCGGCGCTTCTTCCGATACTTCCGCCGTTTCCGTTTCGGTCGCGCTCGCTGCTGTCGCCTCTTCGCTGACCGGCTCTTGTCCAGCCGTCTCTTCTTCGTCCACGATTTCGACAACTTCGCCGGCCGGCGCGGCTTCTCCGCCTTCATAGAAGCGATTCACCGCCTGATAAATCTTGTCGACCATCTTTTCGCCGATGCCCGGAATTTCCATCAACTGCTCCGGCGTCATCCCCGCCAGCTTCTCCAGCGAACTGATTCCCGCCGCTTCAAATTTTTCGATCGTCTTCGGTCCAACTCCCGCTAGCACCGTCAGCGGAGTCGCGGGCGCCGTCAGCGCCGTCATCTGCTCTTCAATTTCGCGCCGCTTCTCTTCTTCGCTCTTGATGTCGATGTCCCAGCCGATCAATTTGCTCGCCAGCCGGACGTTCTGTCCCTTTTTTCCGATCGCAAGCGAAAGCTGCGAATCTTCCACAATCACTTCCAGCTTGTGATTTTCCGGATCGGTGATCTGCACGCGCGTTACTTTCGCCGGACTCAGCGCCTTCTGCGCAAATGCCACCGTCTCTTCGTTATACGGAATAATGTCAATCTTCTCGCCGCGCAGTTCGCGAATAATCGATTGCACGCGCATACCTTTCATCCCGACGCACGCGCCCACCGGGTCCACGTCCTTGTCACGGCTCAACACCGCAACCTTTGTCCGCTCGCCCGCTTCGCGCGCCGCTGCGCGAATCTGCACCGTGCCGTCATAAATTTCCGGCACTTCCATTTCAAACAGCCGCTGCACCAGCGACGAATCCGCGCGCGAAACAATCACCTGCGGCCCTTTCGCCGCGCGATCCACCATCTTGATCACCACGCGCAAACGCTCGCCGATGTTGTACGTCTCGAGCTTTGATTGTTCCCGCTTCGGCAAACGCGCTTCCGTCCGGCCCATGTCCACAATCAGGTCCGGCCCTTCCGCGCGCTTCACAATCACCGTCACCAGTTCGCCCGCGCGGTTGTGATACTCGTTGAAAATCGTGTCGCGCTCGGCTTCGCGCACCTTCTGCATGATCACTTGCTTCGCCGTCTGCGCCGCAATCCGGCCAAGCACGTCCGTCGGCTTCGCGGTCAAAAACTCTGTGCCAACTTCCGCGTCCGGATTTTTCTTTTTCGCATCCGCGACGGAAATTTCCCTCTTCGGGTCCGTCACTTCTTCCACCACGGTAATCACGGAAAACACGTCCACTTGCCCCGTATCCGTGTTGAACTTTCCGCGCAAATCCTCTTCCGTCTTGTAATACTTCCGCGCCGCAACCACCATCGCATCCTCAATCGCGGACACCACGACTTCCGGCTCAATGTGCTTCTCGCGGCTGAGCATCTCAATTTGTTGATAAAGCAAGTTGGCCATAACCGTTCCTGGTTCCCTGCCCCTAAAATTCCACTACCAGATTCGCTTTACGAATCGCTGCAAACGGCACGGCAATTTCCCGTGGCGTTTTTCCCTTCAATTCCAACCGCACATTGCCTCCGTCCACTCCGGCGATGCGCCCTTCAAAAAACGTCGCTTCTTCCACCGGCTGATGCGTCCAGACTTTCGCCATCCGTCCGGTGAACCGTTCAAACTCTTCCGGCTTCCGCAGTGCGCGATCCATGCCGGGCGAACTCACTTCCAAAACATAACCCGGCCCCGTGATCAGCTCCTCCACATCGAGGATTACACTCAACTGCTGGCTGACCCGCTCGCAATCCGCATGCGAAATCTTTGGAAACGGATTCGGCGGAGCGTCGTTTGCGCTTTCCGCCGTCTTTCGTGGAGGCACCCGGTCTATGTACACCCGCAGGAAGCGTTGCTTGCCGATCTTCCATTCGACATCAACGACTTCTAACCCCTCCGTACGCGCCACGCGTTCCGCGGCGTCTCGGATTTTTTCCAAATTCACGCGGAGACTCCCCGGCCTAAGCCGGTCTGACGCCCAACCGAACCGGCGGCAACAAAAAAGTGGGCTTGCGCCCACCCTGTCGTGCGACCCGTTTCCGAGCGAAGAGAGAGTATATTCCCCCTGCACGGCAAAAGCAATACACGGTGGCGGTCCTCCCTTTGGACTGCGGCAGCCCTGCTGCCGCTTTTCTCACGTCCCCGGCTCCACCAATCCTCTCCCGTCCCTCGCCACCCACACCTCGCTCACCCGCAACTCGTTGTATGGAGTGCGGCAGCCCTGCTGCCGCTTTTCTCACGTCCCAGTTCCGCCCACAAGCGTTTATGAACACACACACCGTGGACGACCTAACACTCCCCCGCCCGTCTACGTCATCATAAGTCGTTTACTTTCAACGCCCCGTTCTGGCACACAGGATGCAACTTCTAGGTCAGTGATTCGAGGGACAAAACTCGGCGGCGCAGCACTCATTCTCGCCATGGTGTGCCTCGGCAGCTGGTACCTCGTCGCCCACTCGCCACTTTCCGCGCGCCTGAAACGCCATTTGCCTCGAGCCGCCCGTCGGCTTTTCGTGGCAAAACCGTCCCACCCGCCGCGCATCGCCAATCTCCCTAATCTTTATCTGTGGGCTTGGGAGCGTCCCGAAGACTTGCAATTCCTAGGCAACTCCAAAGTCGGTGTCGCCTTCCTCGCCAAGACCATCTTTCTCGCCACTTCTCGCGCCAACTCGAACGCGACCAACTTGGATGCCGTAAACCTTCGTCCCAGGATGCAGCCTCTTCGGGTTGCGCCCGGCACTCCCCTCATGGCCGTCGTCAGAATCGAATCGCTTCGCGGCGCATTGCCCGGCGCCTACTCAATCGCCAACTCTTCACCCGCGTCTTTTTCGTCGGACGAGATTGCCCACATCGCGAAAGAAATTACCGCGACCGCTCAAATCCAGGGCGTCTCCGCTCTCCAAATTGATTTCGACGCGACTCTCAGCGAACACGCTTTCTATCGCGACTTATTGACGGAAGTCCGCAAACAACTCCCGCCAAACTTTCCGCTCAGCATCACCGCCCTCGCCTCCTGGTGCATCGGCGATCGCTGGCTCAACCAGCTTCCTCCTGGCACCATCGACGAAGCCGTCCCCATGCTCTTCCGCATGGGTCCCGGCACTCGCGAAATCTCAAGCTACCTGGCCGCCGGCAACTCCTTCACCGTCCCTGCCTGCTCCTCCAGCCTCGGCCTCTCGACCGACGAACCTTTCTCCCGCGACATCCTCTCCGGCAAAATCTCCGTCTCCGACGCTCCCCTCTCCTCTCTCCGCGTCTACGTTTTCTCTCCCCGCTCGTGGGAAAAAGCTTCCGCGGATCAATCTCTCAAGGATCTTCCGTCATGGCACGAAAACTGATTTGCTCTCTCATTGCATTCAGCCTCGCCGTCCCCGTGTTCTGGTTTCCCCCGCCAGCCCGCGCCTGCGGTCCCTTCTTCACACGCGCCATTTTCACTCTGCATCTTCATCCCGATTTTCCTCTCTCGGACTTCGCGGGAGGTCAGCTCGGCGTCCTCCAACCAAGCTATGCGCGCTCCTATCTGGTGATTGCCTATCGCTACGCTTCAGGAAAGAACCTCAGCAAATCAGAGCAACAATCCATTCTGGGACTCTGGCAGCGGCGAATCTCTTCTTGGGGAACGGCCGAAGCGGAAAAGCCTGGGCCCGCGGAACGCTGGGTTCTCTCGCGGCGAAGATATATGAATCACCGGGACCCGGAGTACATCGACACTTTCCGTAAATCATTTGGAGGCGATCTCCATGTCTGGGAGTACTTCTACTACGAGAATTGCCTCAAGGACTCGTTCGCTACGGCCGCGGACACGCTGCGGCGGCGCGCCGCAGCGTTCGGTCCTCAGAGCCCCGAATTAGAACAATGGATTCACGCGCAGGACGTTGTTTTCTCCGCATGCAACAGGGGCCCAAAAGATTCAGAGGCGGCTGAACCCAAACCACTTGCCGCCCCGTCTAGCCCATTGCTCCGCGCGGATCGGGAATATCAAATTGCTTCATTCCATTTCTACGCCGGTGATTTTCAAAAGGCGGAGCGGGAATTCAACGATATTTCGAACGAACCGGATTCACCTTGGAAAACGACAGCAACTTTGTTGGCGGTCCGCGCCCGCATCCGTAAAGCGACTTTGAAAGACAACGCCGCTGAACGCAAAGAAGATTTGGTCATCGCAAACAATAAGCTACAAGCGATTCTGGCTAATCCAAAACTAAGATCCGCACACGCATCGGCAGGCCGTTTGCAGTCGTTTGTGGAGTTCCGGATTGACCACGATAGGTACTATTCAAGTCTCGTCGAACGACTCGGAAAGCAAAACCGCCTGGAGAACTTCGGAGAAGCGGTCGGCGACTATACCGTGTTCTTGGATGAGTTCTTGGGCGAGACGGATGAATCCGATCAAGAAGGCCGCGCCAAAGCAATTGAAGAGGGATTCTCAAGACAGCGTATCCGGCGCGAACAAAGTGATCTGACCGATTGGGTTTTGACCTTCCAGGCCAAGAAACCAGCAGCCACTCGGCACGCCATTCAGCGATGGCAGGAAACACGATCCTTACCATGGTTAGTCGCCGCCCTCAGCAAAAGCACGGGTGATGAAAGAGCAGTGCCCGCCATGTTGGAGGCCGCGAGACTCGTCGGGAGCACAAGTCCCGTTTTCGCGACCGTTGCATTCCATCGTAATCGTCTGCTTGCAACTTCCGGCAGAGCACTTGAGGCGCGGACCGCACTCGACGCCCTCCTCGTCAAACCAGACGCCTCGCTGCCGCAATCTTCCATAAATATGCTCCGTGCGCTGAGGATGACTCTCGCACACAACTTGGAGGAATGGCTTTCGTACGCGCCGCGTGTTCCAGCGTACATCGGCACGGACGAAACCGATGACGAGACGCCTTCGGTTTGGGACACCGACGAATACCTTGGTCCGTCGGACCGCGCCAAACGTGCGGAGCTCAGCACAAAACGGTTAGAGCTTGATGCGGATTCCACACTGGTCCTGACGGAAAAGATGCCGAATTCGCTGTTGCGGGAAGCCGCGGAAAAGGCGGTTTTGCCGGAATGGCTGCGCAAAAGTGTGGCGCAAGCGCTTTGGGTGCGAACGTTTCTGCTTGACGACGGCGAAAAGGAACGAGAAATCGTGCCGCTGATGCAACAGCTCTTTCCTGAGCGAGATCTGGATTTGGAAGCAGTTGCCAACAGCCGAACGATCGAAGAACGCCGATTCGCGGCCGCGCTTGCAATCTTGAAGAGTCCCGGCTGGAAACCCTACGTCGAAACCGGCTCAGGACGGGAAACGTTCGACTACACAAGAATTGACAGCTACCGCGACAACTGGTGGTGCTCGTGGATGGGCAGTAAGGATCGGGACTGGTTTGAAAATGACTACTATGGGATGCGATCAATCCTTAGCCCACCGTTAGGTTCCATTTACCCGAACAAATCGGTTTCCTATCCGGCGTTCCTGAGCAATGAGGCAAGAGACACAGCGGCGTTGGAACTTTCGAAAATCCAGAAGACAGATTCTGCCGTTCAAGCGCTTGGCGATCCTGTTCTGCAATGGGTACGCCTTCACCCTGATGATCCGCGCATTCCGGAGGCCTTGCATTACGTAAATCGGGCCGACCGCTATGGATGCGCCGAACGAACCAAGACCAACTATTCAAAAATTGCTTTTGAATTACTTCACAAAAAATATCCCGACAGCGAGTGGACCAGGAAAACGCCTTACTGGTTTTGAGGAGAACTGCCATGGCCAAAAAATTTCTTCGGGTGATTGTCGCAGCGACACTTGTCGCAGCGCTCGCAATTCCGCCGATCCCTGTCGCCAATGCCTGCGGTCCGTGGCTCGCCGAAACTATTTTCACCGACATGAAGTCGCCCGACTTCGACTACGGCGAATATCTTCAGGGCCGCGTCGGAATCGTCCAACCTTCTTACTACGACATGTTTCTTTTCGCCGCTTATCGGAATCTTTCCGGTGCGCCGTCACGAAAGAAGAACTCGCCATCTTGAACCCCGCCGTGAACGCGAATCCAACCGCGGCAACCTCCGAACGCGAGCGCCTCGCCGCCGATCCCAATCAGCCCGCCGAAGTCACGCTCTGGCACAAAGCCGCCGGCGACCCGCCGCTCCCCCATGCTGAATACGCGGACGCGCAAGGCGTCATCCGCTCCGAATCGCGCGACGGAAACTACGTCGAGTATTACAACTGCCTTCCCGACGCTTTCAAAACCGCCCGCGAGCGCCTCGAACAGCATCGCCAACAATTCGGTGCAGACAACGCCGCCGTACTGAGCTGGCTCGAAGCGCAACGCAAAGTATTCGCGAATTGCGGCCAGCCCTATCAATTCAACAAGCCGCCACTCGAAGCAGTCATTCCCGCGGCTGCGGCGGAATCCGATCCGCCAGTCATTCGCGCCGACCGCCAGTATCAAATCGCCGCGGCCTACTTCTACGCCGGCGATTTCAACGCAGCTGCCGCGCGCTTTGAAGAAATCTCCAAAACGAAAGATTCTCCCTGGCGCGAACTCGGCGCCTATTTACAGGCGCGCGCGCTCATCCGCAGAGGCACCCTCGGCGATGCGAAAGGAAATTTCGACAAAGCCGCGCTTATCGCTGCAGAACGAATTCTCCAGCAAATCGTCGCCGACCCCGCTCAGGCGAAAATAAAACCTGCCGCGCAGCGCCGACTCGATTTTCTCGCCGCGCGTCTCCATCCCGAAGAACGCCGCGTCGCGCTCGCTAACTGGGTGATGCATCCAGGCGCGCGGGCGGATTTCGATCAGCATCAGGCTGACTACTTCTGGCTGCTCGATCGCCAGGGTTACACGCTTGAGGCAAAAGACGATTTAACGAACTGGATTTCCGCGATGAAGTTGAAGTCGCCGCAGGCCACGGACGAAGCGATCGAACAATGGCAAAAAACAAAATCCGTGCCGTGGCTTGTCGCGGCGCTCTGCAAAACGGAACCAACTCGTCCGGAAGTTCCTGCGCTGCTGAAAGCCGCCGAATCTGTCGACGCAAATTCTCCGGCTCACGCAACGCTCTTATTCCATTCTTTGCGGCTCCGCGCAAAGCTCGCAAAAGATCCTGCGACCGTCGCCGCCGACATCGACCGCGTCATTGCGGGCGAACTAAAATCCATGCCGGTCTCCGCGCAAAATCAATTTCTCGCCTTGCGCATGAGCCTCGCGCGTTCCTTCGACGAATTTTCGCTCTTCGCTTTCCGCACTCCCGCGGGCGTTACCTACAATTTCGGCGATGTCTCCGACAGCGGAATGCGCGACAAATTGCCGGCCAAAGATGGCAAGCCGCCCGAAGCTCAACTCGACGCCGATGCGGCGATTATTTTTTCCGAAAAAATTCCGCTGTCGTTGCTCGCCGCCGCCTCCAAAAAAGAATCGCTTCCTCTCGGCATTCAGCGCCGCCTGACTCTCGCGGCATGGACTCGCGCGGTGCTCCTGAAGAACGATTCCATTTCGCAGGAACTCGCTGCTCGAGTCGTTGCGCTGGCGCCGGAGTTGAAGCCCGCTTTGGAAAGTTACGCGTCTTCGCAGTCAATCGACGATCGCAACTTCGCAGCCGTCTTCGCGATTCTTCGTTCGCCGGGGTTCCGGCCGTTCGTCGAAACCGGCTTTGGCAGAGAAACGCCGACGGAGCAACTCGACAATCTCCACGACAATTGGTGGTGCGCTCTACAACCCGCCGTTCCCGGAGCACAACCGGCCGCGGGATCCTACTCGCGTTATCCGTGGCGAACGCTTTCGTCTGCGCTCAAGGAAATCTACACAGACGGCGATATTTCCGCCGCGCGATTCCTTTCAGCGGAAGATTCCAAAGTTGCCGCGGCGGAACTCGAGCAACTCGGCCAATTGCCCGCCGGCCCGGAATGGCTCGGCGCGGAAGCGATCACATTCGCGAAGACTCACCCTGACGATCCTCGCGTGCCCGAAGCGCTTCACCTCACGGTCCGCGCCACGCGCTACGGCTGCACGGGCGACGGCGCCGGCCAGATTTCCAAATCCGCCTTCGACCTCCTGCACAAAAAATACCCAGACAGCCCGTGGGCCAAGAAAACGCCCTATTGGTTCAAATGACTTGGGCCGAACTGGCTGCATTACCCCCACCCCGGTTGTTTTTGACCAAGAGTGCGCAACCCATTGATTTCAGGAGAGATAAGCTTTCAGGCTCGGCAAAAAACGGCAAAAAACGGCAAAAGAGCGAAGCAAGAGTGGCAAATGAAAGAGGTTTCAGACTCAACGATTCCCCTAAGAGGAACGATTATTTTCGGTCCGGTTGTGCGTTCCGGCCGACGTTTAGGATTTCAAAGAGCAGGCGGGCACGGATGCAAGTCCGGCCCTGACCGGACGGCGAGCCATCCGGGACCACCTACTATTATACCTAACGTGTCAAGTTTACCTGATTCGAAACAGAACCATTCCCAAGCTCCCAAAAACAAAAAGCGCCCCGGCAGTGCCGGGGCGCTTTTCCTGAAAATTGGCCGACGAATTACGGCTTGGCCGGAGTGGTGGTCGGAGCCGGCTTTGCTGCCGCGGGTTTCGCGGGCGTAGCGGAGGCCTTCACGGGATACGCCTGGTCGTACAAGCGGATGATGTCTTGCGTGACATCCGATTGGTTCGACGCGTAGATAATGACCTGAGCCTGCGAGGACGTATCGAAGATCGCGCTGTAGCCGTTTTCGCGAGCGTAGCGGTCGAGAACATCGAGCATCTTGCGGCCGATCTTTTCGCGAACGTCGCCGAGTTCCGCTTGCACGTCTTCGTTGTAATCTTCCTGCTTCCGCTGCGCCTGCTTGGCCAGCGCTTCACCTTGCCGCTGCAAACGCGCCTGCTCATCCTGGCTCAAGGTGTTCTGCCCGGCCTGCAAACGCTGCCGCAGATCGTTGATCTGCTTGTTCATAGCTTCCAGTTCGGTTTGGCGCGGCGCAAACTTGGACTGCAATTCGGCAGAAGCCTGTTTGCCTTCCGCGGTGCTGGCGATGGCCGCCTGCACGTTCAACACACCTACTTTTGCGGTTGCGGGCGCGGCAGTTGCCGGTGCGCCTTGCGCGTTGGCCGCAACGGCTCCGATGAGCCCCGCGGCTGCGAGCGCCGTCAATCGAAACATCGTGTTCACTGTAGTCTCCTTGTTTTGGTTGGGCGCAGTGCGCCCACCTCGGGCCAAATCGCGTTGGCCAAACTCGTAATCCGCTTCCCTACCGGGTTTCGCGGGGGATTTACAAACGAGAAAGTATAGCCGACTGGCTCCGCCCGCCGCAATGGGAAAGCCCCATGGAAGCGCCCCGAATTACCGACAGGTCCCCGGAATCTACAAAGTCCGATGCCCGCACAACAGAGAAACGTTGTACTTGCGCGCCGCAGCCGGATTCTTAGTTCGGCATGGGGAACAGCAGAACGCGATTGTGCGCCTGATCGGCGATGACGGCCAAATTCAGGAACTGGTCGATTGCCACGGAGTTTGTCGTCGGCGTCAACGTAACATTCGCGGGAGGTGGTCCCGGCAAACCGTACGATTTCCGCGTCTTAAACGGACTCGATAGAGTGTCCACGATTGAAATCGTGCTGCTGATGCTGTTGAGCGTGAGTATGCCGCCGGTAAACGGATTCAGAGCCAGCGAGGTCGGATTGATTCCGACGTGGACTGTGCTCGATGCACCGTTGTCCGGATTGAACGAACTCACGACGTTTCCGCCGCTCGAAACGGCATAGAACAAGGCGGGAGAAACGGACGGATCGAAGACGACTCCGGTCGGTGTGGCTGTGACACTTCCGACCGCCGCGGTGGTGCTCTTTGCGGGAGTCGTGGCGCCAATGTCGACGGTGTCTAGCACGCCACGCGGGAAGGAGCTTGTCAGAGCGAGGGCAGTGACAACGGCGAGGCCGTTGTTGTTCGTGCCGCGGTCCGGATCGATTGCGATTGCGATGGGTTCCGTATCCACACCGATAGAAGTCGCAGTCAAGGAGGTTGGAGGAGTCGCGCCGGAGCCAGTTGGGAACAACGAACCGACGTTTATTTCAGACACGGTGTTTTGAGTCGTGTTGGCGACGAGCGCGGCGCCGGTGCCTTCATTGATAGCAACGCCGATCGGGCCAGTGCCGGTGGTCACGTCTGGAACGGCCAATTTGCCTGCAATCAGGTCCACGATCGAGGCAGTGCCGGCGCCATTGTTGGCGACGACGGCGATACCGAAACGCGGGCTGACGGCAATCCCGGCGGGACTGCTGCCGACGGAAATCGTCGTGAAGGTTCCGAAATTGTTGTTGTTGGCGAATCCGGTCAAATGTCCCGTGTTGTCGAACGTCGGAAGTTGCGGTGCGATGTCGATCACGGAAATGCTGTTGCAGCCGCTGTTCGAAACGATCGCTTTCGGCGCGTATCCGTTTAACTTGAGCTGATCGGCAATCGCAACCGACGCGGGTTTGGCGATGGGGTTGTTGCTGGAATCCTTGCACACGGGAGACAGATCCACAGACTTTACGACGATGAAATCCGTTGCGTTGGACTGGGAGCTGTTACTGACAACATCAAGAGCGTAGCGATGCGGAGTCGCCAAGAAGGCCGCGGGAATGGTTACGTCGAGTTCTCGATCATTCACGACCGTCGGCGCGGGCAAGTTTGTGCCATCCAGCCGAACCACCGCGCCCGACACGAAGCCGGAACCGAAGATTTTCACGCCAGTGAGATCGGTCGCGGAGGTCAAAGTCCCCTGCGGGAAATTGGCGCCGGGAATTCCACCAAGTGTGTTCGGGTCGGTGGGCGAGGCGCTCGGCACAACGACTTCGGCGATCTGCGCGGCCTTTAGCGTTGTGGTGGTGGAAGGCGGACCGAGGTCGACCAAAGTCAAAGTGCCGGCGCTCGAATTTGCGACGACGGCAAGGTTCGTCGCGGCGTCAACGCCGAGACCGCCGAAGAGCGTGATGTCCACGGCGAAGCCTGACGACGCTGCCGTGACGGTGCTGGTTTGAAGAGGCAACGGCGCCGGCGAAAGTTGCACAAACGCGAAGCGCTGCTGGGCCACGGGATTGGAAACGGAAAGCTGATTTTGCGCGGCGTTGTAAGAAACGAGTGCATTCGAATAGGGCTGGAACGCCACGCCCGAGGTGCCGAGAAGCTCGGGGGAGTTCGCGCAAGACGTTGTGTAGAAAGTGCATCCGGTCGAGACGTTGTTGTTATTGACGATGGTGCTGGTGGTTCGGAAGGTGATCGACGAAAAATTCTGATCGAGCGAGCTCAACATGTTGATTTGCGGACCGTTTTGTCCGGTTGCGTTGGCGTCAGCGGCGGCAACGAGGCCCGTGATTTGATTGACAGCGACGCCCTGCGTTGTCTGCGAGAGGCCGCCGATGGAAATATTGGGCGTGCCAAAGTAGACAAAACTATTCGCATCGCCCG
>Ga0070734_10001477_pt1 | contig 33882 bp, 33 predicted proteins | sample Coa_R1_8_FD_66444 | JGI IMG/M metagenome (GOLD analysis project Ga0070734, IMG submission 66444) | Surface soil microbial communities from Centralia Pennsylvania, which are recovering from an underground coalmine fire - Coalmine... | ecosystem: Environmental > Terrestrial > Soil > Unclassified ...
GTCATAATGAATAAAGCTTTCCAGTTATTTTCTATATCAGCATCAGAATATGTTTTTAATAATCTTGTATAATCATCTTCAGATAAGTATAAAGGCATCAGCTTTCCGGCCTTACCCGTAGAGACTGAAAAATTATTTTCTATGCCGATTTTCCACGCCATCATTTTCATGAACATCGGGCGCACCACTGTGTCAAGCATTTCTTTTGCATAAGTAATTTCATTTCTTAAAAGCCCTTTGCCCACATAAGTGCTCACCCACCAAAACTCATTGCATGTGTCGAAATAATCTTTTTCATTTGGCTGCTTCACATGACAATCCGAATCATTTGAAACAATGGCATCAGGAAATAATTTGTCCTTATCGAGCCATACAACCGTGAGGCTGTCTATCTTAAATGATTTTGCAAAATGCGCTGCAGGAAAAATGGTCAGGTCAATGCGGTTACCATCTTTGAAGATCATTAGATATCCAAACGAAATATTCTTATTATCATTCTCTGTCGCTTCACCGAAATTCATTTCATCCGGCAATTGCCAGATCATCTTTTCTCCGAAAACATTTATCCAGTCATGATCGCTGATGAAGCTTTCAAAATCAGTCACAATAAAAACAACATCGAAATCCTGAAATTTATCAGGCTCCATATCAGGATTGGCTCTTGATCCATTTAATACAACAGCCCTGATCCTCTCATCTTCTTCAGCAAAATTGACGACAAGATTTTTTATGTCTGTTTCACTGCGCATCATCTATTGCTTGTATTTTAAAAATACAGTTACCATCAAACAAAAATAGCGATGATTAAATATCTGATTATTTGCAGATTTAAAAACAGATTGGGCAAACAGTTCCCCACTATTTTTTCAGCATGGCTTTTCTTTTGCGCTATCAAACAGGCGTTTGCATCTGGCACTCTCTTTGAAAAAGACGAGATATTATTTCAATACTAAAATCTCCAATATGAATTATCTAAAATCATTTTCAGTTGCATTAGCCTCATGCATGATTCTTGCAGCATGCAATAGTGATTCATCAAGCTCATCAGCAGGCAGCGACAGTTCTAAAAATGCAGCGGCTGCTGATTCTTCCATGAAAGATTCGGCTAATAAAAGTGCATCATCAACAGCAAAAAAGAAAAAGCTTACTGCATCATTGGGAGAGATGCCTGCATCTACCAGCAAGAAATACACGAAAGACAAATCAGGTGTGTATGATAATGCAGAAGTGATGCCTTCATTCAAAGGCGGATCATCTGCCATCTCAGATTATATGAACAACAATCTGAACACGCCGCAAACTGCAGTGGATGATTCAAAAGAAGGAACAACAAGGGTGATGTTTATTGTGGATGAAAACGGCAAGGTTGTAAACGCTCATACTATGGGAACTAGGCTGGGTGATGGCCTGGACGAAGAAGCCGTTCGCGTGGTATCGAACATGCCGAAATGGGAACCGGGAACTATTCATGGCAAACCTGTAAAAGTGTTGCTTGAACTTCCGGTCACTTTTAAATCTGAATAATAAAAAGTGTTTAATAAAAAAATGCCGGCAACAAATGCCGGCATTTTTTTATGTTGAGCGTTTCTCAATTAAGTTCAGGCTCGTTGAAGAGACTGCGAGAGAGCAACTGCATTTTTATTTCCACAAAAAAATTTTTGCTGTTAACAAAAAAACACATCGCCTTTTTTTTAACTCAAACTTTTTCGCATATATTGATTAAAATTTTAATCACATGAACCAAACACTACGCAAGACTGCCTTTCCGTTCCTATCTGCCGCACTCTTAATGTACGGCTGTAACAAATCAAATTTAAAGAGCACACCATCAGGCCAAACTGAAACATCAGTTGTTCATCACAAGTATGGTTTAACTCCTGTGAGTGATGATGAAATGAAAAATGTGCCTGTCTTTTCTCCGGCTCTTCTCAGATCAGGTGCTTCCGATCTTGGACTTACTTATTCAGGAACATTGCCTTCGAGCTACCTACTGGTCACACCTTCGGTGAGAGACCAGGGACAGATCGGTTCCTGCACAGGATTCTGTGGCTCTGAAGCAAATGAGATCCTGGAGTATTACAAATCAGTGAATCCAACTTCAGTTACGGGCATTACTTCCACTTCTGCTGCTATCTCAGCAATCAACAGCAACAAATTTGCCAGCCCTACTTCTTACTTCGGTTCCAGTGGCGCATTGGCTCCTTTGTTTTTGTATTATGTTGAAAGAGTACTGATCCAAAAACAACGCATCACTGTAGACAATGGTGCTAATATGGTAAACATCGGCCAGGCATTGCAGGGCTTAACTAATAACACAGGAACCGGCGCCGCGCTTACAAAGAACGGAGTAACGTATAAAGGAGAATGCACTGAAAATTTGTATGCATATCCAAGCACACTTGATGCTTCCGGATATAACGTTGCAACTTCTTCTTCTACGCAGTATAGAACCGCTCCATCTTCAGCGGCTATCGCAAATGCACCAAGCTTTAGCTTAGCTACACAGTCAGGTTCAACTACATCTTCAGGCACAACAACCGCCCATGGATATTATTACATCGCAGGCACTGGCGATGCCACTGAAGTTACCAATGTGAAGACTGCTATTGCAAACAACAAGCCTGTGTTGATGGGTTTTACTGTATATGATAATTCCAACTATACAGTATTTGAAGGCCTGAACACTACAAGCTATATCTACAATCCACTGACAAATGGAAAAATCACCAGCGGCTTGAGTGCTCTTGGTGGCCATGCTGTTCCCTTGGTTGGTTATTTTGATGACGGCACTGCTGCAACAAGCGCAACTGGTGGCGGCTATTTCATCGTTCAGAATTCATGGGGAACTCCATGGGGCTATAACGGGCATTTTCTGCTCCCATATTCTGTGCTGAAAAATTCTTCAGTAGTAGGAAATAATAATTTGTATGTGATGTTGCTGTAATTCAAAAGCAATTCATATTTTTTTTAACAGAAAGGCTGCCATTGCGCAGTCTTTTTGTTTTGCAGTATATCTGGTTTATGGATTATCTTTCATCACCAAAACGATTTTGATGAAACACTCATTTGTGCTCTTTTGTATTATTACTGCATTAATTAACACACATGCACAACCGCTTTCAAAAGCTGAACAAAAGATTGTCGCGAACATTGATGCAGGCATGCCTGCAACGATTGATCTGCTGAAAGAATCTGTAAATATCAATAGCGGCACATTTAATGTCGAAGGCGTTAAAAAAACAGGAGAAGTTTTTTCCAAGGAATTAAAGTCGATAGGATTTACCGTTGAGTGGGTCGCATTACCGGATTCATTGAAGAGAGCAGGGCATCTCGTTGCCTATCGCAAAGGCAAAAAAGGAAAAAGAGTTTTCATCATCGGGCATTTGGATACTGTGTTCGAACCGGATATGCCAGCAAACCCTTTCAGGATGCTAAGCGATACTTCCGCAACAGGACAAGGTGTTGTGGATATGAAAGGTGGCGATGTGATGGTGATTGCTGCGCTCAAATCATTGAATCAACAAAAGCTGTTAGACAATACTAACATCACTGTTTACTTCACCGGCGATGAAGAAAATGCAGGCCATCCAAGAGAAGTGAGCCGTGGTGATTTTATAGAAAGAAGCAAGCAGCATGATGTAGCGCTTGCATTCGAAGGTTCCCTTAGCTTAGACACAGTAACAACTGCACGCCGCGGCGCAAGCGAATGGAAATTGGAAGTGGAAGCACAACAGGCACATTCTGCGGGGATATTTAAAGTTGGTTATGGGAGCGTGTATGAAGCTGCACGCATCGTTAATACCTTTCGTGAGAAATTGAGCACAGAACCTTTTCTCACTTTTAATCCGGCGCTTTTCATTGGCGGCTCAAATGTTCAATTTGATGATCGTGCACAAAAAGGAACTGTGTCAGCAAAGACAAATATTATTTCACCGAAGACAATTGTGCTTGGAGACCTTCGCTTTCTCACCGAACAACAAAAAGAAAATGCAAGAGATACGATGCGCATGATTGTATCGCAACATCTGGCAGGAACAAATGCAAGCATCAGTTTTAAAGATGGCATCCCTTCCATGCCTCCTACTTCCGGCAATGATTCATTGGTGAAAGTGGCAAATGCTGTAAGTGTTACACTTGGTTACGGAAATGTAGTTGCTGGCGATCCCGGGCAACGTGGCGCAGGTGACATCTCTTACATTGCTGCATATCTGAATTGTCTTGATGGATTAGGTGCGTCTGGAAAAGGATCACATGCTCCGGGAGAAATTATTAATCTCGCAGAATATCCAAAGCTTATTAAAAGAGCGGCACTGATGATCTATCGGCTGACGAGATAAAAATCCATTGATTATTATTTCATTTTCTTTCCGTTAACTGCAAAAAATTAATTTTCCATGTTCTGTTCATTTTTCTGAAAGTGGCGCTTTCAATCCAGTCGATGCTTGCCTTGGATGAATCACTGAAAATAAAATCTGCATGATTATAATAGGTCATGTCGCCAGACATGTTATCTACGTTTATCTTAAAGTTGTCTAATTTATATTTCACGGTAAATGGCATGTGCCTCCTGATATTCGCAAACCCGCTATCGTTGTTCCATACGCGCCCATCTTCATACAAAATAAAATCATCAGTAGTCAGTGATTTCAATTTGTCAAAATCTTTGTTCTCGATCCCTTCAAAATAACTTGTTAACACTTTTTTCAGGACTTCAGGGTTATCAGTCGATTTACTTTGAGTGCAGCTCATCAATAAACAAAAGATTGCAACAATACTTAAAAGGGCATTTATTTTCATGTTGGATATTTTTATAAATATCGGCTATATCGAAAAGCAAAATATTATCCCGTACAATTAATTAGATATCGTCGTTGATGATTTTATTGACGTTTTACGTCTGTCATTGAGGCACAGGAGATGGCGATTTCGCGACTGGGCATAAGATGTTTTGAAAATTAGATTTTAAAGAAAAATAGAAGTCCGTGAAGTTGCGGTGAGTCCCGCGGCAGCTTCGCGATGATGTTTGTTCACATGGCGGAAGCTCGCCTGGGAACTCAAAAGAGAATTCGCCAATAATTGCACAAACTGGTCATAATAAACCCCACATATCTCGTCAACTCTAAGAAATCCTGCCTGATACCCGTTGGCATAGTTGTTGAATTTTGTTATGTACACGGCTAACTAAATGTTTAAGTAGCCGATGTTATTCATTCACTCTTTAAAAAATTTTTATGAACACAAAAAAAATAAAGGTTCTTGCAGCAAGTTTTGCAGTGGCATTTTCTTTATTTGCATTTACTACTTTAAAAAATGGCTCTATCAAAGGAACGGTGAGCCCGTCGGCTTCCGCAACTTCAGCTTATGTTGTTTCGGGAACGGACACGATGAGAACAAATATTCAAAACGGTGCTTTTGAAATTGCTCAGGTTAAACCAGGCACTTACAAATTAGTGATAGAAGCCATGGCTCCCTATAAGAATTTTGAAAGAGAAGGAGTGGTTGTTAATGAAAAGAAAGCTTCTGATGTAGGAGTAATTACTCTTCAACAATAAGCTGCATTTTATTTAATCGTATTTATTCAAAATGGTTATTCATGAATTCGTGAATAACCATTTTCCTTTTATAATAAAAAAAGTGACTGCAGAGTTGCGAACATTTAAACATTATTAATTATCAATTACTAATTATTAATTCTCTCAAACTCTTCCCGAGCTCTCCACATAACTTCTCAGTTCCTCATTGAAATCTTTTTGCCTGATTAAATCTTCGAGGCTGATGTGCATGCGGTACTTCCAATAATTTTTCGGATCTGATGGAATGTTGATGCGCTCATCGTGCGGGTTCTCTCTGCGAATCGTTTCGCTCATGCCGAGCAAATCCTGCAATTGGAATATGCTCCACATCGCGGGAGAATACAAATGTTGTATGACGATAGCTTTATTAATCCAAGGCTCACAGAAATATGGCGCATCTCCCCACTGACCAAGTTCATAATTATAAAAGCGCTGTGTTTTTTCGCGGTTCTCTTCCCACCATCCGCGGATGGTGCTCATGTCATGGGTGGAAGGAGTAACAACAGAGAGATAATGCGCATCGGCAGGATGAAAAAATTCTTTTTTTGTATCGCCCTTCGGCATGCGCTGAATTTCGAGGCTGAGTATGCCAAGCCTGTTCATCACATCGGGCACACATGTGGGCACCATTCCCAAATCTTCGCCACAAACCAGCATATTGGTGGATGCTTTAAGCGCCGGCAATTTTTTCATCGCTTCATCGCGCCAGAAATTATCTTGTCTTCTGTAATAATAATCGATATACAAGTCATGCAGGCGGCTCTTGTCCCATTCCATATATCGGAACGATGAAGTGCGCTCCATTTCAATGCGGAAATGAAATTGTTTTCCTTCTGAACCTTCTTGTTCAAATAAAATCACATTGGAAAGAAGGTTAAACAAACCATATTTTATTTTGTGATTGAATTCGCTCGCTTCCAACTGCGCAAAATAATTTTCCACTTCACGCTGCGTCTCAAAACCTTTTTTCAGTTGATACAACCCATCTTTATTTTGCTGCAAAAATTCTGATTTGATGTATTGATAATCTTCGTGAAAAAATTCCCAGAGCACTGCTTCGTTAATAAATGGTTTTGTATAACGATGATAATTGAATGGGATATTCCTCTCGCTGAATTCATTAATATGCACAGGCACTGCCGGAAAAAAATGCCCCATCACTCCTTCCACCGCAGTCATCGGAATGCTCCAGATGCGGAAGAAACCGAGAATATGGTCAATACGGAAAGCATCAAAATAATTCGACATCTGCTCGAATCTTTTCTTCCACCAATCAAATCCATCTTTCGCCATTTCTTCCCAGTTGTAAGTTGGGAAGCCCCAGTTTTGTCCTTTGATAGCGAAGTCATCAGGCGGAGCGCCTGCTTGCGCATCCATGTGATATAATTTCGGGTTCACCCATGCATCGCAACTGTTGCGATAAATGCCAATGGGAATATCACCTTTCACAATGATGCCATTCTTATGCGCATAATCTGTTGCCTCGAGCAATTGCAGATGCAAATGATATTGAGCAAAATAATGAACCGCTATCGAGTCATAATGTTTTGCTTTGGGAGAAACATATTTGTGAATAGATGCTTTGTTATACTCTCCATAGATTTGCCATTGAGAAAAATCAGATGAACCATTCCTATCTCTTAAATAAGAAAATGCAGCATAAGGAATGAGCCAGTGTTTATTCTGCTCAAAGAACTTTTTGTATCCTTCATCTTCCAAAAATTCTTCCTTCTGAATAGTATATAACTCCTGAATAGCCGAGAGCTTGAACTTCAGCACCTGTTCATAATCGACACCAGGCAAATCATTCAGCTGCCTCTGCTTTTTAGAAAGCGGCTTGATAATGTCTGCATATTTTTTTCCCGCAACTTTCTCAAGATTGATATAAATCGGGTGAAGCGCAAATGCAGAAATAGCAGCGTAAGGATAAGAATCTAAAAAGGTATGCGTTGCCGTTGTATCATTGATTGGCAAAATCTGAATTAACTTCAATCCGGTTTTCTTTGCCCAGTCAACTAATAATTTCAAGTCAGTGAACTCGCCTATGCCAAAAGAATTTTTGCTCTTTAAACTAAACACAGGGATTGCAACGCCTGCGCCATGCCAGGTGTTATTAGGAAGATGAGCAAATCCGTCATGAACAATAGTTAATTTTTTTCTGTGCGCATCGCCATATAAAATGCGGTTCTCAGCTTCTTCAAAATGAACAAACTTTTTTTCCTTTATATTAAATACACCATACTTGTATGTAACCGGAAAAGATTCTTTTGGAAGATTTAATTTGCAGGTCCACCAATTGCCTTCTATAGACATGAATGTTGGCGCATCTGTGTTCCAGTTCTTCAATGCTTTTGCACTGCCAACAACACAAAGCACTTCATCTCTTTTCAAGAGCGGTGCTTTCACATTAAAAATATGTGTGAATGTGCCCGGGGTTTTTCCCTTCAGTGCAGATTTATGATGCCTTAGCAACGTCTCCTGAAAAGGAGAAGAATAAAAAGCATTTTCAAATTCACCTGCGTGATTCCATGTATCGAATAACTGAATTTCGTCGATATTAGGTTTTGAAAGATTGATGATGCGGTCATTTCCCCATTCGAATATGACAGTGCCGTCTGCTTCTTTAAACAGATAGCTGTATTGTATATTTTCAATGCTCCCAGCCTCTACATCAACAGAGCCCTGCCAGAATTCATTGCTTGCGTAATGAAGCGGCAAAGCTTTGGCTGAATCATTATTTCCTAACGCATCAATATTCCCTTTCACAAAAATGGATTCACCAAATTTGGTGTGGAAACGTAAATAAAATTGGATCTTCATTCCGGGCAAAAAGTTTTAGTCAATTTAAGCGCATAAGCGGCGGCTAATATAATGCGTTCTTTTTACATATTATGGCAATTTTTTATTAAAACCTTGCACTGTATTATTAATAATTTCTTTTATTAAAAGGGTTGAAAGAAAATAGAGAACTGTTTTGATGCTAAAACGATAGATTTTATATAGCACCACAAGACATTTTTTTACGGCTGAGGTATAAAACCGTTTGTTATTAACATGTCGTATATTAACTTGAAGCAACACTCAGCCACTTTCAATCTATTGCTTAAAACATGCAATCCATCTTCATTACGGGCGGAACAGGTTATATAGGGACAAGGCTTATCAAATCTTTACTCGAGAGAGGATATGAAGTGAAAGCATTGGTGAGAAAAGGTTCTGAAAACAAGTTGCAGAAAGGGGCTATTCCTGTTATTGCAAATGCTTTTGATGCATCAACATTTCAGGATGAAATACCTGCAAATGCAATCTTTGTTCAATTGCTTGGAGTTCCTCATCCCGGACCAAAGAAAAAAGAATTTTTCAAGAGCATCGACCTTGCATCAGCCTTGGCTTCCGGAAGTGCAGCGAAATATGCAGGCGTGAGTCATTTTATTTATGTAAGCGTTGCACAAACAAATACTAAGATTATGAAAGATTATCAGGAGTGCCGTGCCGCAGGAGAAGCCGCTATTAATGAATCAGGATTATCAGCAACTTTCATTAGACCGTGGTATGTGATTGGGCCAAATCATTATTGGCCCCTGCTTTTTCAGCCAATTTTTAAGATTTTAGAATTCATTCCAAAAACATCGCAAAAAGCAAAAGCTTTGAAGTTAGTTTATCTCAAACAAATGTTGAATGCTTTGACGTTTGCAGTAGAAAATCCTGCGACTAGCATAAGGATAATTGAGATTGATGAGATAAGGAAATTCTGAATGAATATGTTGATATCTGCTTTTGCTGATTAAAGCTTTTGCCTTATTTTCGTGAAAATTTTAAAAATGGAAGAAGCAAAAAAATCAACAGGTTTATATTGGATTCTTTTTCTTATTTCGGTTGCTGCGTTTTTCATTCTCTATCGTTATGTCGGCGGTGTTTGTATTCTCGTGCTGCCTTTCGTGTGCACCTGGTTTGCAAAAGCAATGGACATTATGTAAATTTTTGAAATCATTTTCACCAGAAATATTTGCCGCCGTTATTGGCGGCTTTTTATTTTAAGTTAATATCAAAGACAACTCTTTCGGGAAGAGTTGCACGCTTTTTTACATTTACTTTGCATGTCTTTGCGCCTCCGCGTCTTGTCGGGAAAAATTTAAAAAATGGAATCACTGAAATCATTATACCAACAAAAGATCGACGATTATTCATCACAGCTTCAGCGCATTCAACAGCGGGTGAATTTTGTTGCCATTTTAAGGCTTGCATGTTTTGTAGTGCTTGCGATTAGCATTTATTACTGCGCCAAAGATTTTCAATATTCATACCTGTTTGCAACTTTATTACTTGTTATTGTATTCATCATTTTAGTAAGAGTTTATTTCAACTTAAAAGATAAAAAACAATTAATCGCCAGGCTGCTTTTTATTAATCAAAATGAATCAGCAATTATTAATGGCGAGGCAAATCAATTTGATAACGGGAAAGATTTCGAAAGCCATGAAAGCTATTTTGATGACCTCGATATTTTTGGGCAAAGCTCATTGTATCATGTGCTGAACAGAACTACGACAAGTCATGGGGCTTCACAGCTTTCCTATATTCTGAAAAATCCAGTCCTGGAAAAAGAAAAAATTATTAATCAACAAGATGCTGTAAAAATTTTATCAGATGAGTTAGATAAAAGACAACTGCTCGCAGCACACGGATTAATCAATCAGGAAAAACAAGGGAACTTATACGGCATTCTCAACTGGCTTAAAATTCCGACAAGAATTAATAAGAATAGATTTTTATTAGTTATCAGATGGGCATTGCCGTTATACAATGTGGCTGCTATTTTATATTACCTGCAAACAGATAATTATTTCCCGCTAACAATCGGTGTCCTCGCAAGCTGGATGACGATTGGCTCATTCGCAAAATATATTAATGAACAGCATGTGATGATTGGAGAGAAGCAGAAAATACTGAATCAATATGCAGATATTTTGAAGATATTTGCGAGCATTAACCCGCAGCAATCAGTTTTATTAAAGGAATTAAATAATACTTCCCTACAGGCGCATCAAACTATTAAGCAGCTTTCACAACTGACTTCATGGTTTGACCAGCGATTGAATATGGTGGTTAATATTTTGCTGAACAGTTTTGTGGTGTATGATATTCAGTGCATCATTGCGCTTGAAAACTGGAAAGAGAAAAACAGCAAGGATTTTGAGAAATATATTGATTGTGTAGGCAATATTGAACGCTCATCTTCAATTGCCAATTTTGCGCATAACCATCCGCGTTATTCTTATCCGTTAATTTCCGATAATTCATTTTTAATTGAAGCAAAGCAAACTGCTCATCCGTTAATACCGGAAAATGAAAGTGTGCCCAATGATTTTTCTATCGGAAAAGAAAATAAACTGCATTTACTTACAGGCTCAAACATGTCTGGAAAAACAACTTTTCTGAGAACTATCGGCACTAACTTGTTGCTTGCTCAATGTGGAGCTCCGGTATGTGCCACTTCGTTTTCATTTATGCCTATGAACATTTTATCATCCATCAGAGTGAGCGATTCATTGCAGGAACATACTTCTTATTTCATGGCTGAATTAAAAAGGTTGCAACAAATCATTCTGCAATTACAAAATGGAAAACCTGCTTTGGTTCTGGTTGATGAAATTCTTCGTGGCACAAACTCTGAAGACAAAACATTCGGTTCTGAAGAATTTGTAAAAAAACTGCTTCAATATAATTGTCTTTCTCTTTTTGCAACACACGATTTGGCATTGAGCAAATTAGAAAATGAATTTCCGGGAAAGGTGAGCAACTATTGTTTTGAGAGCATCATTCAGAATGGTGAGCTGTTGTTTGATTACAAATTGCAAACCGGCGTCGCCAAAAACAGGAACGCTTCGTTTTTGATGAAGAAGATGCAAATTATTTAATGGATAATTCATGAATTGATCATTAATAATGTGATAAAATTATAGTCAATCCTTCATTTCAATTCGCCTCATTGTATTGAGTGTAAATAAAAAAGACCTTCTTGCGAAGGTCTTGATAAAAGAGGTAGCTTATTTTTTATGGTTGCTTAGATAAATGGAATATAGTTTCTTCTCTGCGCGAATTTTCTTGTTGCAGATTTTTTGTTTCTTTCGATGTTCCATAGGTCTACCACTTTGATGTTTGATTTTCCTGCTTTTGCCAAATCAACATCTGTAGCTACTGTTTCTTTTACTTCTGCAACTAATTGTTGCAACGATTGGTCGTCCATCTGTACGAGAGAGGACATAAGATTCCCTTTCATAATATATCTCCTTTTTTAAATAATACTATTATTAATGTTGAGCTGATTAGGGAGAAGGCACTGAAGAATCGTTATTAAAAAGAAAGTGTCAACTTGATATTTCCCACTGTAGTACTGTACTTTTCGCTCAATTCGAGTGCAAATGTACAACATATTTTTTTACCGTGCAAGTGGATAGTCTAATAAAATGTTAAGAGCGGTTTATAACGTTTATGAGCAGCTGATTTTTAATAAGATGCAGAAAACAAGAAGCTATCTTTTGATAAAGCTTTTCACGCTTGAAAAATCACTTCCTGTTATTTTAAGATAGTATGCACCGGATGAAAATGATGAGACGGGAAGATTAATTTTATTATATCCTACAGCTAATTGATTCGACAAAACAGAAATTTTTTGACCATAAGAATTATAAACAAGGATATCAGCATGTGATATTTTTTTTGAGTATAAAACAATAGCGAGATTATCAACTGCAGGATTTGGTCTTAGCGAAATAAATTGAATGCTTCCGTTTATGTTTCTCGTAAGCGGAACGATTTCAGAGTAATAAACTGAGCCATCTGTTTTTGTCATCATCAATCGATAATAAACAGTCCCTTCAATCATTTTTGAATCCGTATAACTCAAATTCAATTCGCCTGAATTTTTAATTGTCGCAATTGCGTTATAGGAATTATGGTCAACAGAACTTTGAAGCTGATATGAATAAACTTCGTTAATATTATTCATCACCCACGAAAGAATTGCTCCATCATTTGTAAGCCTTCCCGTAAAATACCGAAGTCCCGGAATTGGCAAAGGAGTGCAAACCTGTGTTGTGCTTACCGGCAACACATAATTCGGTTGTGCATTCCCGTTAGAACCTGCAGCGGCGCCTGACGAATAGCCTCCACATGTAGCACTGTTAGCGGGACTTTGAACACCATTTTGTCCACCTGTAACAGATGATGTAATAGCTGCAGGAAATGAAGAGCCTGTCACCCAAATTGCACCACCGCCGCCGCCGCCGCCAGGCCCGGTGCATTTAGCAGAGAACGGATAGCTGGCATTTCCGCCGTCTGCACCATTTGCTGAAATATTTAATGTACCGCTGATTGTTCCATTAATAATAACTGTTCCACCTGCTCCACCGCCGCCTGCACCATCTCCGCTCGCCTGATAAGGATCTGTAAGTGCAGCGTTATAGGGCCTCCCCCCATTAGCCAAAATGGACATGCCACTGGTTACGATATTTGGTGCCGACAATAAAACAATGCCGCCACCGTTGCCACCGGGAAGACCTACGCCATTATTTTCATGACCGCTTCCACCACCGCCTCCGAGGAATATGCGGTTATTAGCAACAGAATAACCATAAGCAGATAACCCAATGCCACCGATGCCAGGAGACGAGGCATAACAAGAAACATTACTAGTTCCCCCAACGCCTCCAGACGCATAATTTCCGCCACCTCCACCACCAGTATTTTGATTATTGCCGCCGCCACCACCATTCGCAAGTTTTCCTTTTGCGCATTGCTCATTTGCTATATAATCTGCAATGCCTTCACCTTTTGTGCCTCCATTATTATACGCATCCGTGGGGGGTGAAGGATAAAAATAAGCGTTAGTTGTATGAAACAAATCACAATTATATCCTGCTGCTGAGCTATAATTAAACAGCGACCCGCCATTAAAACCCTGCCCGCTCACATCAATTCCACTATTCAAAGTAATCGAGTTGGATGCCTCAATAGCAACGATACCTCCTGTTGCTGTTGACGGCGACCATGGAGAGCTTTTTATGGAATCTGTTATCGTAACATCATTATATGAAGGAACAGTTAATAATTGAACAGTATCTGCGGGAGTATATGAATTCAGCATTTGAAATTGCAATACCAGGTCATTGCCACTGACGCTACAAATGGTATTCATTTCATAATTACCTGCATTATTAATGGCTGTTATGTTCCCATAAGAAGAAGAGGCTGAACTATTGATAGTAGCACCTTTCATTTGTATCAACAAAACTCTTGTCTTGGCTGTGAGCCCAGAAGAATTACTTACGGTGACTGTGTTAGATGCAGTATTAATTGCAGTGACGTGATAATAAGAATTGACAATGCCAGAGATAGATTGAGAACTTGCATTGAGGGCAATACAAAATAATATTAGTAAGCAAAGCTTTAGAGGTTTAGCTGGTTTCATGAATTGGTTAAGCACTAAATAATATACCGTTAATATTAAAGATAATATATTTCTTCCTTAATAAGAACAGTTAACATCTTTTGACGAAAAACTACGCGTCTTATTTTTGAACTATTCACTCAGAACTACTTATAGCTTCTCTGGCTTGGATGAGCTACTTCGAAAATCAAGGGTTCTTTATGCAATTCGGGAGATGCATTTTCACCTTTATATTCCCATGCAGCCACAAAAGAAAAATTCTCGTCATCGCGTTTTGCCTCACCATCTTCCGTTTGCATTTCTTCCCGGAAATGACCACCGCAACTTTCGCGTCGCATCAATGCATCAATGCACATCAGTTGACCAAGCTCAATAAAATCTGCAACACGATTTGCCTTATCAAGCTCAGGGTTCATTTCATTTATTTCGCCGGGAACACGAACATCTTTCCAGAATTCTTCTTTCAGTTTTCCGATTTCATCAATGGCTTCTTTCAATCCTTGTTCATTACGAGCCATCCCACATTTGTCCCACATTATTTTCCCGAGGCGCTTATGAAAACTTTCAACGGTTTGTGAGCCATTAATACTTTTTAATTTTTGAATTCTGTCTGCAACAGCTTTCTCTGCTTCTTCAAATGCAGGATGTGATGTTGGAATTTCTTTCACGCGAATTTCATCTGCGAGATAATTTCCGATCGTGTAAGGGAGCACAAAATATCCATCAGCCAAGCCTTGCATCAAGGCTGATGCCCCAAGACGATTAGCTCCGTGATCGCTAAAGTTTGCTTCACCTAATGAATATAATCCCGGAATATTTGTCATCAACTCATAATCCACCCACAAGCCTCCCATGGTATAGTGCACGGCAGGATAAATCCTCATCGGCACTTCATAAGGGTTTTCTCCGGTGATTTTTTCATACATGTCGAAAAGGTTGCCATACTTTTCTTTCACCACTTCTTTTCCGTGATGGCGGATTTCATCGGCAGATGGATTTTCTAATCCATGTTTTCCGCATTCAATTTTTCCATAGCGTTCAATGGCTGCAGCATAATCAAGATATACAGCTTGTTTGGAAGTTCCTACACCAAAGCCTGCATCACATCTTTCTTTCGCAGCACGCGATGCAACATCTCGCGGAACGAGATTGCCGAAAGCAGGGTATCTTCTTTCGAGATAATAATCTCTTTCGTCTTCAGGAATATCGCTTGCTTTTCTTGTGTCGTTTTGTTTTTTTGGCACCCAAATCCTTCCATCATTTCTCAAAGATTCTGACATCAAAGTCAGTTTTGATTGATGATCGCCAGTAACAGGAATGCAAGTCGGGTGAATTTGAGTGAAGCAAGGATTGCCAAAATATGCTCCTTTTCTATAAGCCTTCCATGCAGCAGTTACATTGCTGCCCATGGCATTTGTAGAGAGATAGAATACATTTCCATAACCGCCGCTGCATAATAAAACCGCATGCCCAAAAAATCTTTCTAATTTTCCTGATATCAAATCTCTTGCAATAATGCCTCTTGCTTTTCCATCAATCGTCACAATGTCGAGCATTTCATGGCGGGTGTACATTTTCACATTGCCAAGCGCAACTTGTCTTTCCAAAGCCTGGTAAGCACCGATCAATAATTGCTGGCCGGTTTGGCCGGCTGCATAAAACGTGCGCTGCACTTGTGTTCCACCAAATGAGCGGTTGCTTAATAATCCTCCGTATTCTCTTGCGAATGGGACACCTTGTGCTACGCATTGGTCAATAATATTTGCGCTCACTTCTGCAAGGCGATGAACATTGCCTTCGCGTGCACGATAATCGCCGCCTTTGATTGTATCATAAAACAAACGGAAAATGCTATCGCCATCATTCTGATAATTCTTCGCTGCATTAATGCCACCTTGAGCTGCGATGCTATGTGCTCGTCGCGGAGAATCCTGAAAACAAAATGCTTTCACTTTATAGCCAAGCTCGCCAAGCGATGCAGCAGCGGAAGCACCTGCGAGGCCGGTGCCGATAATAATGATTTCAAGATTCCGCTTATTGTCAGGGTTCACCAATTTCACATGGCCTTTATAATCGTTCCATTTCTTATCAAGATCGCCGGAAGGTATTTTTGAGTTCAGCATATTAATGATACAATTTGAAAATTTGCGAATGTGCGAATGAATGTTTCAAATATTCGAGAACTTAATTTTTTTATATTAGACTTCAGCTCGCTGCTATTAGCCGTTAATGAAACTGAAGCAGAATAAAGAACTAAAAGTACGAGAGTGCGATCCGCCGCGGCGGACAAGCTGCAAGAATGCTCAATAGTAGCGCTCTGTCCGGAACATCATTTTCTTCCATGCTTAAAATTTACAACACACTACTCCACCCAATGCAAATACATTGATATCGGCATCATGGCAAATGCGAGAGGCACTATAATCGAAAAAATAATACCTGCCGATTGCGCCATCTTCAAATACTTATTATTGTACAAACCAACAGATCTGAATGCGCTCTGAAAACCATGAACCAGATGCCATGCAAGTGATATGCAGCCGAGCACGTATAACACTACAATCAGGATATTATCCTGAAAAACAGTAAGCATTTCGGCGTATAAATTATGAATCTCTTTCCCATCCTGATAAGTTACAGGCTGCAATTCATGAATTCCGGCAATACCGCCTAAACGACTCGGTGTCCAGAAATGATAAATATGCATAATCAAAAACAGAAGAATAAGCGTTCCCAACAAGCCCATAGATCTTGAATACCATTTGCTGCCTTTATTGCCCATTGAAACCTGATATGAAACACTTCTCTTAGCTCTATTCTTGAACTCCAACGCAAGGCCTTGAATAATATGAACAAAAAAACCTGCGAACAAACCAATTTCAAGTATCCTGACGACAACCGTAGACCCCATAAAATGTGCCGCCTTATTAAACATTTCGCCACTGTCATTAGCCCAGATACAAGCATTTACTCCAACATGCACTATCAAAAAAGAAATCAGGAACAAACCCGTCAAACCCATCACAAACTTTTTGCCGATTGAAGAAGTGAAAAACTCAGACCATTTCATATTGCGCTTTGGTTGTTGTGAGTGAAATCGAAAATCAGATGCATGCAAAAATAACACAGGAAAGGTTTCAAAACAGCATTGGTTGAACTTTTTTGTAAGACCTGAGTTTTGGCCAGATGGTTTCGCAATTTAAACTTACGCTCAGATTAAAAGTTGGCATTTTAGTGTGAATTCTGAAACAAAGCAGCAGCAACGTTTCCAAAGGGTTTTATTCCAAAAAAGAATTAAAAATGGCGCAAACGTTTGAGCGTTCCTTATGTGAAATAATATACATTCTTTTGCTGTGGGATTGATTGCCTGGTGATTAACCTTATCCAAAAAAATCAGGCAAATTTTAAGTAGGATTAAGCATAAGCAGCGTTTTTGATTTGATTAGTAGCACAACAGGCATTAGCAATAATGCCTGTTTTTTTAAAGAAAAACCCCAAAGTTTTTAAAACTTCAGGGCTTAATAACGTTAACGGATATCTGAAAACTATTTACCGCCAAACACTTTCTTCAACAAATCCGTTGCCTGTGCTGCCGGGTCTTTACGGATTTTTGTTTCTTCCTGTGCCACGTAATAAAAAATCCCCCACAATGCTTTTTGCGTCACATACGATGGCAAATCACTTTCCACTTTTTTAGTGAACGGAATTTTATTATATGCATCAACAACATCTTTCCAATATTTGGTTGCATCCGTTTTTTGAAGTGAGGTTTCAATAACAGGTTTAAATGCCGATGTGAGTTGTGGTGTTGTAGTTTTTTTGAGATAAGAAGTCGCAGCTGTATCCGGTCCTCTCAAAATACCCAGAGCATCATTCACGCTCATTTTTTTTACGGCATCTACAAAAATAGGTGCTGCAGATTTCGAGGCGTCTTCTGCGGCGCGGTTCATGCTTAATATAGCTTTGTCAACCAAATCGCCTAAACCTGCGCTCCTTAATGTTTTCTCAACCTTTTGCGCTTCCGGTGGCATTAAAACTTTCACGACAGCATCTTTAAAAAAGCCGTCTGCTGCTGATAATTTATCCGAGCTTTTTTGTGCGCCGATAGTCAGCGCTTCTTTAAGACCGCTTATTATTTCATCACTGCTCAACCCCGTTCCTTTATTTGAGCCGCCACCTATTAATTTTTTTGCGCCACTAAGCAAATCACTTTGGGCATTTGCTGAAAGAGTCATACCTAAAAACACTATTGCTATTAAAGAGATTTTTTTCATATACGTTATACATTTTTTGAACGCGGATTTGCACGAATGAAACGAATTTTTGCAAATGTTATTTTGTAGTGAATGGAGCAATGATGAATAATGAAATTGGGTCGGCGAATACAAATAATTTCGAAAACCCGCTCTTTTCCATTGACCATTCACAATTCACCATTGACTACTCACAAACCATGCCATTCAAATGAATTATCTTTTGGCATCGCTTCAAAAACATTAGTCACAATTTGTTCAGGAGTTGCAAGCTTCCTTAATGAAGTATTAATCCACGCTCCATCGACGGTGATAACAGCGGCTAATATATTTTCATTCTTGATGATCTCATGCTTGATTGTCCAACGGGAATAATCTTTTCGAGCTCTCAATATTTTTAAATTAATAGCGAGCTTATCTCCCAACCTCACTTCTTTTCTGAAAACAGCTTCTTCCCTGAATAAAATCGGACCGATATTCAGCTCCCGCATTTTTGCATTCGAGAGACCATATTCTTCCAAAAAGCAAACGCGGCAATAAGCGCCATAATCGTAATATACAGAATGACGAAGATGAAAATTCGGGTCAAGGTCAGCCCAGCGAATTTCAATTGGCTTCAGATATTCGTTCATACTATTTTAATTGAGCAATAAAATTATTAGTTTGCATAATAATCGTTGTGCTTATTTGTTCAATGCATGTTGAAAAAATTAAGTTCCATATTTTTTCTTTCCCTGATTTTGCTGTTCAATTATGGCAAAGCTGTTATTTATCTGCATTGCAGGATTGAAAATTTTATTGCTACTGGCTCTACATATTGTGATTGCGAGAAACAAATCACAGACAATGCCGACATTAATCAAAACAATACTGCCCAAAAAACAACTTTCAAAGAAAAAGGAAATGACAATATTTTCGCGGTTAACCATCAATTTGCATTGAACCGGCAAAACAAGCCGTCTTCAGCTTATCATTTAGATAATACGTCTCATATTCAATCAGGGTTTCTTTCAAATATTTTCCAGCCTCCAAAAGCGTAATGTTTTTATCTATTTATTAAGCACAAAATTTTGTGCAGCCAATTTCTATTGCAAATATTAACGAATGCAATAGAAATTATCATTTGGCGCATTCTTATTATTCATTCTTAAAATTTATTACAATGAGAACGATTATATCATTCATCATATCAATTGGCATTATTACTTATTCATCTTGCTCTTCAAAAACTATCCCGACAAAATCTTTGAATTACGAAACAACAGATAAAAGCGGCAACAAAACGCTGCTTGGGGCATGCACTGAAAAATCTTTGCAACGAGAACCCTACGCAAGCTGGTTCAATAAAAATTATTCTGATTATAAAATTGACACGCAAGCTTGCGAAATGCTCATGCAGAAATTATCCGGGAAAAGTTTCGAAATATTTATGGGAACCTGGTGTGGTGATAGCAGAAGAGAAGTTCCGCGCATGTTCAAGATATTAGATTATTGCGGAGTAAAATCTTCACAGATTAAATTAATTATGGTAAGCAATAAAGACTCTGCTTATAAACAAAGCCCGCAACATGAAGAACGCGGATTGAATATACATCGCGTTCCGGACCTGATTGTTTTTGAAAATAAAAAAGAAACCGGAAGGATTATTGAATCGCCTGTTATTTCATTAGAAAAAGATTTGCTTGCAATTTTAAATAACGAACATTATGAAGCGAATTATAAAGCAGTTTCGGTGTTGATGGATTTGTTTGCAAAAAATAAAATAACAAACTCAGAGAATGAAATATCAACATTGGCAAACACAATAAAACCATTTTCCAAATCAGCTAATGAACTGAACACTTTTGGTTACGTGAAAATGGCTGCAAACGAAATGGACAAAGCAGAAATCGCTTTCAGGATTAATACCATTCTTTATCCAGAAAATGCGAATATGTTCGATAGCCTTGGAGATTTCTATTCAAAAAATAACAACCCGGTTGCTGCAAAAGAAAATTATCAAAAAGCGCTACAGCTTGCGCCGACCAATGAAGAAACAAGAAAAAAACTTTCACAATTACAAAATAATTAGAGTTGCTATGAGTTACTGATAAATGCTAATTTTGCAGCTTCAAAAAATAATTATGAAAAAAATCTTTTTGTTTGTTTCTGTGATGACCAGCCTCGTATCCTTTGCTCAAACCACTAAGAAACCGGTTGCATCACATCCCGCCGTAGCAGTTCAGCCGGCATTAAAAACTGCTGACGATTCATTGAGCTATGCCATCGGTCTCAGCGTTGCAGGGTTTTATAAAGAACAAGGTGTTAAAAATGTAAATTCTTCTCTTGTTGCAAAGGCAATCAATGATGTGCTGAAAACAGGAAAGCCGTTATTAAACGACCAGCAGGCAAATTCCTGTATCATCAATTTTGTGCAAAAAGAAAAAGCAGGGAAAGCAGCGCCAAATAAAAAAGCAGGCGAAGCATTTTTAGCTGAAAACAAAAACAAACCCGGCGTAATCACATTGCCAAGCGGATTGCAATATCAGGTTATCAAAGAAGGAACCGGTGCGAAACCAACAGAAACAGATAAAGTGAAATGTCATTATGAAGGCAAATTGATTGATGGCTCTGTTTTTGAAAGTTCTTATCAGCGCGGTGAGCCAATTGATTTTAATGTAAATGGCGTTATCAGAGGATGGACAGAAGCCCTCCAGCTCATGTCTGTTGGCAGCAAATGGAGGTTATTCATCCCTTCCGATTTGGCTTATGGCGATCAGGGCAACGGAAGAATACAGCCTGGCTCAACATTAATTTTTGAAGTAGAACTATTAAACATCGAGAAATAATTTTTTCAACTTATCATTAAAGCCTCATGAAAATTTTCATGAGGCTTTTTGTTTTAAAAGGCGACATCGTTTGAAAAGCTGTCATCTCTGTGTGAGTTTCGTTGCGTGAAAAAAAAACCTCCCGAAAATTCGAGAGGTTTATATTTTAATATTGAAGATTAGTTTTTATCCCCATCTCCATTATTCACTTTCTTTCCCAACTGCTGTAAAATCTGCAAGCCAAGCAATCCGCTGATTCCGCTATTTGCACCATCACCATTCCCGCCAATCAGCACATCAGGCATAATTTTCACATTTTGGTTAGCGATGGACTCCATCACTTTCAATTGCGTGAAATTATTTCCACCCATTGCTTCCACAGAAAGTTTATATGATTCTGCATTTGATTTACCAATTGCCAGAATCTTTTCCGCTTCTGCATTACCGGTCACAGAAATTTTTTCCGCATCTGCATTGGCTAACAATTCAATTTTTTCAGCGTCTGCTTTTGCAAGCAATCTTGTTCTTTCTGCTTCGCCACTTGCGAGCAGTTTCAATCTGTCAGCTTCTGCTGTTGCCTGCAATCGAACACTGTTTGCATCACCTGTTGCTTTCTTGACAGAGGCATCTGCAATTCTTTCTGCAATCAAAACGCCCTGGTCTGCTTTCACAATTTCTTTTTGTATTTCAGCAATGGCAGTTTCCTTTTCAAGACTTTGTCTTGTCTCCTGCGCTTTCATTTGTGTTTCATAAGTCACTTTCTGTTCTTCCGCAATTTTTCTGTCGGTTAATGTTTTCATCAGACTTTCCGGCGGAACAATATCTCCAATCAAAGTGTCTACACCATACACATTATATTGTTCGAGCACTTTACCAATATGGTCACGTGCAGATTCCTGTCTTTCTTTACGCGTGCCGAGGAATGCAATCACATCGCTGTCCTGCGCAGAGTTACGGAAATAGTTACCAATCGTTGGTTCCAGTACCTGACTCACAAGGTTCGTCATGTTTCCAAAACGACCAATCACTTTCGGAGCTTCGTTCGTTGGAATATGGATGATTTGCGCCACATCCAAATTGAATGGGAAACCGTCTTTGCTTCGCACGGTAATCGTTGATAAATTTTTATCAAGCTGATGTGCTTCGCTTCTTGCAGATGCCCAGTTCAACACAAGGTTTGTCGTTGGCACCAATTCCACTTTCATAATGTATGGGTTGATGGGATATTTTCCCGGACCTAACGGTTCCGCCCACACGCCTTTGAAACCTTTGGCAACAATATTGCCATGTTTGAATTCTGCGCCGCTCACATCAACGCCATCACTACCAACATAGGAAATCACAACACCAACATTACCGATGGGTATTTCGGTCATCTTCACCATCTCCACTTTTGCAAACCACGGATTGAGAAAGTAAGAACCTGCGAGTATCACTTGTTCCTGCAAGCCTTTATAGCCGCCCTTGTTCATAAACAAATCCACGTCCTGGAATTTATTATGACCTTCAATAATCTTTCCTGCGATTTGCCCTTCGTCCAACGGTTTCCCTTCCATCGTTGTAACAACGCCCACTGCATTGTCAGGAATGGTTACCATATCAGCCACTTCGAGTTCGAAGAGGAAAGTATTGATACGATAAGAACCCGGCGTAATAATTCCAGTCTGCCTGCCCTTGCGACCGCCATTTTTCAAAAATCCTTCTGCATCCTGAAATGAATCGCAATCGACTTTACGTGCAAGGATTGAACCTGTTTCCAGTTCAGAACCGTCCTTAGCAAGCACCAATCCAATTTTTCCGGTAGGTATCACCGTGAATGGCTGAAACGTAATCTGGTATTGCCAAATCCATTTCCAGAAATAAACGCCGGGAGCTAATGTTTGCGCCTGAAAACCGGCTTCGCCATCAATAGCAATAATCCTTCCTTCAGGTAATTCTTGTTTGCCGACCAGCACGAATTTTTTTGTAACGAGACCAATTTTATCCTGAGGAACAATAACGACTCCGAAAAACACCCGCAGGATGAATCTGTAAAATAAAAAACAGAAAAGAATAATTCCTATGATTATTCCCCATTGCATTAACATTGAATTTTCCATTTTAAATGTAGGTTTTAGGTTATGAAAAAATATTTATGAAGTGCTATTGCACAACAATACTAAAGTTTTCTTTGCTCCATGCATGCAAACATTTGCGCAAGTTTGCGTGCCATTTGTTTGGATAGATTGAAAAGATGAAAGCTTGAAGAAGCAGATTCAAATGAATCCAGTCAGTGGAGAATTGCTAAGCCCAGGGCGGAAACGCGACAAAAGAAGACAGATGAAAATGCATCTGTTCGGGCTGCAATACGTTTTGATTCTTTTCCATGTAGGAACGATTGAAGACACAAAGTTTGTGCGTTCTTAATCTCAACACAAATGAAATCGGGATGAGCGGTAGGCTAACGGTGATGGTTGTCCCAGAAGAATAGGGAGAAGCGGAAAGTGGGTTTCCAGTTGACAGTTTGCAGTTTTCAGTTAGTCGTTGATAATCAAAAAGCTGTCAGAAAATTGAAACGAAGTTGCACTTTGCCGAATAGAATTACCACGCTACAAGAGCCCGCCGCGGCGGGACAATGTTTAATAGTAGTAATGTCGCTTTGGTACATAAATAAAAAAGATGCATCTAAATGCATCTTCAAATATTTTTAATTCTCGTGAAATATCAGTGACTACAAAATCATAATCAAATTTCGAATTGAGAACTGGAAACTGTCAACTGAAAACTGGAAACTACTTATACATCTTCGTATAATACTCATCCGCCATTCTTCCTGAATCAAACTGATAGCGGACATCACGCATTCCGTTCTTAGAAATTTGCCTCCAGGTGTCGCGTTGCTCGTAGTATAATGGAAGAATTTGTTTCAACAAAATTTCATACAACTGGTCCAAATCATATTGGTCTTGTTCCTGCGTGTTCATGTTTGCATAATCAGCTTTCGGTATCACAAAACCATTGTTGCCATGATTCACGAATTCCGGAATCCATCCATCATCAGTGGAGAAATTCACAGCGCCATTCATCGCAGCAGTCATGCCGCTGGTGCCCGATGCTTCACGCGGAACACGCGGATTATTGAGCCAGCAATCAGCAGCCTGTTTTAATCTTTTTGAAAGCGCCAATTCATATCCGATAACAACAGAAACATTTTTATATCCTTTGCTCAAATGAACAAGATGATTGAAATCGTTGATAGCCGGATAATCCATCGGGTAAGGCTTTCCGCCCCAGATAATCTGTACCGGATATTTTGTGCTGCTCGTTAAATCGTTGAAACGTTTGATATCTCTCGTAATGAACTCTGCACGTTTATAACCGGCAAACCTTCTCGCCCAAACAATCGTGAAAACATTCGGGTCGAAAACTTTTCCCGTCTGGTCGGCAACAATTTCAAACGCACGTTTCTTCAGATATTTTTTTCTATCGTCGAACCAATAATCATCACCTTCTTCCATTTTTCTGTAGAGCTGTTTATCTGCCCAATATTGCCAGTTCTGTGCATTCGTGATGGAGATAATCGGGCAAATGCCTTTGTATTTGCTCCACATTGCTCTCGATACATGACCATGCAATTCAGAAACACCATTTGCTATATGCGCAAACCTCAGCGCAGCCAGTGAATGATTGAATGCATCATCTTCCATGCCTGTGAGCTTTTTCGTTTCATCAACGCTAAGCCCGCAGAAATAGCTCATCTTATGACAGAGGTAGATATCGTGCTTTTCATTTCCTGCTTCTTCCGGTGTATGGGTGGTGAACACCAATCTTTTCTTTACCTCTTCAATATTATTATTATATTTTCTGTAGAGATAAAATGCAGCGCTCAATCCATGCGCTTCATTCAAATGATAACGCTCAGGATTAAAATTCAATTCATCAACCAGCTTTGCGCCACCAACACCGAGCAAAATAAACTGCGCCACTTTCGTCGCCACATTCGCATCATACAAACGATGAGTAATTGTTTGCGAAACATAATCGTTCTCCGGCAAATCAGTGCTCAGTAAAAACAGCGGAGCAGATTTGAAAGTTTCAGGGTTCAGATAAAACGCTTTCACCCAAACCGGATGGTCATGAATATCTATTTGAAATTTGATGCCGGTATCTTCAAGAAAGCTGTAATTTTTTTCCATCCAGGTCACCTGCAGCGTTTGGTCCTGGTTGCGGGCCTGGTCGTAGTAACCGTATTTCCATAAAATGCCGATGCCGATTAAATTCTGGCGCAATTCATAAGCGCTGCGCAAATGCGAGCCGGCAAGAAAGCCTAATCCTCCACTGTAAATTTTCAATGGCTGGTGCACTGCAAACTCCATCGAGAAGTATGCAACTTTTTTCGAATAGCGTTCATCCGCAGAATAAGGTACGTTGTAGTTAGTAAAGCTCATAAGCCCATTCTTTTGTTCTTAATATGGTTTTTAAGTGTGTAAAGGGGACGCAATATAACGGAAAAAATGAAATTCAATTGCTTAAGCCCCATTATGGCATTATTAAAACGATTGCGGAGGGGAAAGTTTCCAGTTTTCAATGGGCAGTTGGCAGTCGCTGATTCGAAATCGCTGCTAATATTTATTGTGAATGATGCTTCCGAGGACTGCAAACTGAAAACTGCCTACTGCCAACTGTTAACTGCTGGCTGAGGACTATTTTGGTACCAGCATCGGAACTCCGATTGAACATCGTTGCGTCGCAATCCGTTCATCGGTTGTGGGGCTATTGGGCTTTAGTTCTCTCCGTAAGTGTTCCATTATTGGTATGGTTAAAGCAATTGAGTATTTTTATTTAAATAATTAAGGAGCAGTGACGACCTAAATCATTTTCATAAAAAATTTTATGGAATATAAATTAAATGACTTTCATTATAACGTTCCCGAGCAAGACCTTATAAACGACCTTAAAAAAGTTGCTTTGAAATTAGGAACAACCGTGTTGACTTCGAGAGAATATGACGAAGCTGGAAAATATAATTCAGGAACAATACACAGAAGATTTAAGTCATGGAATAAAGCTTTAGAAAAAGCTGGATTAGAACCGGCATTAAGTTTAAATATTCCTGACAAAGAATTATTCGAAAATGTCGAATCAGTTTGGATTAGTCTTGGTAGACAACCAACTCATAGAGAAATGAAAAGACCTATTTCTAAATACTCTACTTATCCATACACAAGGCGATTTGGAACATGGAGAAAAGCACTTGAAGCTTTTATCGAATTTATTAACTCAAGCAATGATGTCAATCACGAAACAGATTTTATAGAATCTGAAGAGATTCGTTTGGAGCCAGTTCAAGAAAACGAAATAATTTACAAACACAAAACAAAACGCATTCCAAGTGAAAGATTAAAAGTTCAGGTATTAATGCGTGATGGAAACAAATGCAGACTTTGCGGAATTACTCTTACTGGAGATGATATACATTTTGACCACATATTAGCTTGGTCAAAAGGTGGAGAAACAGTTTTAGAAAACCTACAAGTACTTTGCTCAGCACACAATCTTGCTAAAGGGAATGTATGATACAGAACAACCCTTCATCAAGACCTCAACCAATCATTCTGCTGCACTTCATGGCGAGAAACAAAGCCGCCTGCTTCAAATTAATTACAACGGAAATTTCCAAGAGCAGATTCCCGCATACGCGGGAATGACGGCGAGAGCGTAACGAAATTCAAACTGCAAGAACTTTGAGATTACTTAGAGAGTTTCCGTCATACCTGCGTATGCAGGTATCTTGACATGCACATAAAATTATTTGCAATCAGTCAATCAAAAACAAAACCTCATTAAAACCACAATCAATCATCCACCCGCACGTCATGGCGAGGAACGAAGCCATCTGCTATTGCAATAAATGCATGCCGCCATTTATAAAGCAGATTGCTTCGCCATCCACCGCGGCGGACGCAATGACGGAAGCTCGCAAATAATTTTCCAATCAACTTATATTCGTTAACCAAAAACAAAACCTCTACAAAACTGCGTGCAATCATGCAGTCGCTCGTTATTGCAATTTGAAATATCGTACAAAATAACGTACATTTACATGTACATAAATTTATTATCATGCAAGCAGTATCAGTAACTCAGTTAAGAAACAATATCAAAAAATATTTAGACGATGTTTCAAAATCTTCAGACATAATCATAGTCTCAAGAGCTTCGGAAGATGAAGCTGTTGTGATATTATCGATGAAAGAATATAACTCATTGAATGAAACCGGGCATTTGTTATCTACTGCGGCAAACAGAAAAAGACTGCATGATTCAATCAATCAGGTCAAAGCCGGCAAAACTCGTAAATTCAAATTGTAAACTAATGCTATGAATTTTGAATTCACAGAAAATGGATGGGAAGATTTTCAATATTGGATAGAAACAGATAACTCTGTCGTTGAAAAAATCAAAGACCTGCTGAACGAAATAAAAAAGACCCCGTTTCAGGGAACAGGAAAACCTGAGCCGCTCAAATATGATTTAAAAGGTTATTGGTCGAGACGCATTACAGGAGAACATAGACTTGTGTACAAAGTAGAAGGCAAAAAGGGAGTAGACCAAAAATGCTATATTATTCAATGCCGTTTTCACTATGATTAATTAAGCCAAGAAACTAACACAACAAATCATCATCTTGCACTACAAATTTTATCGTGAACTTCTGTCCTAAGAACTGGAAACCGAAAACTCGAAACTGGAAACTATTTCCCCTTTTTCTTCTTGTCAGCTTGTGCCTTGGGCTTCACTTCTTTCTTTTTCAAAAACGTTCCTTCAAAAAAACATTTGATATCCCGATGATTTCCGCAGCCTTCAATTTCTTTCATCGTAACTAAGTTTTCTTTGAAAGAAAAATCAATAGCGCACGGGTCGGAGCTTCCGCGGAATTGCGCTGTTGCAGCAGAAGTAAATTTTCCTTCGCCTTTTAGTTCACCATTGCAAATGCCACCGTCTTTTTCAAAATGGACAAAGAACAAAAATGAGGAATTATTTTTCCCGTCGCGGACAGAAATGAAATTCTTTTTATCAATCACATAATCGCCGGAAAATTTATGTTTGCGCGGAAGTGTATCAATTGGATTGATAATGCTCAAAGATTTTGCAGCAGCGTCATTTGATTCAGTCAGTATCAAAGTAAAACCGCCCATATCATTCAGCACATAAGCATCTTTTTTATAAAGCAATTCTCCTTCTGCCGAGCGATGCTGTCTGTTGACAGTAATCGTGTATTTGCTATCAACCGTCACAGTCGCTTCATAATCGCTGTTCTTATCATAAGCGAACATCACTTTAGAAGCAATAAATTTATCCGATTTGTCAAAACAGAGCAGGTATAAAATTTCTTTCACATCAGTATAAGCTTTGCAGAATAAATAACTTTCTTTTTTCTCCGCTTTCACCTTTGCAACCGGGAACAAGTCAGGTTTATCTTCTTTGGAAAAATGTTTTGAAATAACTGAGTCAGGAATAAACTTCGTAAAAACCTCATAGCCGATGAGCGATGAATCGTTATCATCTTTCATGAAAATGCTGTCAGTGATAGTGCAGGGCGTTTTCACAGTTTCAAACGATTCCATAAAATCATCCATGCTGACTTCCTCATTGCCCGAAAGCGATTTCTTTTTGCTTTTGCAGCAGATTAAAGTACAAGCCAGAATGATTAACCAGATGAATTTCTTCATATCAAAATTGGATTTGCTCCGTTTCAATATTTAAAAATACAGATTCATCAGTTAATCATGAATTAATAAAATTTTATATTTCAAAAATAATTTTTTAGATTTGTCTAAATTTAAATTTAGTCTACTTGAAATATTCGGCAAGCAAAGAGAATTACCTGAAAGCGATTTATCATTTGCAAAGTGAGCATGATATCGTCACAACCAACGAACTGGCTGCTGCTTTGCAAGCCAAACCCGCTTCCATTACGGATATGCTGAAAAAACTAAAAGCAGAAAAGCTGTTGATTTACGAACGCTATCAGGGGTTCAAATTGAATAATGAAGGAAAAAAAGTAGCCATACAGATTATTAGAAAACATCGACTGTGGGAATATTTCCTTGTTAAAAAATTACAATTCGGCTGGGATGAAGTGCATGAAATGGCTGAAGAATTAGAACATATAACAAGTAAAAAGCTAATCGACAGACTTGACGCTTTTTTAGACTTCCCCGAAACCGACCCTCATGGCGACCCAATCCCGGACAGTCAGGGAAAATTCAATCATCAGAAACAAGTGAGTCTTCTGGAATTGCCGATGAACAAGTCTGTTAAAGTATCCGGCGTTGCCAGCCAGACAAGCGAGATGCTGGAATTGTTAGAGCATAAAAATATCCGCATTGGCACAAGGCTTGAAATCAAAAAGAGATTTCCGTTCGATAATTCGGTTGAATTAAAAATCAGAAATCAGGCACCCATCACCGTTAGTGAGCAGGTGGCAAAAAATATTTTAGTAAAAGATGCTGAATAAATTTCAAAGAAATGTTTCATTGAGTGAAGTGCACGGAAGCATCGACACTTCAAAGCCAAATCCCTGGTGGAAACAATTGTTTGTATTCTTCGGTCCGGCATATCTTATAAGTGTTGGCTATATGGACCCCGGCAATTGGGCAACCGACCTCGCCGGCGGCAGCCAGTTTGGTTATAAACTCATTTGGGTTTTGCTTATGAGCAACCTCATGGCAATATTGCTTCAAAACCTATCAGCAAGACTTGGGATTGTTCGCGGTCGTGATTTGGCGCAGGCTAACAGAGAAGCCTATCCGAAATACATCAACATCGCTTTATATATCCTTGCAGAAATTGCGATTGCTGCCTGTGATTTGGCTGAAGTGCTCGGTATGGCAATTGGCATTCAGCTATTAACAGGCATTCCATTAATTTATGCTGTTTCCATTACTGTGCTTGATACATTTTTATTGCTCTTCCTTCAAAGATTGGGCATGAGAAAAATGGAAGCATTTATTATTGGGCTAATTGCAATCGTTGCATTTTCTTTTTTAGCAGAAATTATTTTGGCGAAACCGGATTTGAAAGAAGTCGCAACAGGTTTTGTTCCTTCTTTGCCGAACAATGAAGCATTATATATTGCAATTGGCATTATCGGCGCAACTGTGATGCCTCATAATCTTTATCTGCATTCTGCATTGGTCCAGACAAGAAAAATTCAGCCGGGCGATGATAATATCAGAAGAGCATTAAAACTAAATTTTCTTGACAGCACCATCGCATTGAATCTTGCATTCTTAGTGAACGCTGCTATTTTGATTCTTGCGGCAACTGCATTTTTCAAACATGGCAACACAAATGTTGCACAATTGAAAGAAGCATATCAATTATTGCCATCACAACTAGGAACAAAATTCGCTTCCACATTTTTTGCGGTAGCATTAATTGCTGCAGGACAAAGCTCCACCATCACAGGAACACTTGCCGGACAAATCGTGATGGAAGGTTATCTGCAACTCCGAATCAATCCATGGCTGAGAAGGCTGATAACAAGATTGCTTGCTATCATTCCATCCATTATCGTGATATTATATTTCGGAGAAGAAAAAGTAGATAGCCTTTTGGTGTTAAGCCAGGTGATACTAAGCGTGCAGCTTGGCTTTGCCATCATTCCATTAATACATTTTGTGAGCGATAAAAGAACAATGGGAGCGTTTTCTATCAAAAACATCACAAAGTTTTTCGCATGGGCGGTTGCAACCATTCTCATTTATTTAAATATGAAATTGGTGTATGAAACATCCACTGATTTTTTTGCAACACCCGGAAATTTGCTTTGGAAAATAATTATTATCATTTCCTGCTTGTTGTTAATATTTCTTTTGATGTATGTTTTTGTTCACCCATGGCTGAACAAAGCACAAAAAAATGCATCCATACAAATTCATGCACAAGCACAAGGCATCAAAGAATTGCATATACCGAAATTCAATCACATCGCTATCGCTCTGGATTTTAGTGAGCATGATGAAAAATTATTGGAGTATGCAATTGGTCAGGGAAACAGAAACACAAATTATTTATTGATACACGTTGTTGAAAGTGCATCTGCAAGAATTTTAGGAACGCAGAGCGATGATTACGAAACACGCAAAGACCGTGAGCAGCTTGATTTCTACAGAAAACAAATGGAAGAGAAAGGTTTCAAAGCACAGATAAAATTGGGTTATCAAAACCGCACTAAAGAAATTGTAAAAATTGTGAAAGAAGAAAATGCAGATATGCTTGTCATCGGCGCACACGGGCACACAGGCATCAAAGATTTTATTTTTGGCGAAACAGTGAACAGCGTGCGGCATGAATTGAAGATACCGGTGCTGATTGTGAATTTGTAAGTGGTGAATAGTGAATGGTCAATGGTGAATAACAAAAAAAGCTTCGAGTGCTTCATTCAAAATTACATTACCAGTTTGTAATGATTGATGCATCAACAGAACTGGAAATTGCAAACTGGCAATTGAAAACTATCTTTTCTTCTGCAGCAAATGTTTCATCCTGCTGAAAGTTTCAGGCTTGATGTTTAGAAATGACGCAAGATATTTTTGCGGAACGCGTTGAAGAAGCTCGGGATTATTTCTTACAAATTGAACAAACCTGTCTCTCGTATTCAATCGCATCCTGTCATATTCCCATCTTTCTTTTTGAAGGAACAGTGATGTTACGATTAATCGTCCCAGATGCTCAAGCTTGTGGCTCTTTGCAAAAAGATTTTCCAGGTTGTCTTTTGTGATGGAAACAAAAATTGTCGGCTCAATAGTTTCGATGATATAGGTTGAAGGCATCCTTTCTTCGTAAGATGCAGTAGAATTGATGATGTCATTTTCTTTTGCGAGCTGTGTAATAACTTCATCCTTTCCTTTCAAAAAATATTTTCTCGCTAATCCTTTAATAATAAAGTTCAAGTAAATTTCTTTGTCGCCAAACTTAACAACCTGAATCTTCTTATCGAATTTTCTGACTTCAACCCATTGAGAGAACGCAATAAATTCTTCATCGGTGAATATGACGTACGCCGATAGATAGTGACGTAACTGCTGCAACATTTCGTGAGGGTTCATTTCGGTACACACAAGTTAACACTTAAAAATATGTTTTTAAAAAATTTGCACATATTAATAATAGCATAATAGAAAATCCCCATTTGATACAGATTCCCGGTATAATACAGAAATTGTGGTCAAACAGTTGCCTTGTTTAATTCGTTCGATTCTTGTAGGTTTGCTCACTTTTGAAAATAAAATTCAGGCTATGGCACAGAAAATAAAAGTTGCAAATCCCGTTGTGGAACTTGATGGCGACGAAATGACGCGCATCATCTGGAAGTTTATCAAAGACAAATTGATAATTCCTTATCTCGAAATTGACATTAAATATTATGACCTCGGCGTTGAATACCGTGATGAAACCAATGACCAGGTTACTATTGATGCAGCAAATGCCATCAAAAAATATGGCGTGGGCATCAAGTGCGCCACCATCACGCCTGATGAAGCTCGCGTGAAAGAATTTAACCTGAAACAAATGTGGAAGAGCCCGAACGGCACAATCCGTAACATCCTTGATGGCACTGTGTTTCGCGAGCCCATTGTGATGCAGAATGTACCAAGATTAGTAACGAACTGGACCGCGCCAATTATCGTTGGCCGCCATGCATTCGGTGACCAGTATCGCGCAACAGATACTGTGATTAAAGGCAAAGGGAAATTGACAATGACATTTGCACCCGAAGATGGAAGCGCTCCGCAAACTTTTGAAGTGTTCAATTTTAAAGGAGATGGTGTTGCATTGACAATGTATAATACTGATGAATCCATCAAAGGTTTTGCGAGAAGCTGTTTCAATATGGCGCTGAGCAAAAAATGGCCTTTGTATCTTTCTACAAAAAATACCATTCTTAAAAAATACGATGGCCGTTTCAAAGATATCTTCGCTGAAATTTTTGAGAATGAGTTCAAACAAAAATTCACAGAAGCAGGAATTGTTTATGAGCATCGATTAATCGACGACATGGTTGCAAGTGCATTGAAGTGGAACGGCAATTTTGTATGGGCATGCAAAAATTATGACGGCGATGTGCAAAGCGATACTGTTGCGCAAGGTTTCGGTTCACTCGGACTGATGACTTCAGTTCTGGTAACACCCGATGGCAACACACTCGAAGCTGAAGCTGCGCACGGAACTGTTACCCGCCATTATCGCGACCATCAGGCTGGCAAAAGAACTTCAACAAATCCCATTGCCTCCATTTTTGCGTGGACAAGGGGATTAGCATTCCGTGGAAAATTAGATGGCAATCAACCCTTGATTGATTTTGCCAATGCACTCGAAGCAGTGTGCATAGAAACAGTCGAAGGCGGAAAAATGACGAAAGATCTTGCAGTGTGTGTTCATGGAAACAATGTGAAAGCTGGCGAGCATTATCTATATACGGAAGAATTCTTAGACGCAATTGACGAGAACCTGAAGAAGAAAATGAAGCTCTGATTATAAAATTGTTATTGAAAAGCTTGCTTAAAATAGTTTTCGCTTTTAGGCAAGCTTTTTTTAATTTTGCCGCCCGTTCGGCGAGGTAGCTCAGTTGGTTAGAGCACAGGATTCATATCCGCCGCGGCGGACGGGAGTTCAACAATAGAAATTTGGCGAGGTAGCTCAGTTGGTTAGAGCACAGGATTCATAACCCTGAGGTCGGGAGTTCAAATCTCCTCCTCGCTACTTAAAATTAAGGCACTTGATCAAGTGCCTTTTTATTTTTATGCCATTCA
>Ga0070734_10001478_pt1 | contig 33877 bp, 23 predicted proteins | sample Coa_R1_8_FD_66444 | JGI IMG/M metagenome (GOLD analysis project Ga0070734, IMG submission 66444) | Surface soil microbial communities from Centralia Pennsylvania, which are recovering from an underground coalmine fire - Coalmine... | ecosystem: Environmental > Terrestrial > Soil > Unclassified ...
GAATCACCTCCAGTCCGAGCACCCGCCGGTTGGCATCGTCCCAGCGCGGACGAACGCCCAGGAGATGCAGGATCTCGGCGATGTCATCGCCGCCGGTGCGCATGTTGCTCGTGCCCCACACGACCAGGGCAATGCTTTCCGGATAGGCACCGGTCCGTTCGCGATGACACTGCAAGAGAGCGTCGGCCGCGGCACAGCCGGTCCTCCAGGCGGTCTGCGTGGGGATGGCCCGGACATCGCAGGAGTAAAAATTACGGCCGGTGGGCAAGATATCTGCACGGCCGCGCGTCGGCGCACCGCTTGGCCCGGGGGGAACCGCACGGCCGGCAAGAGCGGCAAGGATATGATCGATTTCCTCATGACAAAGCTGGAGACGAGGCCAGATCACTTGCCAGAAAAATTGCAGGCTGCGGCCGGTATGATTCATGGCCGCGAGGGTATCAGGGAATGCTTCCTTCAGGGCGGTTTCTGGCGACTGCGTGCGGAGGCAGGCTTCGATGAGTTGGCGGGCCAAAGAACGCAGCGCATCGAGCACATCGCCACACGTGCGGCAGGGCGAAAATGGAAATGGCCGATGGCCAATGGGAGGCGACGCTGCGGCCAAGTCTGCGTTGAGAGCGGTATAATCGAGTCCCAGGTCTTCCGCCAGTGCTCGGGGTAAGCCGGGCACACTGCCATTGTCCCCGCTGAGCAGCGCCAACAAGAGATCGATCAACTGGCTTCCTTCGGGCAACTGGCCCAGGACATGCAGGCCGTCACGGATCTGCGCCTCTTTGATCTCGCACAGGTAACCATCCACGCGCTGGAGCAATTGCGGAAGCGGCTCCGCACCCGGATCCGGCCTGCACTCCAGGTCACGGTAGAGCTGAGCCTGATCGATGAGCTGGAGGATGCGTTCCTGCACGAGGGGGGCCTTGCCCGGATCCAGGGTCTGCACGGTGTAGTATTCGTCGAGGAGATGTTCCAGTTGCTGCAATTCACCATAGGTGCCGGCCTGGGTCATGGGCGGGATCAGATGATCGACAATCACCGCCGCGGAGCGCCGCTTGGCCTGGGTACCTTCGCCGGGGTTGTTGATGATGTACGGATAGATGTGCGGCACATCTTTAAGGACGACTTCGGGGTAACACGCGGCACTGAGTGCGGCACTTTTGCCGGGCAGCCATTCGAGATTGCCATGCTTCCCCAAATGAATGACCGCATGGGCTCCAAAAACGTCCCGGATCCAACGATAAAAGCCGAGATAGAAGGGGGGAGGCTGCAAATCCGGGCTGTGATACACCGCGGCCGGATCCTGATCAAAACCGCGTGCCGGTTGAATGCCGACAAAAACATTGCCCAACAGAAGGCCCGGAATGGGGAACCCTCCCGCATGAAACTGCGGCGCCGCCCGTGCGTCCCCCCAGCGCTCGGAAATGCCACGCCGTGCGGCGGGCGGTATTTCCTCCAGCCACGATTGATATTGTTCTTGGGTCACCCAGCCACAACTGCGCGTGTGTGCCTCCGCGGTGGCGAATTCCGGATCCTGAATCGAAGCCCGGATCACCGCTTCAATAAGCACTTGACCGTCGGCCGGGATCGCGGAGCCCGTCTTGTAGCCGGCCGTGCGCAGCGCCACAAGGAGGGCATGCAGACTGGCCGGAGTATCCAGTCCCACCGCATTGCCGACCCGGGCGTTCTTGCTCGGATAATTGGCGAGCAAGATGGCGATCTTCTTCTCCGCATTGGCCGTGGGGCGAAGCCGGGCCCAGTTCCTGGCCAGGCTTGCCAAATGCTCCACGCGGTCGGCCCGCGGCTGGTAGCGAACGACTTCGGTCTGCAAGAGGACATCGTGCTCCAGCGTATTCTTGAAGGAAACCGCGGTGGTGATGATCCGGCCGTCGAATTCGGGCAGGGCGATATTCATGGCAATGTCCCGCGGCGAAAGCCCCGCAATGTTGGCCGACCAGACGTTTTCACTGCTGGAGCAGAAGATCGCTTGCAACACCGGTACGTCCAGGCCAATCCGGGCTGCGGCAGGCTGCATGCGCCCAGCGGAAAAGCTCGTAGTGGTAATGAGCACATCCACCATACTGGCCGGCAACAGATCGCTCGCCAGAACGGTCCCCAGGTCGGGTCCGAAGCAAGCCAGGACATTCAGCCCGTGCGCTTCGAGCGCCCGGATCAGGGCGTCCACCGGGGCGAGGTTGCCCGTGACCCAGTGGGCACGGTAAAACACGATCCCGGCTGTCGGGCAGCCTGGTTTGTGACCATGCCGGATCCAGCCGGGCCGATCCAAGACACCGGCATGATCGGGATGATAAATCCCAACTTCCGGTAGGGGGGACGGCGGTTCATAACCATACGCCGTGGCCAGCAGCGTATCGCTCAAGTAACAGAGCATAGCCCCGGCGTTCGCACTGCCTCCTTGCAGGCAATAGTGAAAGACCCGGTCGGCAACGGTCAGCGGCACGGTGCAAAGAGAAGCCAACGCGGCATCCGGCTGCGCATCGCCGGGCAGACAGATCAAGGCGATCTCATGGGCCCTGGCCAGGAGGTGGATTTGTCTTACCTGTTCCCGCCAATATCCCAGCCCGCCGAGCACTCGAAGGACCAGCACCCGGCTGTCTTGCAGAACATCATCCAGGTAAGCATCAAAGACATGGGGATCCCGCAGCCGATCGAGGTTCAGGGCACGCACGCTGGGAAAACCGGCCGGCAGCCGGGCGGCAGCGCTGGACCAGGTGAGGATCTCCGTATCCGCAGCAGTAAGCAAGATCATATTCGCCGGATCCTGAGCGATCGGGGTGAACGGCACGGTGTCGCCGTTGGTCGGCCAGCGCTGGAAGCGCAAATGTTCTAACTCCCTGGGAAGCGGCTGAAGTTCATGATGTTCGTGACAACGGCGTGCCCAGTCGAGGAGAACCGCGTAATCTTCCTGCGTGGTGAGCCGGCCGTACCAGGTCTGGTCTTGCGGTGTGCTGATGCAGCAGACGTTGGGCAAATCACACGGGCCGAGGCACCCCGAGACGGTGAGCTGAACGGTCTTATTGAGTTTTTCGGCTTTCCAGATCGGCTTGAGCCAATCGAGCGGCACGGCGGGTAGGCCGCGGCCGGTCTGGCCACAACAGCAGCCCTGGCAGAGGAGGATTTGTGCGAATGGCTTGCGACGGGTGCGCAGCCCAGGACTGCCCGTGTGCGGCAAAGGCAGGTCGGGGAGTTGGCCGAGGTAGTGCATGCCGCTGTTTTATGGGCCGGGTGCCCAAACTACGATGTCCAATCTTCAACCTTCAGACCTGGCACTCGATGGAAATCTGTGAGGTTCCTTGTCAGCAAGGTTGCATCCCGTTCTCCTTCCACCAAGGCTTGGCCGTCGTGCTCGGTTCCCCCTCCACCCTCTCTCTTAGACGGGCAACCTCGGCCTCCAGCGCCTCGACCCGCTGTTTGCGAGATCCGCTCGCCATGGCGATTCCTCCTAACTGATCCGCGGAAACAGCGGTTTCACTTTCCCCTCTTCCAGCGGTGCCAGCACGGACAAGTCTTCTCCCTGGACCGGATGCACCCACACATCTTCATGGCGAACGGTCTCCCACCCTTGCGGGAAATTGAAACTGCGATAAATCGTTTCTGCCGTCCGCGGGAGAAATGGCTTCAACAAGATCGCCACCGCCCGCAGCTGCTCCACCAAGTCGTAGAGCACCCGCTTGGCCGCATCGCGATCGGTCTTGACCAGCTTCCACGGCTCCTTCCGATCCGCATACTGATTGGCCGGGTCCAGGATCTGTTGCCAGATTCGCTGGAGAGCCTGGTTGTACTGGCAAGCCTCAATATGGCCCTGCACTTGCTGCACGGTCGTCTCGGTATCCACCTCGGTATAGATCACGCCGGGCTCCATGCCGGCCGTCCCCTCCAGGCGGCCGTTGTAGTTCTGCGCAATCAAGCGCACAACCCGGCTGTACAGGTTGCCGAGGTTGTTCGCCAAGTCGGCGTTGTAAAGATCGCCGAAGCGCTGCCAGCTGAACTCGCCATCGCCGGGAAACGGACATTCGCGCAAGAAATAATAGCGAAACGCTTCGGCACTGAAGCGGGTGATGATTTCCATCGGATCGATCACATTACCCAGCGTTTTGCTGAACTTCTCCAGGACGCCCGTCCCTTCGTTCTTGCGGTAAACGAAGCCGTGGGCGAAGACCATGCGCGGCGGCTCGACACCCGCGGCCATCAGCATGGCCGGCCAGAGGGCGCAGTGAAAACGGGTAATGTCCTTGCCGATGAAATGGATGTCGGCCGGCCACCATTGCTGGAAGCGTTGCTCATCGGAACCGTAGCCGATGGCCGTGATGTAATTGAGCAGGGCATCAAACCAGACATAGATGGTAAACGCCTCATCGAACGGCACGCGGATTCCCCATGCCTGGCCGGAACGGGTGATGTTGACATCCTGCAAACCGCTCTGTACCAGGCTGAGAACTTCGTTGCGGCGGCTCTCGGGCTGGATGAACTCGGGGTGTTCATCGTAGAACTCCAAGAGCCGAGCTTGAAATCGAGACAGCGCAAAAAAGTAGCACGGCTCGCTTCGCCGAACCGGCACGGTTTTGTGATTCGGGCACCGGCCCTGTTCGTCGAGGTCCCGTTCCGTCTTGAACGCTTCGCACCCTTCGCAATAAAGTCCCTCGTAATTCCCCTTGTAGATGGCGCCGTTGTCGAAGACCTTCTGGATGAATTGCCGGCAGCCCACGTGGTGGCGCGGCTCACTGGTCTGGATGAAATCATCGTAGCTGATCTCCAAAGCCCGCCAGACGTCCTGGAATTGCCGGGCCATGTCATCACAGTATGATTTCGGATCGCGCCCGAGCTCGGCAGCACGCTTGGCCACGTTGATCGTGTTCTCGTCATTGCCCATGAGGAAGAACACGCTATAGCCCTCCATGCGCCGGTAACGAGCCTGCACATCGGCGCCGACCTTTTCGAAGGCCGTGCCAATGTGGGGCCGGCTGTTGGGATAATCGATGGCGGTTGTCAGGTAGAATCGGGATGCATCAGCCATATTCGCCAGTTCCTTTGTTACTCGGCGTAAATCAGGTAACGTTTCCGGATCTCGAGGAAGCGTTGCCGCTCGGGTTGCCAGGCCACCTCCAGTTCCTGCCAGCTTTTGCCGTTCTTGAGCCCTTCCCAGGTTTGCCGGTGCCGAAGCAAATCATCATAATGATCGACCTGCCACGCTTTGGGGTACAGCTTGTGCAGGATACAGGCGAACGCCAGCCCGGTGGACAGCGGCTCAAACCGAGCCCAGTCGTCCACAAACAGTTGCACGCCATCGCAGTCCTTGCCCTTGTATACGCTGGCCGTTGGCGTCCGGCGCAGCGGCACAAAACGGACGCCCGGCAGGTTCTCCTGGGCCAGTGCAGCCGCCAGCTTTGGGCCATCGATCCACGGAGCCCCGACCCACTCGAATGGCCGATCGGTCCCGCGGCCCACGCTGACGTTGGTGGTCTCCAGCATCCCGATGCCCGGGTAGAGGAGCGTTTCGGTGAGACTGCGCAGGTTCGGCGACGGATGGATCCAATGCAGGCCCGTCTGATCGTAATAATCGCTGCGCGGCCAACCCTGCATAGGCACCACTTCGAGGTCAGCCCCCAGGTTGCGCTCGGCGTTGAAGAGCCGGGCCAGCTCTCCCATCGTCATGCCGTGCCGCACCGGCAGGGCATGATAGGCGATGAATGACTCCCGGCCAGGATCGAGCACCGGACCATCGACCACCAGGCCACCGATCGGATTGGGCCGATCCAGCACCACCACCCGAAGCTTGTGCTCCCCCGCCGCTTCCAGCACATAACCCAAGGTGCTGATGTAAGTGTAAAACCGACAGCCAGCATCCTGGATATCCAATACGAGGGTGTCAATGCCCTTCAGGTTCTCGGCCGAGGGCTTGCGGCGTTGGCCATACAGACTGTAAATCGGCAGCCCGGTCTTTTCATCCTTCGAATCGGCAACCCGTTCCTCCACGGCTCCGCGGATTCCATGCTCCGGGCTGAACAACGCCACCAGCGTTACCCCCTCCGCCTGGTGCAGCAAATCGATGGTGGACCGCCCGGCGCGATCGACTCCCGTGTGGTTGGTGACCAGGCCGATCCGCCGTCCTTTCAGGCGCTGGAAGTTTTCTTTGACCAGCACATCGATGCCGGTGAACACGTCCCGGCGTGGGGTCGCCGAGCGGGCATTACGGACCGCCGCCTCGTCGCCCACCAGCGCCGCCGCGGCAAGCGTGGCCACCTGGTTCCGGACGCGCGTCACATTCCCCTTGTCATCGGGGTGGAGGCGATTGCTCAGGAAGATGACAGCCGTCTGGCTGCCCGGGTCGATCCAGATGGAAGTTCCCGTAAAACCGGTGTGGCCGAAACTTTGGCCACGCGGAAACAGCTCCCCGCGGTTCGCGGAGAAGGAAGTATCCACATCCCAGCCGTAGGTGCGGAAGCCGCTAGGGACGGGCCGCGGCGTGGTCATGGCACGCACGGAAAGCGGACTCAGGATGCGCCGCCCATGGATCGCGCCGCCCTGCAAGAGCATCGTGACATACACCGCCAGGTCGTCGGCGGTCGAGAACAGCCCCGCATGGCCGGCAACCCCGCCCAGCTGGAACGCCCGCGGATCGTGGACCTCGCCGGCAATCCAGTGCCCGTTGCGAAGACTGGCCGGGGCGGCCCGTTCGCGCTGGCTGCCGATCGGACGGAAACCCGTATCCTTCATCCCAAGGGGGGCAAAGATACGCTGGTGGGCAAATTCATCAAGCGGCATGCCCGCCAGCTTGGCCACAAGCTCCCCCAGGACGAGATAACCCATGTCGCTGTAGATGAAGCGTGCTCCGGGCTCGGCAATCGGCGTCAGCAGATAAACTCGCTCCAGACTCTTCGATCGTCCCTCTCGATAGTCCGCTTCGGGATTGTCGGCGATCAGGCCGCTCGTGTGGAGGAGAAGCTGTTCGACCGTGATGCGATTCTTGCCGTTTTGCCCAAAAGCCGGCAGATATTGGGCCACGCGATCGGAAAACCGAAGCTTCCCTTCTTCCACGAGCAGCAACACCGAAGTGGCGGTCGCAATCGGCTTGGTCAGCGAGGCCAAATCAAACACGGTATCCAGCGTCATGGGCGTGGCCGCCGGCTCCTTGCTCCGCAAGCCATAAGCCTTGCGAAAAACCGCCGCGCCGCGATGCAGGATCAGGATGACGGCACCGGGCATTTGGCCCTGCTCGATGGCCCGGGATACGACCCGGTCAATGCGGGCAAGTCGGTCGGGATCGATTGAGGTGATTGACGGCTGGACGGGCAGCTCGGCCCCGGCAGGCCGGGACCACGAACCCGCCCACAACGAAGCCAACACGAAAGCCGCGATGCAACCTTTCCGGATCATGCTCTGCATACTCCCTCACTGGCTCATCCAAGATTGGCCAAAAAGCCTGCCATTTCGTCGGCGGCATGCGCATCGCCTTGTTGGCGGGCCAAGGCAATGCCTCGGGCAAAGACGGTCCGCGCCTCGTCCACCCGTCCCAGGCGGACAAGCGCCTGTCCCACCTGGAGATAGCCCGGCACATATTCCGGCGCCACCGTGCATAGCTCCTGAAAGCACTGGACCGCTTCTTCATCCGCGCCTTCGCTGACCAACTCCATAGCCAGGCCATAGCGCAAGAAGGGGTCATTGGGTTCCTCGGTCAGCATCTCTTGCAGTTGCTGTTTGCGGGTCTTGGCAGTCATCGTCGGGGTACCTCACCAGTTGAGCCGTCGTCCAGCGGACGGAAACCATTTTAGCAAAGGGAGCGCCCTTGAGGCGACTGTGCCTCTAGCCCGCAAAAACCGCGTTACCTGGCGCACCGTCGCATCGGGCATTTTGCATTCCCAAGGTGCCGTCACCTTTTGGGTGCCTGGTAAGCTGGCGAATCTGGTGAATACCCCTTTAGCCCCACCCCCGCCGCGGTCGAAAAAAGCAACCGGGCACGAGGCCAGGGGACCCGGCAGGCACGCCGACGGCCTTCTCTCGGTTGAGGACACCATGAGATTGCACCGCACGTTGGGCTCGGCCGTAGTATGCGCGGCCATCGGGATATTCGCATCCGTTGCCCTGGCTGCGCCGGGCAACCCACGCCGTACCGCTGTTGTCGAAGTCGTCGAACGGGTTCGGGGAGCCGTGGTCAATATCCACAGTGAGCGGACCGTTCGTGGCCCGACCACGGAAGAATTGTTCGCCCATGCGCCGCCCCAGAACCGCGTCAACGGCATGGGCACGGGCATCATCATCGACCCCCGTGGCTACATCATCACCAACCAGCACGTGGTCGAGGACGTCAACGTCATTCGGGTGCACTTGAGCGACGGCAGCGCCCACAACGCTCGGGTCCTGATCCGTGATCACGAGTCCGACCTGGCGCTGGTCAAGATCGACGTCGGCCGGCCCTTGCCGACGATGCCCATTGGCACATCCAGCGATGTGATGGTCGGAGAAACGGTTATTGCGATTGGTAACGCCTATGGGTATGAGCATAGCGTCACGGTAGGCATTGTCAGCGCCATCAAGCGCGATGTCACCCTGAACAAAGAAATCTCCTACAAATCGCTCATTCAAACGGACGCCAGCATCAACCCTGGGAACTCGGGCGGCCCGTTGCTCAATATCCAGGGCGAGCTGATTGGGGTCAACGTGGCGATTCGCGCCGGCGCCCAGGGAATCGGGTTCGCGATTCCGGTGGATAGCGCCTTGCGGGTTGCGGCCGAGATGCTGAGCATCCGCAAGCGGAACGGCACGTGGCATGGCCTGGTTTGCCGCGACGTGGTGAAACCAACCGACGCCAACGATTCCGCCAGCCAAACGGCCGCCTCGCGGACGGCAGCGGGAGATCCGGCGACGCTGACCAGGAATCTGGTAGTGGAGCGCACCGAGGCAGGAAGCCCGGCCGTCAGGGCAGGGGTGCAAGCGGGAGACATCATCGTGCGCGTCGGCGATTTGCGGGTCACGTGTGCTCTCGATCTGGAGCGGGCGCTGATCGATCGCGCGGCTGGCGACAAAGTGCCCGTCCTCCTCAACCGGAAGGGGACGGAAGAGCGGCTAGAACTGGTTTTGCAATCGGTCGAACAGCCGGCGCCGCCGGCTGGCGATCTGGTCTGGCGCAAGCTCGGCCTACGTCTCAGTGCCGTCCATGCCGAGCTCGTTTCACGGAGCAATCCGCAGCTCCACGGCGGCTTGGCGGTGATGGACCTGAACCCTGATGGCCCCGCCGCCAAGGCCGGCATCCAGCGGGGCGATATTTTGATCGGCCTGCACCAGTGGGAGACGGTAAACCTCGAGAATATAGCGTTTGTGCTCAACCACCACGATTTGCCGAGCTTTAATCCGCTGCGCTTCTTTATCCTGCGGTCCGGGATGGTCCTGCATGGCTGGATCCAGCGTGTGGATTGATGCCGACCGGGGATCCGGCCGCTGCGATCGGCACCGGCCCCGCGGGTGCCGATGCGGGGCGCGGGACCGGCGCGAACCATCACTTCTTGTTTCGCTTGAAAACCTGGACGACGGCCTCCGATCCAGCGTCTGCCTTGAATTCGGTGGGCCGGTCTTTCCCGGCGGCAACGGCACAGACCGTGAGTGTATCCCCATCCATCTTGTAGATGCCCACCGCCTCGTGAGCCATGCCCTCGGGGTCGGTCCCCTTGGAGTTGTAGGCTTTGGGCTTCTTGGTCGGGTCCAGCTCCAGGGTCCCCTGGATGGCTCCGCGCTTCAGTTTCAGGGTGAACGTGTCATCCCTTACGATCAGGGTGATCTCATGACCGGCCTGCTTCATGGTCTGGGCATCAACCTTCATGCCATTGATCTCTACATGCTCCAGGGTCCAGGTGCCCTGGAATTGTTGGAGGGCCTTGGAGGCCTGATCATCCTTGGGCGCGTCGGCCCCCAGCGCCAAACTCATCGCCATCATCAGCAGCAACCGCAGTTTCATCGCGCACCTCCTCAAAAAAAGAGCGTTGAGTTCACCTGCCCGCATCCGCCGAGCGGCGGCTTGCTATTCCAAGGAATGCAGCCAAAGTCAGGTTGGTCTCCACCAGCTGAATCCGGTCGAGTCACGGTTCGGCGCGGCAGAGAAAACATGCCGAGCCAGACAAGAAGCAAAGCAATCCCACGCTGAGACCGACGATCATGCCACAGAAAGGAAGTGCCTCCCGTGCGCCTGAAGTGAACAGAGCCCAGACGACTTGAGCGAGCAAAGGACCTCCAACTAGCGCCACCGCAATACCCAGGATCGTCGCACTGGCCGGGCTGTTAAGCACAGCCGACCCCAGCCAGCTGGCGCCGAACAACATCACGGTCCCGGCCACAAACGTAGACCGCGGACCCCATTGCTCCCATGAGCTAGCCACGGGCGTGCCCATCGTTGGAACAACCCAATCGGTGATGGACAGGTGAACCACCCAGATCGCCCCCGCGGCCAACAGGACCAACAGGAGCTTGCTGGCGAGGATCTGCAATCGCGACGGCGGCAAACATGCCAGAAACTCCGCAGAGCGTTCGGCCCTTTCCGCGGCGATGGAATTGCCGGCCAGCACGGCCAGAGTCAACTGCGACAAGACCAGGCTGAAAAAGCTCGCATCCAGTAGCCGCGCCGACCAGTCCGCCGCTGCCGGCCACGATGGCCAACGACCGTACAGCACCAGGACACACTCCGCGGCATACGGACCCAGCAAGAGTACGATCCCCAGCAAGAGCAGGCCGCGGTTCAGCCGGTAATCTTTCCAAAGCAGCGTGGTCATGTGGTCTTCTTCCGTCCTTTGACGAAGTCCTTGAAGAGTTCCTCGAGATTCAGGCCCATGACCTCCAGGTGTTCCAGGTCATTTTCCTTGCGCAGGGTTTGCAGCAAGTCCGGGGTGAACTCGCTCACGGTCAGCATCCATTCGCGCCGTTCGATGTGTTGCCAGACGAGTCCCGGCGGCTCGTAGCGCGGCAGGCAGCCGTCGCGCAGCACCGCCCGGATGCGGCGGGCAGAGGTCAACAGTTCCTCAACGCCGCGATGCAACAGCAGCCGGCCTTCGTAGAGCAGGCCCACCGTGTCCGCCAGGCGGTGCACGTCTTCCAGGGCGTGGCTGGAAAACAGGACGGTGCGCTGGTGTTTGCAGACCGCGCCCAGCACACCGTCCAGGAATTCCTCGCGGACCAGCGGGTCGAGACCCGAGGTCGGCTCATCGAGGATCAGGACCTCGGGGTCGTGAGCCAGCGCCAGCACCAAGGACAGCTTGGCAGCCATCCCCTTGGAGAGGTGCCTGACCTTTTTTCCCGTGTCCAGGGCGAACAGGTCGAGCAGACGGGCGCACTCGTCGTCGTTCCAGGTCGGATAGAAGGCACGGCAGAAACCGATCAGCTCGCCAACGCGCATCCAGCGGTACATCTGCGGCACCTCGGGTACGTAACCGACCCGCTTCTTCATCCGGGACGGCTCAGCGAACACATCGATGCCAAGGATCCGGACGTATCCCACTTGCGGCCGCAATATGCCCATGAGCAGCTTGATGGTCGTGCTCTTGCCGGCGCCGTTCGGGCCGATCAGGCCGAAAGTGTGTCCCTGCGGGATACGCAAGGTCAGATCATCGACTGCGGTGGCTTTGCCGAAGCGCCGGGTGACGCCGTTCAGCTCGATGGCCAGGTTCGCTGAGGCTTCCGCGATCATGAGCGCGTTCTCCCTTTCCGCAAGGCCTGGTCCAGTGCCTGGTCGAACACTGCACGAATGCGCTCGGGAGGCAGGCCCGCATCCTGTCCGACTTGCACGCCACGCTGGAAGGCTGCCAAGACCGTCTTCTCAGCCTCACCGCGCGCCGAGCGCGTATCACGGTCGGCGACGAACAGGCCAACACCCCGCCGCGGCAGCACAATGCCTTCCCGCTCAAGCTCGTCGTAGGCACGTTGCACGGTGTTGGGGTTAACGCGCAGGTCAGCCGCCAGCACACGCAAGGAGGGCAACATTTCGCCGGGGCGGAAGACGCCGGCGTCGATAGCCGCACGAATCTCGCCGACGATTTGCAGATAGATCGGGACATGGCTGCTCGGGTCAATCTTCATGACAGGCCAACCACTGAATTAGTTCACTAATCCAGTTTACGCTGGCGATCTGAGACTGTCAAGCCCGGCTTTCGGGAATTCCTCCATCCTTCGAGCCCTGGATTCGAGCGCGTGGATTGCTCTGGACGATCCGCGCCCTCCCTGCATAATAATTATTTACCTAAAGTGCGAACCGAAGCCCCCTGTCGGGGCCTCTTTGCTCAAACCGCATGAAAGGGAAAGGGAGCCATGGCGCTGGGGTTGCTCGGCTTGAAAGTGGGGATGACGCAGGTTTATGACGAGGCGGGCAAACTGGCCCCGGTCACCGTGTTGCAAGCCGGGCCCTGTCCGGTGCTGCTGGTGCGCGACCAGCAACGCGACGGTTACGACGCGGTGCAAATCGGCTTCCTCGATAAGCCGCGCCGCAAGGCGACCCGGCCGGAGCGTGGCCACGTTTCGGCAGAGCTGGAATCCAACCGCCGCCGGGCGCGCGCCGCTGCCGGCGTGGTCCTCCCGCCCAAGGCCGACTGTGAGCCGCAGCGTCACATCCGCGAATTCCGGCTCGAAAATCCAGCCCAGACCCAGGTCGGCAAGGTCCTGACGGCCACGGAGGTCTTCAACGGCGTGACGGCCGTCGATGTGATTGGCACGAGCAAGGGCCGCGGCACGGCCGGCGTGATGAAGCGGCACGGCTTCGCCGGGCTGCCGGCCAGTCACGGCGTCAAACGCCATCATCGCGCCCCCGGAAGCGTCGGCTCCCACGCTAGCAACCGTGGTAGCGGCCGGCCGAAAAAGGGCAAACGCATGGCCGGCCGGTATGGGGCCAGCCGGGTCACCGTCCGCAACCTCCGCATTGTCCGTATCGACGGCGACAATCACATCGTCCTGGTGCGCGGTGCCGTGCCCGGACCGAACGGCAGCCTTGTCATGATCCGGCCGACGAACAAGCGCGGCTAGAGGATTGCCGGTCCGTTGCTCTCTGCCCCCTCGTCCATCCTCTATCCTCAGCCAGTTCTCTGGGGTACAATTCGGTGTATCCGGCCCGGTGCTCTGGTGAGGGAAGGGGCAGGCATGGCGGAAGGTGCGGTGAAATTCGTCGGGATTGATCTGGGGACGACCTTTTCAGCAATTGCAACGCTCGATGACCGCGGCCAACCGGTGACGTTGCCGAACCGCGACGGCGAAATGCTCACCCCCAGTGCCGTCTTCCTCGACGATGGCAATGCGGTGGTCGGCCAGGCCGCCCTGGACGTGGCCCTGGAACAGCCCGACAAAGTCGCGACTCTCATCAAGCGGCGGATGGGGCATCCCACCCTGGGTAAAGCCGTGTCCGGCCGCGAATTTCGACCCGAAACGCTTTCCGCCCTCATCCTTCGCAAGCTGGTGCAGGATGCAAGTCTGCGCATCGGACCTGTCACCAAGGCGGTCATCACAGTGCCGGCCTATTTCGATGATACCCGCCGCAAGGCCACCAAGGACGCCGGCCGGATCGCCGGACTGGATATTCTCGATATTCTCGACGAGCCGACCGCAGCGGCGCTGGCATACTCCTTTCAGCCGCCGCGCAGCACCGGCGGCCTGAACCCTGATCACATTTTGCCGGAAGAACAGCGGACGGTCCTGGTCTACGACCTGGGTGGCGGAACGTTTGACGTCACGGTGGTCCGGCTCACGCAGCGGCGTTTCGAGACCTTAGCCATCGAAGGAGATGTGCGCCTGGGCGGCAAGGACTGGGACGACCGCATCATGGAGCATGTGGCCACCCAGTTCCAAAAGCAGTATGGCGACGATCCGCGCACCGATCCGCAATCGTATGCCGCCCTGGCCGCCGCTGCGGAACGGGCCAAACGGACGCTCAGCAAGCTGCCGCAGGCCAGCGTGACCTGCACCCATAAGGGCAATGTCCTGACGGTGCCGCTGACGCGGGCCGATTTCGAAACGCTGACCCGCGATCTGCTCACCCGCACCCGGCTCACCACGCAGGAGGTGCTCCGCCAGGCCGGCATGGGCTGGGACCGGATCGATCGTGTCCTCCTGGTCGGCGGCTCGACGCATATGGCGATGACCGGCCAGATGCTGCAAGAGATTAGCAATAAGAAGCCGGATAACACCCTGGCTGTCAGCGAAGTGGTGGCACGGGGAGCTGCCATCCACGCCGGCATCGTGGCCTCCCGGAGCGAAGAGACCGGCCTGATGCTGGACGCCGACGTTCGCGAAGCCCTGGGCCAGGTGGTCGAGATCAATGTCAATTCCCACAGCCTCGGGATCGAGGTCAAGCACCAGCAGGAACGGATCAACGACATCTTGATCCGCAAGAACACGCAGCTGCCGACGGCCGCCAGTCGGGTCTACCGCACGGTGGTGGAGAATCAACCGCGCGTCCGGGTCAAGGTCTTGCAGGGCGAGGCGCACCAGGCCGATGCGTGCATCAGCATCGGCGAATGCTGGATTGAAGGTCTGCCGCCTCATTTGCCGAAGTATTCGCCGATCCAGGTTCGCTGCGGCGTCGGCAGCAACGGCCTGATCGATGTGATGGCCCTGGACATGACGAGCGGCAAAATGGCCCGCACCGAAATCCACCGCAGCAGTGGCCTGTCGGAAGAAGAAATCGCCCGCGAAGCGGAGTGGGTCCGCAGCTTGAATATCCAATAAAAGTCCGTGGTCCGTAGCCCAATTGCTACGGACCACGGACCACGGACGCATGCCATGGTGTTTGCGGTTCAGTGTCCCAACGCGAAGTGTCGCAAGTATATGTTGGTGGAAGACCACGATCGGAATAAGATCGTGGCCTGCTTGCTGTGCAAGACGCCGATCAAGGTCGGTGGCGGGCCGGCACCCCGCGGCTCCCAGCCCGGGACCAAGCCCTCCCGGCGCTGACGCTCGATTCATTTCGGTGGCGTGGTGCGCAGATATTCCTTGACCTGTTCGTTGAATTCCTTCAGCTTCGGCGCCAGGGCGATGATCAGCTCGGTCGTCTTGCGGTCATCTTCTTTCGCCTCCGGATTCAAGCCTTCGCTCTCCTTCTCCAGACGAGTCGTGAGCAACCGGTAGGCAACGAGCAGTTTCTGGGGAGCGAACCTGTCGCCCACTTCTTTGCACGTTTCGAAAGCCTGGCGGGCTTCGTTCAAGCGGGCATTGATCTGGGCAGCGGTTTCCAGCTTGGGCCAGGTTTCATAGATGAACGCCTGCGCCTTGGCATGGGCGGGGTTCTTCGGAGCTCGCGCGCGCTGGAGCGTCTCGATTTTCTCGCGCAGCTGCGGCGTGTCGCCGCCTCCATCGCGGATGCTCTGATAGAACTCGATGGCCTTATCGAACTCGGCTTCTTCTTCCAGAAGTTTCGCCTTGGCCGCCAGCTCTTTCCACTTTTGTCGTTTGGGGTCTTTTTCTTCCGTGAGGCTCGCTTGCAGATCCGCGATGAACCCCTGGAGCTTCGTGCGCAGCCCTTCGAGCTGTTGAATGCCCTCCGCGCCTTCTGTCAGGGAAAGGAGAATTCCTTTCTGGCCATCTTTGGCGCCCTCGGCCCGGAGGTTATCCCGCTCGGTGGTCAAATTGCCCATCTCGTTCTGGATCGCCTGGAACCCGGCCTGGGCCCGCGCCAAGGCGCTCTCACTCGACTGCATACGGTTCAAATCATTCACGAGGTTGTTGGCCACCTCCAGACTTTCGTTCACGCGCCGCAGCCACTGCTGACGGCGGTGGAGCAATTCCCCCTGCGCAGCGGTTTCGGAACTGACATTGACGGGACAGGTGATCGTCTGATCGTCGAGAATCTCGACCGGAACGCGGGCCAACAGTTTTTCGCCGTCGCGGACTTCGACGAACGCCACATTGTCATAGCGAATGGCCGATTCTACGAGCCCGTCCTGCTTTGTCGAAATCCGTTCTAGATTGCTGTCCACATCAAATCCACGAGCGCCGATCCGAACCTGCACGGCTGGAACCGGCGTCCGCAATTTGTCATTTTCCCTTACCAACCGCAGCCGCAGCCGCCCTTGCGTCGTGCCGAGCTTGAGACAGCGGTAACCCAGGACGCTCGGCTCCTGGGGCAGCGGATTTTGCCAGCGGGACAAAAGCCGGCAGCGGCAAACCTCGTTCTTGGGTTCTTCAAGAACTTGCAGCAAGGTCCACGGCATGCGGAACGAGCGCTGTTGGTGGCCGGTGCCCTGCGTGATCTGCGTCACCGCAAATACCTGGCCAACTTGCACCCAACGGCCCAACGGCACACCCAGGGCGCCGCCCCTGAGCGTGATGTCGATGCGGTCTCCCTTGATCTGCCCCACGGTACCCGCCAGGCCGAAATCCTGATCGATGAGGAGTGCGGCCGATCGGGCCACCAGCTGCCGGTCGGCGGTGGAGCTGTGCCGCACCACGGGGCTCGCCAGGCCGGTGAAGCCGTCGTACTGGCGGGCCTCGATCTCGTAATAGCCGTTGCGATAATCGATGAGTACAAAATGAATCTTCGTGTCGGAAAGGACCGAGTAGCCGTTCAACGCCAGTTGCAGTCCCTTGGCTTCCACTTCTTTCAGCAACGGATGGTCGCGCACCACCTTCACCTGCGCCAGATCTCCGAGCGCCGCCTGCAAGCTGTCGCCCAGCTCCCGCTCCACGATTTCCCGGAAGACCGGCGTCGCCAAACGATTTTCTGCGATGCGGAGGACCACCAGGAAGTGATATGGCTTCGTTGTCTCCGGATCGAGCGCTGCCCGGGCCAGGGAAACAGGAAACAGGAAACAGGAACAAAGGCCGAGCCAGCAAGACAGTGCGAAAGGCAGAGTCCGAATCATCGGAGTTGCTCCAGGTCTTCAAAAAAACGCGGATAGGTCTTGGCCACGCAGGCCGGATTGCGAATCACAACGCCCGGAATCGTCAAACCAACGAGGGCCATGCTCATGGCCATGCGGTGGTCGTTGTACGTGTCGATGGTTGCGCCGTGCAGCGCGCAGGGAATGATCGTCAGCCCGTCGGCAAACTCCTCCACGCGGGGACCGACTTTGCGGATCTCCGTGGCCAGGGCTTGTAGCCGATCGGTTTCTTTGTGCCGGATGTGGGCGACATTGCGGATCGTGGTCGGGCCCTTGGCGAAGCAGGCGACCGCGGCCAAGGTCATGACGCAGTCGCTGATCGGGTTCATATCGACATCGATGCCCCGCAGCGCGCCCCCGGCTACAGTGTAGCCTTCCGGCCGGCGCACTACCCGGCAGCCCATGTCTTCGAGCACATCGACGAAACGGAGGTCGCCTTGCAAGCTGGAGTTGCCAAGCCCGGTCACGGTTACTTCTCCCCGGGTGATCGCAGCAGCCCCGAAAAAATAGCTGGCCGCCGACGCATCCGGTTCGATGTCCCAGCTCCGCGCGTTATACCACGGCCGGGTGGGAATCCGGAAATAACCCTTGTCATCGGTCTCAACGTCGACGCCGAATTGCCGCATCATCGCCACCGTCATGGCAATGTACGGCACCGACACGATCGGACCGTCGACCTCGATGGTGATTTCGCCGCGGGCCAGGGGTGCGGCCATCAGCAATGCGCTCAGGAATTGGCTGCTGACATCCCCCTTGATCTGGACCCGGCCGCCGTCCAGACCATTGGCCTCGATCCGGACCGGAGGGTAGCCATTCTGCTGTTCGCAGGCAGCATGGACGCCGAGCTGGCGTAGAGCGGTCAACAGGTCTTCGATGGGCCGTTCGCGCATCCGGGAAACGCCATCGATGCGGTAGTGTCCCTGACCCAGGCTGACCAGGGCGGTCAAGAAACGCATGCTGGTGCCCGAATTGGCCACGAACAGATCCGCTTTCTCCGCCGGAATAATCCGCCCAAAGATACCCCGTCGAACGTGGACGATGCCCTCGGGCCAATCGGCGCGAACGCGGATATCGAGCATCCGCAAGGCATCGATCAAGACTTCGGTGTCTTCGCTCTGCAACACCCCCCGCAGCTCGCTCCCCTTGGCCGGGTGCGATAGGGCGGCCAGGATCAAGGCACGGTTGGTGATGCTCTTCGACCCCGGCACGCGTACCGTGGCCAGCGGCGGCCGGCGCAGCGGGTCGATGGCGAGGGATTCCGGTAATTGGCTGGTCCAGTCCGTCATCTGGCTTACTCGGCGTAGATCACGCGCATGAGAAACAGGCCCTGGGCCGGAGCCGTGGGACCGGCTTGGCGGCGATCTTCCGCATGGAGGATCTCGGCGACCTGTGCAGCCGGCCAGTACCCGCGGCCGACGTTGATCAACGTACCGGCGATGGCTCGTACCATATTGTACAGGAAACCATCGGCTTCCACGTCCAGCCAGATCCACTCCGCCATGCGGTTCACGGCCAAATGGGTGATCGTCCGCACGCTGGACATCCGGTTGGGCCAATCCGTTTCAAAGCTATGGAAATCGTGCCGCCCGCGCAGCGCGTGGGCCGCCTGGCGCATCGCTGGGACATCGAGCCGATGCCGGCTCTGATAGCAATAGCGGCGCAGGAACGGATTCGGCACCGGACCATCGTGGATGACGTAGCGGTATAGCTTGCGTTTGGCGTCCCGGTTGGCGTCAAATGCCTGGGCGACGTCGGCAGCTTCGGAAACCACCACATCCGGGGGCAGGTGGGCATTGATCGCCCGTAACAAGGTGTCCGGTGGATGGCGCGTGTTGGTGTAGAAATTGACGACCTGGCCGACGGCGTGCACACCGGTATCGGTTCGGCCGCTGGCGTTGACACGGATGCGTTCGCCGGCGATTTCCGCGATGGCGCTTTCGAGGGTTTCTTGAACAGTTCGGAATCCCGGCTGCGTCTGCCAACCGTTGAAGTCGGTGCCGTCATAGCTGAGCGTCAGTCGGATATTCCGCATGGGTCAACGGAATAGAACGCAGAGGAACACAGATGTGTGCCACAGATCTGGTCCGTGTTGCTCTGCGTTCTATTCGGATTCCACGCTAACGTTTCGGCAGCCAGTTCCGCTGCACCAGGACTTCCGCAATCTGCACCGCGTTGGTGGCGGCCCCTTTGCGAAGATTGTCAGCCACCACCCAGAGGTTCAGGCCGTGCGGCACCGTCGGATCGCGCCGAACCCGGCCGACGAAGACCTCGTCGCGGCCGGCCGACAGGAGCGCCAGCGGGACTTCGCCTTTGGACAGATCATCCACGAGCACAATTCCCGGTGCCTGACGCAACGCCGTGCGCGCCTGTTCGACGGTGATTGGACGTTCGAACTCCAGGTTTATCGCCTCCGAGTGACCGATGCGAACGGGAACCCGTGCGGTCGTGGGAGACACCTGGATCGTGTCATCGCCCATGATCTTCTTCGTCTCGTGGACCATCTTCCATTCTTCTTCGGTGTAGTCCAGCTCGCCGGCTTTCCAGTCGTGTGGCAACACGTTACCGGCCAACTGGGCGGCGTGAGCCTTGGCGGGCGGCGGCGCTTGGCCTTGCCCCAAGGCTTTGAGCTGAGCATCGAGCTCGAACAAGCCGGTGGCCCCTTTACCGCTGGACGCCTGGTACGTTGCAACTACAACCCGCTTGATTCGCGCCAGATCATGTAACGGTTTGAGGGCGACGACCATCTGGATGGTCGAGCAATTCGGGTTGGCCACAATCCCCTTGGGAATCCGGGACAGCACATCGCCATTGACCTCGGGAACAACCAGCGGCACCTCGGGATCCATGCGCCAGGCGCTGGAGTTATCGATGACGATGGCGCCGGCCTTGGCGGCGATGGGGCTGTACTCGCGGCTAATGGAGGCTGGGGTGCTCGAAAGGACGATATCAACGCCGGCAAACGCCTCGGGCCGGAGCGCTTCGACGGGGTGTTTTTTGCCCTGGAATTCGATGGTTTTGCCTGCGCTGCGCGCGGACGCCAAGAATTTGATCGTCCGCAGCGGAAATCGATGCTCTGTCAATACTTGCCGCATCACCTCACCGACCGCGCCGGTCGCACCGACCACCGCAACGCTTGGAACCACGTTCCACTTCCTTTCCAGGAAAAAACTTAACGGAATTCCCAATTATACCAGTATTAGCCTCAGAGGAGCCCTTGGCAAGGCCGAGTGGGTGGCAATCGGAAAACCCCGTCAAACCAGCGCGCCCCTCACAACGAACGGCTCCCCCGCTTGTTTGCTGGATAGACGCTGCTGAGCGGAAATGGGTTCGCAAGATCCGCCATTCCTGGCAGAGGCGGCAGGAGTCCCGGTTATCTTCTTGGTGGTAAGTGCGATCCTGGAATCTTCTCGGGCGATCCAGGGCAACGCCAACGGTCCCTTCAGACGGTCGGCCAAGACCAAAGCGCGATCGTCACTGCCTCTCAGCCAGCAGGCGTGATCTGCTTAGCCACGAACCCTGGAAGGCATTTCTCGGCTGCGGTCCCACAGCAAAGGAGCCTAACGCGCCAGCAAAGGGCCGCGCCATCGACTCAACTGCTCGGCGCTCTGCGCACGTTGCCCGCTGGATACAAGCAGCTTTGCTGGAATAGGCAGATGCTGGCCTTCCGACAATCCCAGGCGATGAAGCCGCACTCGGCTTACCCTTCCGTCGAACGCTCATTGGCTCAACCTCCTCCTCGAAGGTCCCAGCCAATCCGTACGAACGAAGTAAGGCCCGCCCCACCCATAATCCTCGTGGATGTAAATCATCGTCCAACTGAAATCAGCTGGCACGATGAAGAAATCAATGTTCGCAAAGACAGCTAGGTCAGGTTATCGTTGGTCTGCTTGCCTAACCACCTTGAAGAGAAAGCTATTGAAGATCACAACGGCATCGTCGGAACCGGTGACGGTGGAGCAGTGCTCGGCGAAGTTCCCTGATCGTGCCGGTTCATCGCCAGACGAGCGAGCAACGTCAAAATGCCCAACAAGACCGCACTGGCAGCTCCCAGCACCACGTAAACCAATGCCGGCCAACGCTCCGTCAACGGTTTGGGTGGTGGCTGGTAACTGGGATTCGGCGTGCGCGATCCGAGCTGGACCTCCACCGGCGGCGGTGTCACCGTGAGCGGCAGGTTCTTGGCAAAATCGTATTCCGGAGCCAACGCTTGGGGGTTGCCGTAGTAAAGCCGCAATGGCCAGACCCATTCGTCCGAACCGGCAAAGATAATCGCGCGGGCCGCAGCCGCGTAGCGGACACCGATCAGGTTCAGGGGTGGATTGGCGAAATCGGTGATCACCAATCGGAGCCGGCGTGCCCTGGTTTCTGGAAACTCGATCTCGATCGGCTTCACTTCACCGCCCGGCTGCCGGCGCCAATCACCGCGGGCAATGACCTGGTGAATCTCATCCGGATTGGCCATTTCCAGGCGATACGGGCGCACGAATTGCGCATCCGCGATGTCGAAGCTGAGCCGCTCACACAGCGTAGTCATCCCGCCAAAATCAATCGGCCATGCCGAAGCCGGACCGCCGTCGCCCCGAACTGCCTCGCGCGGCCCCAGCTGTGCGGGGAGCGTGAGATAGCGACCCGGCACCTGGACGGTTCGCCGTACCGTCACCTTCAGGATCTTGAATGTATCGCCGGGGTTGCTGGCATCCGGGAAAACGTGCACCCGCACATAGCGATACCGGCTCACCGGATAGTGAAGGGTGCGAAGGACGATCGGCCGCGGAGCCACATCGTATTCGACTACGTAGGCCTTTTCCAGCAACGAACGCCAGCTCTGGGAAGTTCCGGTATCGCTCCCTTCCAGGAGCACGCGCCGGCGAAAATCCTTGCCATCGGTTGCAATTTCCACCTCGTTGTGCTCCAGCGTGTTTCCTTCGCCTTCCAGCTCCAACGTCAACTCCTTCGACCGGTCCGTCCCGGCCACCTGGTTGAACGGTCCACGCGCGGGGAGATCGATTTGGCGGTTCTCGGCTCGTTGGACGCGGAGCGCATACGGAATCTCATGACCTCGGCTATCGTAGAGCCGAAGATCGAGCAGGTCCGGCGGGGCAGCGTCGAAAACACTGGGTGTGAGCAGGAAAGCGAAGGTGCGGCCCGCCGCGCCTTGCGTGCGGCGGACTTCCTGAAACCATTCCCAGGCCGCAAGGCCTGCGGGATGGTTACCGTCCACCGCGGCCCGCAGCGAGCCGGCCGCGGTGAGCAGAAGGGCACTCGCCAACAAGCGAATCGTCTGCACCATAAACCATCACCTCGCATTGGCCAGCCGAATCAGCTTGACCTTTTGGTAGGCCCAGGCGGCGCCGCCCATCATGAGCGACAAAATCAGGAACGCACCCACCCGATACAAACCGGGCAGCCGTTGCATATCCATTAAGACCACCTTGCCGAGCGTCAAGGCAAACAAGCCCAGGGCCATCCAGCGCAGCGGGCTGCTATCGAGCCGGAAACCCATGGCCAAAATGATGACGGCATAAACAGACCACACAGCGGAGAGAGCCGTTCGACCCACCCGCCGCAAGTGTTCCGCTTCTTCGAAGTCGACCGTACTCAACGGCCGACCCTGTGCATCCACGTAGTCCCCCGCGCTGCTGGCGCGGGCCACGCGCTTGTCGATCTGGGCCGTGAAATAGGTGTACGTCTCGAACGACATAATGAACCAAACCAGGGCCACCCCGCCCAAGGCCGCCGACCAACGAGCCAGGCGATCGATGTCGGTCAAGCGTTCGCGGAAATGGCGCGCTGCCACGGCCGCGGCCAAGAGGCTGGCCGCAATCGCCAGGGCCGGCAACGCATACCGGTTGAACAGGGGCACAAAAGGCTCACGGTCTACGTAGGACCACGTATCGACGAGCAGCAGCCGATCGACGGCCAAGAAAAGCAACACTGCCCCCACAGCGCGAAGCAAGCCGGCCCGGATGCGCAACCCAAACCACCACAGTGCCAGTCCCTGAGCCGCCCAGCCGACCGGGATCCACGTCGCCTGTGCTTGAAGGGGGAATACCAGCGCCACGAACCCCATGGCCGTGGTGACGGCCACGAGCGCGTGCCGGGGATCGGCCGGCGGCTGGAGCAGCAGGAACCAGGCGAGGCAGGTATACACGATGGCCAGGACGAGGGCCAGCGTACCCATCCACGCATTGTAATCCGGCTCCAAGAGGACATACGCCGCTACGCTCAACAGGGCAGCGTTAATTAGGAGCCGAACCAAGTCTTCGATTCGCGCCGTCCATCCCCGCAGGCGATGAGCCAGCAGGCGGGAGACCAAAAACAATCCGAAGATGGTCAGCTGGAAGCTGAGGGCAGCGGCCCGTTTTTCTGGATGGTAATGTTCGGAATACCAACCCCAATAAACCGCCTGGGAACCGAGCAAGGCAAGGGTGGCAACTCCATGCCAGCGCCGCAAGAGCACCAGCCCTGCCGCCGCGGCATCGAGGAGGGCGAGGTACGTGAACAGAGCCAGGTATTGATCTCGGTCGGTGTGAAGGAGAACGGGAGTAAGGAGCCCGCCGATGATCGCCATGATGGCAATTGCCGGTGCTTCGTACAGCACCGCCAATGCAACGGCCTCGGCCATCAGAACGGTCAGAAAGATTGAAGCCCAAGTCTGCGAGATCAAGTGGTAGTAGCCGGAAGCCCCATAAGTCGCCAAATAGAGAAGCACGACCCCGGCGGCAGTGAGCATCTGACTGAAGACCCGCCACCCGCGGCGATGGAAGCGGAAGCCTGCGGAGCAGAGGACAATTCCAATCACGACGCCGCACGCCACCCGACCCAGCTCGCCGATCCAGCGATTCTCGAAGGCATATTTCAGAAAGAATGCCGCCGCGAACAGCAATAACACCACGGCCACCCAGCCGAGACCGCGACGGCCGATCCAGGTTTCCAGATTTTCCGGCGGCGTCCAATGAACCGGCCCAGTCCATCGGCCGCGGCCCGGAGAGCTTGCCGCCGCGGCGGCGGGTACAGCTTCCCTCTCGGCAGGCGTGGCGGAGGTTGCCGGAATTGCCACTGGGATGGGCTCTTCTTGTGCACCATGTCCAAGCCGGCGCACTTCCTGCTCCAGACGCTCCAGCCGATCAGCCAATCGCTTGATCTGTCGGGTTCGAACCAGCGCCAGGATGGGAAGGACAATGGTGCAGCCCAAGATGGCCAGGACAAGACCGACAACGACCACTGTCCCGACGATCTCAAGGAAATCAGGCATGGGCTGGACTCTTCTCCCCGGGCAAGGGATGGCCTACTTCTGGGCAGGTGGTCTTGGGGCGGCGGAACTCCTGACGTTATGGTAAAGCGCTGTTGGGAGGTCAGCAATTGGTTAATTTGTTTGCTCTTCCCCAAGAATACTGTACAATCATCGTATCCTTCCCACCTGTGTGGCAATTGCAAACCGCTTGTGGAAGCGGAAAACCTGCCCTGGAAAACTGGAGCCACAAGGAAAAAGTAAACACGAAAAGTAACGATGACCAAGCCAAGTCTTACTTTTGCCTGTTTCCTCTTCCGAACTGCGCTGCTGTTCGCCGCCTCCTTGGTCTGGTGCCCTGCTGTCAGCGCAGCCGAGCGCGCGGGGGCGACGCAATTCCACAATGACATCGAGCCGATCCTGACGGAATTCTGTTTCGGTTGCCACAATTCTGAGTTGAAAAAGGGAAACGTCGCGCTGGACGCTTTCGAGTCCGACAAGGCTCTGCTGGAAAACCGCGATCTCTGGTGGAAAGCGCTCAAGATGGTGCGGGCTGGAATGATGCCACCGAAGAACCGAGCCCGGCCCAGCGCGGACCAGATCACCCAGTTGGAAAACTGGATCAAGGGTTCCGTCTTTCAGATCGACCCGAAGAATCCCGATCCGGGCCGCGTCACGGTCCGGAGACTCAACCGGGTCGAATACCGCAACACCATCCGCGATCTGATGGGCGTCGTCTACGATACCGATGTCGAGTTTCCCCCCGATGATACCGGACACGGATTCGATAACATCGGCGATGTCCTGTCGCTGTCGCCGTTGCTCCTGGAAAAATACATCACCGCCGCCCGGGCTATCGTGGCGAAGTCGGTGCCGCTGGCCTCGGCCGTCATCGGGGAAAAACGGATCGCCGGCGGACGCTTTCGTCCTGCCGATGGCAGCACCGCTTCGGCCGGCAGCGAAAGCCCACTTGCCTTGTCTTATTACAAGCAGGCGATCGTTTCGCACAAATTCCGGGCCGAGCATCCTGGCCATTACCAATTGCTCGTGGACCTGACGGGAGGCGAGCGGTTCGTCGATGGGATGTTTGACTACAACAAGTGCCGGTTGCTTTTCAAAGCAGACGGCAAAATCCTCCTGGACCACGAATATACGCGGCAAGGAGGCAAGCAGTTCCATTATGAATTCAACCAAGAGTGGAAAGCCGGCGACCATGAGCTGGCCTTCGAGCTTCAGCCGCTGACACCAAACGAGAAGCAAGTGCGGACGTTGACCTTGCGGATTGTTGCGGTCACGGTGCGCGGTCCGCAGGAAAAGGAGTTGTGGGTTCCGCCGCCTAACTACGGGCGCTATTTTCCCAAAGCTGTTCCTGAAGACCTGGCCCAGCGGCGCAGCTATGCCCATGAAGTGCTGAATCAGTTCGCGTTGCGTGCTTTCCGCCGTCCGGCAGATGAAGAGACCTTGGGCCGGCTCGTGAAATTGGCCGAGACCACGTACTCCCGTCCCGGCGGAACGTTCGAGGCGGGAATCGCCCAGGCCATGACGGTCATGCTCGCATCTCCTCGGTTTCTGTTTCGTGAGGAAGGGATAATTCCAGGATCGCCGGGGGTGCATCCGTTCGTGGATGAATATGCACTGGCATCTCGGCTTTCGTACTTCCTGTGGTCGACGATGCCCGACGAAGAGTTGTTCCGTTTGGCAGGCGCCGGCCTGCTGAGGAGCAATCTCGACGCCCAGGTTGCGCGGATGCTGGCCGACCCCCGGTCATCCGAGTTCGTGCATCAGTTCATTGGCCAATGGCTTCAGGCCCGCGACATCGAGACCGTGCCGATCAACGCTCGTGCCGTGATGCTCCGCGATCAGGTGCAGGATCCCAAAGTCGAACAGCAACGCACCCGGTTCCGGGAGCTGGTGCGCAAGCCGCAAGCCGAGCTGACCGAGGCCGAACGAAAAGAATTGGCGACGTTGCGGACAACCGTTTTCGGGTCGTTTCGCCGGTTTGCCCAGTTTGACTTGACCGGTGATCTTCGCCGAGCCATGCGCCGGGAAACGGAAATGCTCTTTGAGTACATTCTCCGCAAAGACCGCAGCTTGCTGGAACTGCTCGATTGCGACTACACCTTTTTGAATGAACGGCTAGCGAAATACTATGGCATCGAAGGGATCCAAGGCGACCAGATGCGTCTGGTGCCTTTGCCGCCGGACAGTCCGCGCGGCGGAATCTTGACTCAGGGAACGATGTTGGCCACCACGTCCAACCCAGACCGCACCTCTCCGGTGAAACGGGGCCTGTACATTCTCGACAACATTCTCGGTACCCCGCCGCCGCCGCCCCCACCCGATATTCCCCCGTTGGAAGAAGCCGCCGCCAAATCGGGAGGCCGGCCCACATTACGGGAAACGTTGAAATTGCACCGCAGTGAGGCGTTGTGCAGCTCCTGTCACAATCGCCTCGATCCGCTTGGCCTGTCCTTGGAAAACTTCAATGCGCTGGGCCGATGGCGAGACAAGGAACGCAATCAGCCGATAGATACTGCGGGGGAACTGGTCACTGGGGAATCGTTCACCGGCATCCGGGAACTGAAGCGCATTTTGGTGACCAAGCATCGCCGCGATTTCTTTCGCTGCCTTAGTGAGAAAATGCTCACCTATGCATTGGGGCGTGGGCTCGATTATTATGATGTGCAAGCTGTGGATGAGCTTGTGGAGCGTCTGGAAAAGGAAGACGGCCGGCCTTCAGCTCTGGTGAAGGGGATTATCGAATCGATTCCGTTCCAGAAGCGTCGCGCACGGACCGAAACACCCGCCACCGAATGAGGAGTGATTCATGCCATCGAAACACTGCCACGATCGTGACTTGGCTTCCCCGCAAGGTCCCGACCTCAGTCGCCGTCATTTTTTGCGCGGTGTGGGAGCCTGCGTCGCGCTCCCCCTGTTCGCATCGCTCCGCCCGGCCAACCTTCTTGCCGCCGGAGCAGCTCCTGGTGCGGCGCTGGGCACGACGGCGACGGGTGCTCCTCTTCGTACCGCCTTCGTGTTCTTTCCCAATGGGGCCATTCCTTCTGCCTGGTGGCCCACCGGGGAAGGTCCCGACTTCAAATTTAGCCGCACCCTGCAACCCTTGGAGGCGAGCCGGCAATTCATCCAGGTCTTCGGTGGCTTGAATCACCGGACGGCCGAGCCGGGACCAGATGGCCCCGGCGACCATGCCCGTGGCGGCGGCACCTTCCTGACGGGCGTGCGTCTGAACAAGAGCGCCACGAAGATCCGCGCCGGCATTTCCATCGACCAGGCCATCGCACGCCAGGTCGGTCCGCTCACCCGCTTTCCTTCCCTGGAGTTGAGCTGTGATGCGGAGCGGAAAGCAGGGGCTTGCGACTCCGGCTACTCGTGCGCTTACCAGTACAACCTCTCCTGGAGTTCGCCGACGACCCCGATGCCGCCGGAAGGCAATCCCCGTCTCGTCTTCGAACGCATCTTTGGCACGGGATCTCCGAGCGAACGAGCCGCCAGCTTGCAGCGCCGCCGGGAAGAGGAACGGTCGGTGCTTGATTTCGTCCTCGAAGATGCCCGCTCCATGCAACGGCGCCTCAATCCCCAGGATCAGCGCAAGCTCGATCAATATCTGACCGGGGTGCGGGCCATCGAGACGCGCATCGAGAAAGCGGAGCGCTTCGGCGATGTCCAGCTTCCGAATGTCGAAACCCCGGTGGGGATTCCGCCCGATTACGCGGAATACGTCCAGCTGATGTATGACATTCTGCTCCTGGCTTTCCAGACGGACTCCACCCGTGTGGCTACGCTCCTCCTGGCACACGACGGCAGCAACCGGTCGTTCGACCAGATCGGGATCTCGGAAGGCCACCATGACCTAACGCACCATCAAAACCGGCAGGAGTGGATTGCCAAGGTCGCGGATATCGACCTGTGGTACGTGCGGCAATTCGCCAAGTTCCTGGAAAAACTAGAGCAGACGAAAGACGTGGACGGCAATTCGCTGCTTTACAACTCCATGATCGTCTACGGCAGCGGCAATGCCGACGCCAACCGCCACACGCATACCAACCTCCCCATGGTCTTGGCCGGGGCAGGGGGCGGGACGCTGCGACCGGGCCGTTATATCCAGCATGGCTCCAAGCCGATGAGCAACCTGTTCTTGAGCATGGCCCAACGTCTCGGCATGCGCGACCTGCAACGCTTTGGCGATTCGACCGGGCTGCTTGAAAACGTCTGAGCACGATCCTCGGGATCCGCGGATCTTCTGGCTGTGCGTCTCTGCGCGCAACTTGGCGTTTCGCGCAGAGACGCACAGAACACAGCAACCACCAATCCCACGCATTCTGGCGTACGGGGAACCGAAGTCTCTACGCCTCTCCCTTCTCAACAATTCTCTGTCACGATCGCCAGCCTCGTTACCACATATAGCTAGAAGAGAGAAGTGGTAGCGGAGGCAGATATGACGACGCTCGTCTTGAATGAGCAGATGCCCGATGCGGATCTCTGGGAGTTCGTCCTTCAGGGAAATACAGCCGCCTTCGAGGTCGTGGTGCAACGGCACCAATCGCTGATCTGTGCCGTGGCGTACAATTCCTGCGGCGACTTGGCCCTCAGCGAAGATGTCGCCCAGGAAGCGTTCTGGACCGCCTGGCGTGAGCGGACCTCTCTGGAGAATCCCAGCCGGCTGCGGGCCTGGCTGTGTGGCATCGCCCGGAACCTGGGGCACAATGCCCGGCGTCGAGCATCCAGCCGGCCTGAGTCGGCCGCACTGGATGCAGCCGGAGACGTGCCCGCGTGCGGACCAAGCCCCGTGGATGAAGCGGTCGCGCACGAAGAACAGACATTGGTCTGGCAGACACTCGGACGGATTCCCGCCCTCTATCGGGAGCCGTTGATCCTGTTCTACCGCCAGGAACATTCTGTCGCTGAAGTGGCGGCGGCTCTGGAGATCAGCCCGGATGCAGTGAAACAACGGCTGGCGCGCGGGCGCGGCATGCTCCAGGAACGATTGGCCGGCCTGGTGGAAGAGACCTTGCGGCGCAGCCGGCCGGGTCGCGGGTTCACCGTGGGTGTTATGGCCGGTCTGGTGTCGCTGTCGGCCGGTTCCAAAACCGCATTGGCCGGGATCGGACTGGCCGGCGGGGCCGCACCGCTTGCCAAGGCTGCGGGCGCCGGGCTTGCCGGCGGCCTACTTGGAGCGGTGCTCGGCCCCGTTTTGGGAAGCCTGGGTGGTCTGCTGGGCGGGTGGTTGGGCACTTGGGTCCCGGCCCAGTTCGCTGCCACAAAGCCCGAACGGAACTACTTGCTGCGGGCCGGCGGCCGGATCTTCCTTGTGTCTATACTGTTCGTTGCCGTCTTGACTGTATCCGTCATGGCTTTCGCTGGACGATTCACGGCTGGGGCTTACCTGGCGTGCTTGGGAATGTGGTTTGTGGCCTTCTGGAGTTACCTCGGGATTGAGGTGTACTTCATATCCCGCACGATGAAGCGTCTCCAGGCGGAGGGAGTGGGAGCAGAACCCAATGACGCGCCGCTCCGCGTTGCCCTGGATGCGGTCAAGGCCCGCTACCGCGGCCGCGTCTTCCGCAGCCGGGTATCTTTGTTCGGGCTTCCGCTCGTGGACATTCAGGTGAGCGATCCGGAGCAAGGAAGCGGACCGGAACCGGCAGCCGTAGAGCCACGGGTTGCCCGCGGTTGGATCGCCATCGGCGATCGGGCCCATGGAGTTCTCTTCGCGCTGGGCAACCAGGCCTGCGGGCTCATCGCGGTCGGCAACTTCGCCCTGGGGCTGGTTGCGTTGGGCGGGACCCTGGCACTGGGGCCGTTCGCTCTGGGGGGCGCGCTTGCGGTTGGCATCCTGGCATTTGGCGGTGGCGGAGCCGTGGGCTGGCAAGCGTGGGGCGGTGGGATTGCCCTCGCCTGGGACAGGGCGTGCGGCGCGATTGCGCTGGCCGAGCACACCGCTGCCGGTGGGGTAGCCCTCGCCCAGGATTACGCGGTCGGCGGCGTAGTCTCGGCCAGCCACGTGAACGACCAGGCAGCAAACACCGTGGTTCAGGGTTATCCGCTTGTGTCCGCGTTCCTCTGGTCATTGAACAATGCCATCTGGATGGTCCCTCTGAGCATTGCCAATCTGCTCTTATTGTTTGGCGCGCTGTTGCTGCTCATGTACAAGCGCGAACGGACCTGATGCTCGATCCGGTAGAGCGCGTCCGCTTTCGTTTCGCGGTGGTTCGCAGAACCGCGCGGGGTGAGCCAGCGCGGTTCTGCGAACCACCGCGAAACGAACCGCAATAGCGAGACCATGAATAAAGCCTGGGTGATGATTTGGAAGACCAGGAGAATACAATGATGGAAAATTGGCCCGTGATGGTGGGCGTTCAACAGCGTCCCTATCGACGATTCCAAGGGATGGAGACCACGAACCGTGATCAATCTCTTCTCCGACGAGGTCCGTCGCAATCCGTATCCGCTCTATGATCAGCTGCGGAGCCGCTCCCCCGTGCTCCATGATCCGCACACCGATATGTGGATGATCTTTGATTACGAGGGAGCAAAACAAACGCTGAGCGATTTGGAGACGTTCAGTTCCTGTCTGTCCATGACGGCCAAGCATCCGACACCGCAGTGGCTCGTCTTCTTCGACCCACCCCGCCATACCAAGCTGCGTGCCCTCATCACCCGCGCGTTCACGCCCCGAGTCGTGGCCAATCTGGAGCCCCGCATCCGGGAGCTGTCGCGGACGTTCCTGGATCAAACGATCGAGCAGGGCGAGATGGATCTGGCCGAGGACTTTTCGGTCCCCTTGCCGATGATGGTGATAGCGCAGATGATCGGCATTCCCAGTGCCGATTGGCCAAGGTTCAAGCGCTGGAGCGATGGAATTTTGCGACTGAGCTACACGATCCGTGGCTTCTCGGACACCGAAGAGATGGCCCGGGCATCGAAGGAATTCGCCACCGTGGTGACGGAGATCGGGGCCTACCTGCCGGAAGTGCTGGAGCAGCGGCGGGCAGCTCCGAAGGATGATCTGCTGACCCGGCTTGTCGAAGCCGAGGTGGACGGCGAGCGGTTGACACAGGAGGAAATCCTGGGCTTCTTTCAGCTCCTCGTCGTGGGGGGTCAGGAGACGACGACCAACCTGATCAACAACGCGATCCTCTGCCTGATCGAAAATCCCGATCAGCTTGCCCATCTTCGGGCTGCGCCAGACCTTTTGCCCTCGGCGATCGAAGAAGTTCTGCGTTACCGTTCGCCTTTTCAGTGGTTGTTCCGCGCGACCAGGCGGGAAGTTACCGTGCACGGCCAAACGATCCCGGCCGGTAAGCTTGTGCTGGCAGTGATCGGCTCGGCGAACCGTGATCCGCAGCAATTCCGCGATGCCGATCGGTTCGATATCACACGCGACCCCAATCCGCATCTGGCGTTCGGGCACGGCCTCCATTTCTGTCTGGGGGCACCGCTGGCGCGGCTGGAAGCCCGGATTGCCCTCGGGGACCTCCTGGAACGCATGCAGAACTTCGCGCTGGCGAACACCGAGCCGTGGGAGCCGCGCAAGGCTTTGCATGTGCACGGCCCGACTCACCTGCGGATCCGCTTCCAGCTGGGTAGACGGACAATGGCTTCGGCCTGAGACCGGCGAGCGCTCAGGTTAAGGGGAAGTGAGCCCAGCAGCTTGGCGTTGGCTGGACGATTGCTGCTTTTGCGGAGGAACCGCCCCGCCGGTTGCGCCTTGTTTGCGGAATTCCTTGTCGTGCTCCATCCAGACTGCGGCCAGTTCCTTGACTCGATCGGGATACCGGCCAGCCAGGTTGTGCGTTTCCGAGCGATCCTTGGCCAGGTCGTAAAGCTCCCAGGGTGTGTCGGCACCGGAAGCAACGATTTTCCAATCGCCGACGCGCAGGGCACGATTCGTCTGATGATGGAAATAGAGGAAGTCGTGCGGGATCGTGACGTCCTTTGCGAACGCCGGCACCAGACTGCGCCCGGGCAGGACCGGCCGCGGCACGCCGTTCCACGTTGCGGGCGCCGAGACGCCGGCCAGTTCCAATAGCGTTGGCACGAAATCCACGAAATGGCCGGGGGTGTGCCGCAGTTCGCTGTGTGCCTTGACCCTGGTGGGCCAATGGACGATCAGTGGCGTGGAGATGCCCCCTTCGTGAGTGAAGATTTTGGACTTCCGCAACGGCGCATTGGCCAAATTGGCCCACGGTGGTTCGAGGCAAAGGAACGTCCTGGCCGAGCCGGGCGGAGCCACCGGGTCGTGGCCATCGCCCCGTACGAGCCGCTCGGCACTGGCGCCGTTGTCGCTACAGAACAGGATCAGCGTATTGTCCCACGAGCCAGTCTTGTGTAACTGCTCGAGCACCCGGCCGATTTCGCGATCCATGCGGTCCACCATCGCCGCGTGAATGGCCATGTGCCACTCCCAGTCATCTTTCTGCGTTGCGTCCAGCGAATCCCAAGCAGGTACGCCCGGCGTGCGCTCGGAAAGCGAACAATCGACGATGCCAAGCTCGCGCATCCGCTCCAGACGGCGCTGCCGTAGCATGTCCCAGCCATCGCGGAAGCGACCGCGGTAGCGGGCGATATCCTCGGGCGGAGCCTGAAGCGGGAAGTGCGGACAGGTGAACGCCAGGTAGAGGAAAAACGGCTCGCTGCGGTGCTTGGCCTGGTGTTCCGCGAGCCAATCGATGGCGTGCTGGGCGATCGCGGTGGTGCTGTAGTAGTGGTCCTCGGGTTTCGGTTGGGGCAGCGGCACATCGTCGAGCTGATGATTGCGCGGCCCGAAATGGCGATCCTGATCCACGACGAGATAGGAGCGCTCGAAGCCACCCTTCCGCACGGGACCGTCGAGGTGCCATTTGCCGGAGTGGTAGCTGTGATAGCCGGCGGACCGAAGCAGTTCGGGAAGCAGCGCGGCCCATTTTGGCCGTCGACCCGGCGGATCCCGGTTCACCTGCTGTGCGTAGTAACCGGTGAGCAAGGCAGCTCGGGACGGCCAGCACCGGGCGGTGTTGTAGAATTGCGTGAAGCGCAACCCGTCGGCGGCCAATTTGTCCACGTTTGGCGTCTGAATCTCCCCGCCGTAGCAACCAATGTCCGAGAAGCCGAGGTCGTCGGCCAAGATCACGACCAGGTTCGGCTTCGGCGCCGGACTCTGGGCAGGACCTTCCACAGGCATCATCAGCAAGCACAAGCCAGCGCTGGCGGCACAGAAACGGATCCCGTACATGTCATCTCCCGTTGCAGAGACGGATTCCTTGGGATGATGTACAGCCAAAACCCGTCCGCCGCAAGTCTGGCGCCGTTCAGCCGAAGGGAAGTCTCCGCCCCGAGGATCGGAGTCGCTGCCTCTTGGCATTCCGCTCTGGCGCTTTCTCAAGCGATTCTTTCAATCCGATCAACTCACACTTCATCGGGTTCTACGTCTCGGCCTTATGCCAGCGGGATCGCCGCCTGGCAGACGATTCGGTAAGAGGAATTCCGTGAACGCTCGGCTGGCGGAGGACGGGCTCTCGCCTCGGCGACGGAGAATTCCCGAGTGAATCGGCCGAATCAACTTCCCCAGGCTGCGTGCGCTGACGCGCCGGCCACGGGTTACCACGCCACTGGCCATCAACGGGACTATCGACACGCCCAGCCCCGCCTCAACCATCCGCACGACAATCTCCGTATTGGTGGTCTCCATGTCAATCCGGGGCGCGAGGCCCTCCGCTTGAAATGCATCGATCACGTGCTGGCGACCTGTCGAACCACGCTCGAACAAGATCAGGGGCAAATCGACGAGGTCTTGCAAGCG
>Ga0070734_10001479_pt1 | contig 33828 bp, 29 predicted proteins | sample Coa_R1_8_FD_66444 | JGI IMG/M metagenome (GOLD analysis project Ga0070734, IMG submission 66444) | Surface soil microbial communities from Centralia Pennsylvania, which are recovering from an underground coalmine fire - Coalmine... | ecosystem: Environmental > Terrestrial > Soil > Unclassified ...
CTGGAGACGCATGGCAGCCCGGGACATCATCGTGATCGGAGGGTCGGCCGGCAGCGTGGAGGCGCTCACGGATCTCGTTCAGCGGCTTCCACCGGATCTGCCCGCGTCTATGTTCGTGGTGATCCACATGGCGCCCCATATGCCGTCAGATCTGGCGACGATCCTGGACCGTGCCGGCCCGCTGCCGGCGGAAGAGGCAAAAAGCGGCGCGGTGTTCCAATCCGGACATATTTACGTGGCTGCGCCGGACCGTCACCTGATGCTCGACAACGGCTCCATGCACTTATGGCGCGGTCCCCGGGAAAACCGGCACCGGCCCGCCGTCAATGTGTTGTTCCGGTCCGCGGCCGTGGGCTACGGTCCGCGCGTCGCGGGCGTAGTCTTGAGCGGCACGCTGGATGACGGCACGGCGGGCCTGTGGTGGATCAAACGGCATGGAGGGCTCGCGATCGTACAGGATCCATCGGACGCCCGCTTCCCGGACATGATTTACAGTGCTTTGGAACACGTCGAGGTGGATCATATTGCGAGCATTGTGGAGATGGGTGATTTGTTCGGAACGATCGTAAACGGCGCCGCACGCAAGGCGCAGGAGCAGTCCGGCTCCGATCGCCGGACCCTTTAGGGCAGAAATGGAAGCGAAAAGATCCGTAGAACTGACTTGCCCCGAGTGCCGGGGACCGATCACAGAAATACAAACCGGCGAAATGCGGGAATACCGCTGCCTGGTGGGGCACGCGTACTCGCCGCGATCGCTGCTGGAATCGCACTCCGAGACGCAGGAACGAATGCTGTGGGCAGCCGTTGTCGCCTTGGAAGAGACCATGAATATCGCAGGGCTGGTCGCCTCCCAATTCAGCCCCGCGGTTGCGCAGAAGCTACAGGAACAAGCCCAGGTGAAGGTGCGTCAGGCCGCCGAGATTCGCAAGATCCTGGAACGGCTCGAGCCGTTCCAGTTCGAATGATGCGGCGGTTCAGGCCTGCCGAATCACACCAGCTCTGTGCACAACCGCCAACGCGACGCGCGTAAGCCGGCGCAACACCGGTAAGTGATGTCGCAGTGGTGAAGATTTTGCGGGCGACTGTATTTCCGGCGAAAATCCCGGTTGAAAGCTCTGGAGAACGGCAATTTCTGCCACGAGCCGTAAAACAAATTTGGACTGCATCGTATTTGGTCTGTGCTGACCCTTATGCCCGCGCGAATGAAAGTCATCCTGGTAGTCGACGGCGACGGGCAGGACCGTGCCTTTGCAAAGGGTGTTCTGGAGCGGGCCGGCTACCGGGTGCTCGATGCCGCCGGTTACGAGCAGGCCCTCGAAACGTACCGGGCTTATCGGGGAAAAATTCATCTGCTGCTTACGGCGCTCGCGCTGCCCGACCGCAATGGGTATGAACTCGCACGGACTTTGTTCCACGGTGATCCGGATCTGAAGGCGCTATTTGTGTCCGGCCTTACGGGTGCGGAAGTCAGCCCTTATTACCACATGCCCCTCACCGGCGCGCACATGCTGACCAAACCGTTGGATCCGGAAGATCTGCTGCAGCGAGTCAACCGGGTTCTGAGACGCCGGAGATCCGAGTTCGGCCGCGGCGCCTCGTGACAAAACGCACCGGCTCCGGTCCCAGCCGTTGGCACGTGAACTGCTTCGATACCGGGTGGAGGACCAAACTAAGATGCTTCACTGGTCGCTGGTATTCCTGATTATCGCGATTATTGCCGCGGTGCTCGGCTTCGGCGGAATCGCCGGCGCGGCTGCAGGTATCGCGAAGATCCTGTTCTTTATCTTCCTGGTGATCTGGATTCTTGCCTTCTTCCTGGGCCGCCGGGCAGTTTGACTTCGGGCTGGCGATTCCGCCTCCGGCGGGATCGCCAGCCCTCTATTCAGCGGTGTCCGGCGCTGCTTACTTCTTCAATTCCTTCTGAGTCTCTTCCGCTGTCTTCAGATGATCTTCCAGCGTCGGTAGCGTTTTTGACGCGAACGCCTTGACATCGGGATCCTGGCCGTTATTCGCCTCACGCCGGAATTCAGCGACATCCATGCGATGGTCCTTGACCATGTCCTGCATGTACGCGCGATCGAATTCCGCGCCGCTCAGCTTGGACAGGTGGTCCAGCTCGGCCTGATCCTTCGGATCCAAGGCCGAGGGGATCGTCGCGCCCTGTTTGGATGCCACCTTCTTCAGCTCGTCGTTGGCCTTGGAGTGATCGTCAACCATCCGCTGGCCGAACTGCTTCACCTTGTCATTGGATGCGTGCTGGGACGCAAGACGCCCCAACTCCACCTCGGCCATCCCGCCTTGGGCCGCCTTGGTGATGAACGTGTTGTCGCTGGCCAGGCGGTTGGCGCTCGATTTTTGAGCGAGCCCCATTCCCGCAGCCAGAGTTACTCCGGCCACCACGGCCAGAAATTTGTACGGCATATAGATTCCCTCCTTAGTAGAAGTAATGCCGGCGGCTGAGGCCAGTCCGGGCCCTTCGCCGGCTCGGCGCTAGATTCTTTACACACGTGCTGCGTCGATTTGTTTGGAAAGGTGCACTTTGCGTGCCGTTGCCAACTACAGCACTCCGGCGCCGCGCGAGGCCCGGCTTGCGTTAGAATCGTTTCGATCCGCCGCAAACAGGAGGAATCGTGAGTTGGAATCAGCGTTGCTCGAAACGCGCCCTGATCTGCCTGGCAGCCGCCGCGGCTGTGGCGCAAGCGCAGGTGCCGCCCGACATCGAAGCCGGGCTGCGCAAGATCGGGCAGATTGTCGACCCGGCATGCACCGCGAAATTGTACCGGCCCTTGATGCCGAATAACGACGTCAACAGCAGCGTCAAGCCTTTGTACCCGGGCATTACGATCGCCCGCGACGTATCGTTCGGCCCGCATCCGAAAGACTTGGTCGACATCTTCACCGCCGATAAAGGAGGCGCGCGTCGCACGGTTCTGATCTTTGTCCCCGGCGGCGGCGGCAACAAGACCGAGCAGCAGGATCGCGAAGCCAATGCGTTCTACGACAACATCGCGCGCTGGGCGACGAGCAACGGGATGGTCGGTGTGCTCATGCAGCGGCATCCCGGCCAGAATTGGGACGATCCGGCGAAAGATGTGTCGGCGATGATTCAGTGGGTCGAAACCCACATCGGCCAGTACCGGGGCAACCCCGAGCGCATGTTCATTGCGGCGCACTCGGCCGGAAACGGCCCGGTCGGCACGTATATCGGCCGCCCGGAATTGTGGGGCCCGAAGGGCGTGGGCGTCAAGGGCGCGATTCTGATGTCGGGGCAGTGGAATATTGCGCCGCTGCAGGTCCCGGGCGGGGGCGCGCCGGGGGGCCGCGGCGGCAACGCCTTCGGCGGCGCCGGCAGCACGTGCGGTCAGGATGGGCCGAACGCGCCGTTGGGAATCATTGCAGGACCGAGCGGTGTGGATCCCGCACTGGCTCCGGCCGGCCGCGGGGGCCGCGCCGGCGCGCTGCCGCCCGTCGATGCGGCGACGCAGGAGGCGCGGTCCACGCTGCCCGAATACAAGAAGACCAAGGTCAAGCTGATGTTCGTGTCCGCCGAACTCGACCCGGGAATCAACGGGGCTATGAGCCCGTTCTACCAGACCTTGCACGACGAACTTTGCAAACAAGGGCCGCAGCACTGCCCCGCCATGCTGTTCGCCAAAGGCGAGAGCCACATGTCGGAAGTCTTCTCAATCGGCACCGATGACAAAACCGTAACCGGCCCGGTGCTCGCCTGGATGAAGAAGATTAAATAGCGTGCAGTGACCGGAGTGCGTATCGGCGTTCATCGGCGTGCATCCGTGGCCTTTAATGAGGCCCGACAGTTAACGCGGCGCCGGCGATTCGCCGTGGCGCTCCTCTGGCTGGTAGCGCCGCTCGTGCACGCCGAGCCCGGCTACGTCGATTCCGCCGTCTGCGGACGCTGCCATTCCCGCATCGCGGAAAGCTACCGGCGCACCGGCATGGGCCGCTCGTTTTCGCCTCCCGGCGCCAACCAGCCGGAAGGCACGTACTACCATCCAGCGTCGGACACGTATTTTCAGATGATCCGGCGCGACGGCCGCTACTTCCAGTTGCAATACCAAATCGGGTTCGACGGCAAGCGCACCAATGAATTGGAGAAACAAGTCGATTACGTCGTCGGCTCCGGCAATCACTCGCGCACTTATCTGCACCGGACCGGCCGCAATACGCTGGTCGAGCTGCCGCTCGCCTGGTACGCGGAAAACGGCGGCTCCTGGGCGATGAATCCGGGCTATGACCGCCCCGATCACCAAGGCTTCCGGCGGGTGATCGGTGAGGACTGCCTGTTCTGCCACAATGCCTATCCGGAAATTCCGAACGGCGCCTCCGCGGCCGCGGATCCGGTCTTCGCGAAGCTTCCCGGCGGCATCGATTGCCAGCGCTGCCATGGTCCCGGAGAGAAACACGTTCGTACCGCGCAAAGCCCGGGCGCGGCGCGCGACGCCGTCCGCGCATCGATTGTCAACCCCGCACGCCTGACCCCGGACCGGCGGATGGAGGTGTGCCTGCAATGCCACCTCGAAACCACCAGTTTTTCGCTGCCAAATGCCATTGTGCGATTCGAACGCGGTCCCTTCTCTTACCGGCCGGGCGAGCCGCTCGGCGCGTTCCGCCTCCACTTCGACAAGGATCGGGACGACGACCGGTTTGAGATCGCGGGCGCGGCCTATCGGCTGCGCAAATCGCAATGCTTCCTGCAAAGCGCCGGTGCGCTCGAGTGCACCACATGCCATGATCCGCACACGGCAGGCTCGGCCCCACCCGCGCATTACGTCGCGGCGTGCCGCCAATGCCACGGCGCCCCCTTCAACGCTCTGGTGGCCGCGGGAGCACATACCCGCTCTCCCGATTGCACCGGCTGCCATATGCCGAAGCGCCGCACCGATGACGCCGTGCACGTGGTGATGACCGACCATTACATTCAACGCCGCCCGCCCGCGCGCGACCTGCTTGCGCCGCTCGCCGAGAAGCCCCCGGCCGCCACGGCCTACCGCGGCGCGGTCGTGCTCTATTACCCGAAGGCGCTGCCTCAACCCGAAGACGAGCTCTACCTCGCCATCGCCCAAGTGCGGCAGCAGAGCAATCTCGCCGAAGGGATTCCCCGCCTCGCCGCGGCCCTGGAGAAATATCGTCCCGAGCGCGCGGAATACTACCTGCAGTTGGCCCATGCACTGCGTGACAACGGGCAATTGGATCGGGCGGTAGCGATGTACGAAGAGGCGCTGCGGCGCGATCCCCAAGGCGTTAGTGCGCTGCAAAACCTCGGGCTCAGCCTGCTCTCGCTGCGGCAGCACGCGCGCGCCCTCGATGTGCTGAAGCATGCCGCGGAGCTTGTACCGCAAGATGCCGCCAGCCGGCAGTTACTGGGCACAGCCTATGTGGAACAAGGCAAAACCTCGGAGGCCATCGCCGCATTCCAACAAGCGCTCTCCGCCGATGCCGGGTTCCCCGAAGCGCACAACAGCCTGGGAGCGATCTGGTTCCAAACACGCGATTGGCAGCGCGCAGAACCGGAGCTGCGCGAGGCCATCCGGTTGCAGCCCGCCTACCCACAGGCGCACAACAACCTCGCCAATCTTCTGGCCGCGACGAACCGTTTCGAGGAAGCCCGATATCACTTTGAACGGGCGCTGCAGCCAAATGCCGACAATGCTTCGACACGCTACGACTATGCGATCGCTCTGGCCCGCATGCGCCGGCTCGACGAAGCGCAGCAGCAGTTGGAGACGGCTTTGCGGCAGAGTCCCAACTTTGCCGAAGCGAGCGAGCTGCTCGGAACGGTATTGGCGTCGAAGGGACGGCTGCCCCAAGCCATCCGGCAGTATCGTGAAGCCCTGCGAATACGCCCGGCGTTCGCACGGGCCCAGCTCCACCTTGGCGAAGCGCTTGCCGATTCGGGCGACGTGACCGCCGCGCTGCCCTACTTGCGGCAAGCTGCCGGCTCAACCGATCCGGCCGTGCGCGACGAAGCACGCGCGCGGCTCGCGAAGCTCCAATAAAAAAAGCGAGTGAAGCCAGGCTCCACTCGCTTCCGGAAGACCGGTGACTGAACGTTAGAACTTCACCAGAAGCGCTACCCGCAGCAGCCGCGGGTTGGTGATGGTGACAACGGGTCCTCCGAGGCCGCATGCCGGACCGGCCGCGCCGGTGCACGCGGATTTCGGCAGCAGCGGCGCCGCATTGCCTGTGAGAGCTGTGGACTCGATGACAGCCGCGTTGCTGTTCAGGATGTTGAACGCCTGAACTTCAGGCTCGACGCTTAGGCGTTCCTTGAACCGGAACGTCTTCCGAATGCCCACATCAAGTTGGTTGAGCCGCGGAGTGAGTACTTGACCCGGCGCCACCAGATTGATGGTCTCGGGACCCTGTCCGATCACGAATCCGGTCGGGAAAACCCGCGCGCCCGGTGTGCAGCCAACGCAATTGGCCGGATACACGGAGTTCGCGTTCAACGTCCAGGTCCGGGCCAAATATCCGTCGTTGATCACGCCGCCGGTGGCGATGCCGCCGGAGTGATCCGTTCCGGCTGCGGGCGTCCAGGCATATTGATAGCGGTTGCTATAAAAGGATGTGCTGGCGATGAATCCCCAGTGAATTGGCACGGCCACCGATGCCTTGAATTCGTTCTGCCATGGCGGACTCGCGACTGTGCCCAGGTTTTGAAACAAATCGCCGAATTCGTCGCAATACCGCAACGTGTTCGGGTCGTTCAACCGGCTCCCCGCGATGCTGGTAGCGGTTCCGGCGCTCATCGAGCAGGAGCGGTCCAGGTCGCGATCAATCGTCCAGCCGAATACGGCAAATGCATTCTTGGGAAGCCGTGCGACGACCGAGGTTTCGAACCCGGTGTACACGTTCTTGACGAGGCTTTGCGGAGCGTTAGTCTGGAGAGTGGCGCTCGGCCCTGGCGCTGACGGCAAGTAGAAAAACGGGACCTGTGAGCCGTCAAGCGGGTTGGTGATGGTGGTGCTCTGCCAAGCCGATAGCGGCACTCCAAAATTGGTGATCTGTGTCTGCTGGTATTGCGACCTTCGATACCAATTGAAATTCAGCGTCACCCCGTTCGCCAGCTGCTGCTGGACGCCCGCGTTGTACTGGAAGTTATAGCTGCGGTGCCAGTTGGGATCCAGAGCAATGCCGGTGCTGGATGCTACCCCGAAGTTCGCGGGGTTGCCGCCCACCAGCGTGCCGGCGCCCACCCCTGGAAGTGCCCCGGCGCCGTTAAACCCGCCGGTCGGAAAGCAGTTCGGGTTCGGAGCCGGCAGCCCGGCAACCGTAACGGTGGCGCACTGCGGCAGGTTCGCGCCCGCGGCGGTCCATGTCAGCGTCTGCGCCACACCCGTCATCGGGTTGAAGTTATTCGTGAATCCGGTGCTGTACTGATCGTTGAATTTGCCGAACCCGGCCTTCAGCGCGGTCTTGTGATTTCCGAAGACATCGTAGACCAAGCCAACTCGCGGCGCCCAATCTTTCCAGCAGCTCATCCCCTTGATGCTAGAGCACGTAATCTGGGGGACGCTGCGAGCAGGGGCAAAGCGGCCGGCCGGAGCGTTCTCGGCTTCGATCTCGCCCGACAGGTACTCCCAGCGAACACCGAACGTCAGCGCAAATCTTCCAAAGTGCCACGTGTCCATCGCGAATAGCCCCAGGTCCGCGTTCAAATGCGGCCACTGGTAGTAGGGCGTGTTCAGGGCCGTGAAACTGGTCGGCACACCGTTCGTGAAAAGCATGTAGCCGTCACCATTTTCGGTGACGCTATAGTGGAACGGTCCGTAGCTGTATTGCCAGCCAAAGCGGATTTGATGAGACCCGGTCACGTATGTGGAATTTGCCGTGAAGAATGTGCGGCGCGTTTGGAAATACTGGTTGCTCCTGCCGGCGAAGTAGCGGCGGCCCGTGCCTTGATCGCGCGCAGTCGTCAGAGCGTACCACTGTTGCGTAAACGGCGCCTGGTTAATGCCGGCCTGATAAAGGTCGGTGTAGTTGAGCTGGCTGATCGTGAATCCCAATTCCGTGATCAGTTTCGGGGTCCACGTGCTGGTCCACTTGCCTTGCGCAATGTAATAGGGATCGTTGTGCCGGAAAGTCGAGGCCACGGCCGGATCTGCCGGGACATAACCTTCCTGCCCGCCATCCACGATCTCGACCGGCTTTTCCTTCCAGTCGCGTAGCCAGAAGGCGCTGATCTTGTTCTTCGAGTTCAACTGGTACGTCAGGCGCCCCGAACCGCTCGTGATGTAACCCTGCTGGATTCCCGGCGCTCCGTTCGGGTAGGTGGAAGCGCCGGCTTGGGTGAATGTTACCTGCCGTCGGCCGGTAAGCAGAAACCACAACTTGTCGTGCTTGATGGGACCGCCGAAAGAACCGTCGAAATCTTCGATTTTGACCGTCTTGTCCTGAGCGCCCAAACCGCGCAGAGCCGTGGTCTTATCGAGGTTATTCCCTTGCCAGAAGTTGCTGCCGCCGCTGCCGCCGCCGAAGAAATCGCCGTGAAATTGATTGCCGCCCTCCTTGGGAACGATGTTCGTGTACATGCCCCCGCCGGACGCATCTAACGTGTTGTTGCTGTTTTGGTAAGTGGTTTCCGCGATCACTTCATTGTCAACATACTGCTGGATGGCGCCGTCCAGGTACGTAGTGTTGATCAGCATGCCGTCGAACATGTAGACGTCCTGAGTCGACGAGTTCCCGTGGAGTGAAATGTAGTTCTGTTCAATCTGCTGCGAGCCGCCGATGTCGGGCAGGTTCAAATGCGCGCCGGGCACGTAGGACGCGATCGACTGCATATACCGGCCGGTCGGGAGGGCGTCCATATCGGAGCGCGTCAAGGTTTCCGGGTGCGCGGTATTTTCAACGTCGACCGTGGCCACCCGCGCCTCCACGTTCACCGTCTCTCCGACCGAACCGATCTTCAGTTGCGCGTCGATCGGGACCGTGACGTTGGCGGGCACGACGACGGTTTGCTTTACCGTGTCGAATCCCATCGACGTGATCGTCACCACGTAAGTGCCTGGTCGCAGGTCGACGATCGCGTATCGCCCTTCGGCGTTGGTCGTTACCGAGCGGCTCTTCTCAATCAGCACATCGCTCGATGCTTCGACCGTCGCGTTGGCGATGACCGCGCCCGAAGCGTCTCTCACAACGCCCGAGATCGTGCTCTGCGCCGACGCTATGGAAGACAGCAGCAGCAGGCCGAATAAGACACCGATCAGCAGCTTTACTCGATTGGCTGCAGAAGTAACACGTGTTCCCACCATTTGCATGTGTTCTACCCCTTTTGCATGCAGGCCGGGCAAACCGAGGGCGCTACCCAAACCTGTCGATCGGTAGGATTCTATGTTGCTCCCGCGCCGTTGTCAAGATCTTTTGAAACTCGGACTTGTTAAGTTCCGGCTCCGCTAGATGCCGATCCGGCCCCTCCCCGCCGCCATGACCTGTCGCTCGGTAGGGCTCGAGTGCCCGGCGCCCGCGTTGACAGGGCGATTGGAGACACAAACTTGTTAAGATTAGAGACCGAACCGTTCGCCGGCACCTCCATGGACCCAGAGCGCACGCCCACCATCGAGACCCCCGCGCCTTCCGACCGCTCCACTCCCGAGCGTGTGCTCGATACCGCCGCTGCGCTGTTCTGGGAAAAAGGCTACGCCGCCGCCACCACGCGCGAGATTGCCGCCGCAGTCGGAATTCAGCAGGCGTCCCTCTACTATCACGTCAACAGCAAGGAAGGTCTGCTATATCAGCTCTGCGTCTCCTCCATGGAGCAGTTGCTGGCCGACGTGCAGTCTTCGGTCCAGGGCCATCGCGATCCGCTCGATCAACTGCGCGCCCTGGTCGGCGCGCACCTCAGCACTTTGGTGAAGCATCAGATTCGCCACGTCACCATGCTCACCGAGCTGCGCGCGCTCTCGAAGCGGCATCACGCCGAAGTCCTGGCCTTGCGCCGCAAATATGCGGATCTGGTGCGCTCCGTTCTGGAACAGGCTCAAGCCACGGGAAAAATCCGAACGGATATTCCCGCGCGCTACCTTTATCTCGCGCTGCTCAACATTCTCAATTGGGCCGTCGTTTGGTTTCGCCGCGACCAGGCATTGAACGCCGATCAACTCGCCGACGTTTTCTGGCCGATCTTTCTCCGCGGCACACTGGCCTCTTCCGCCCGCCTTTCGCTGGAGCTGCCCAATTTAAACAACCACCGCAGGAGGGCGCCTAAATCCGCCAAATCCTCGAAGACGGCGCGCAAGCTCACCTCCGAACGGCTCCTTGATGCCGCCGCTTCGCTGTTTGCGGCGCGCGGCTACGGCGCTACCAGCACGCGCGAAATCGCCGCCGCCCTCGGTATCCAGAAGGCTTCGCTCTACTATCACATCGGCAGCAAGGAGGAGCTGCTGTTCGGCGTCTGCAAATCGTCGCTCGAGCAGATCCGCGCCGACGTCGAGGCTGCTGTGGCCGGGGTGCCCGACCGGCTGGAGAAGATCCGCGCTCTCATCTGCGCCCATGTCGAGAGCTTGCTGCGCGACCAGGAGAAACATTCGGTCGCGATGGCCGAAATGCACCTGCTCTCCGCGGATCGGCTGGCGCAGGTGCGCGCCCTCCGCGACGCCTACGAAAACCTGGTGCGGTCCGTCTTGCACGAGGCGCAGAACACCGGCCTGTTGCGCCAGGATGTCCCTGTGAAATATCTCTGCTTGAGCCTGCTCGGCCTGATGAACCGTCTCGAAGTCTGGTATCGCCGCGGCGGGCCGTTATCGCCGCATGAATTCGGCCAACTCCTGGGAGTGATTTTCTTGACCGGCGCGGCCGCCTGAAGGCGCGCCGGGTGGGAGGAACCAATGCGTGTACTTGCCGTCGTACTCTTACTCGCGCTTAGCGCTTTCCGGCTGCAGGCTGCCGATGTCAGCGGCTCCTGGGCCGTCACCGTCATGCTCGACGCCGGCAGCGGTACCGCCAGCTTCGTCTTCGAGCAGAAAGGCGACTCTCTGTCCGGCACTTATTCCGGCGTGCTGGGACAGGCAAAGGTTGCCGGCACCGTCAAAGGCGATCAGGTCGAATGGTCGTTTGATGGCGGGCCGGCGGGAAAGGTTTCCTTCCACGGCACGCTCGACGGCGCCAACAAAATGAAAGGCTCCGCCGAGTACGGCCAGCTTGGCAAAGGCTCCTTCACCGGTGAAAAGAAGTGAGCGGCGCAGGTCTCCGGCCTGCCGTCCTACTTAGCCTCGATCAGCTCGATCGCTTCCTGGCTCGGGCCTTGAATCATCACCGCGCGCGCATCGCCAACCTTGTACGGCTTCCCCAGAAATTTGACGCCTTCCGCCTGGAGCTTCGCCATCCACCCATCAAGCTCCGTTACGCTCAGCCCGATGTGATCGGCCAGGTGCCCCCGCGTGCTCGCCAGCGGCCGCTCGCCGGGGTTCGCGTAAGAATTCAGCGTCACATCATCGAAGGCCACGTTGGCGCCCGGCACGCGATACATCCCGTCTTTATCGAGTGCCGGCCAACTCTTGTCTGCACCGCGCGGGACCTTGCAATCCGCTTCGGTCTTCAGGTTTCTCGCCGTTGCCCCGAGATGCTTCACATACCACAATTGCGCGCAGAACGGATCTTCCCAATACATGTGCACGTGGTTGAACCGCTCCTTGGGCATGTTCCCCTGGTATTCGATGATGGCCCCGTCCGGCCCTTCCAGATACGCGAACCCCGCCCCGCCCGCCGGTTTCACGCCGGCCGCCTTGGCTTCCTCGATCTGCGCCTTGGTGCGGCCCAGCGTCCCGCCCGCGCCCGGCCAGGTGTCGCTGCTGACGTACACGAAACTGTCCCCGTCGCCCGTATACAGCGGAAGCAGATGCACCTCTTTCCGCTGCTGGTACATTTCCAGGTTCTTGCGTACGTCGGTCACGTGCCACCCGAAGTGCCAGATGGCGGTCTGCGGCTGCAGCGCGGGCGCCTGGGCCACTTTGTTGAACAACACATATACGTTGCCCGCCTTTAACGCAGGCAGTCCGGCAAATGTCGCCTTCGACGTACTCGGAAATTCGCGCGTATAAAAGTCGATTGCCGCATCCGGATTCGTCGCGTTCAGGTGCAGATGGTGAAAGTGCGGCGCCGGCAGGGCCGGAGCCTGTGCGCCCGCGCTCGCTCCCCACAACGCCGCAACCACGATCAGCCATCGATTCTGATTTGCCATCACGCTCTCCTCTTGGTGGCGCTCGCGTTTCATCTTACATGATGGACCGGTCGCTCGGTAGATTCCTCTTCCACAGATCTTTTGCTTTCCTCCATTTCGTGATGTATACTCGCCTGAAAACTCCCGCGTAGGAGAAGGCATGCGGAATCGGATGCTGAACTTGCTGATCGGGGCGCTGTGGGCCGGCGCCGGTTTGGCGCAGACACAACACGAGCCGCGCGGCGTCGCTACCGACATCAGCCGCGCCGAGGTCGAAGCCACGGTGCAGAAGACCGCCTCCGCCGCTGTCAGCGATCAGGCCATCCGCGTCGTCAGCATCAATAACGAATACAACGTCGGTGTCGGCGTGGTGCATCGCGCCAAAACCAAGGACGTGGGCAACGCCGTCGAGCACAGCCAGATCACCGAGGTGTACCACTTCATCGAAGGCAACGGAACCTTCGTCACCGGCGGCACCATTGAAAACGCGAAGGAGTCCGCGCCCGACAGCCCGGTCGTCAAGGTGCTGAACGGGCCCAGCACGCAGGGTGGCGTCGTGCAAAACGGAGTGAGCCGCAAAGTCGGACCGGGGGACGTCGTCATTATTCCGCCGAACACCCCGCATTGGTTCAGCGAGATCACATCTCCGCAAATTGTGTATCTGGTCGTGCGCATGGATCCTCACAAGGTCCTGCCCGCCGGCTATGGAGCAAAGTAAATGGTCCAGAGGGAAAAGGAGAACAGGAATGAAGCGTAAATTCTCAATCGGTGCGCTGCTTTTGGGGCTGATCGTCGCGCTGGGAATCGGATCGGTTGTTTTGGAAAAGAGAGCCGCGGTGCAAGCCGCCGGCGTGCAGGCGCCGCGCTTCGAAGTGGATCCGATGTGGCCGAAGCCGCTGCCCAACCATTGGGTCATGGGTAACGTCATCGGCGTCTCGGTCGATGCGCGGGACCATATCTGGATCATTCACCGCCAGGGATCGCTCGAGGCGATGGAAAATTACGCGGTCGCCAATCCGCCGGGCCCCAAGCGCCAAAAGGGTGTCGTCGAGGCCGAATGCTGCGCCCCGGCTCCCGCAGTCTTGGAATTCGACGAGGCCGGCAACCTGCTCGCCAGCTGGGGCGGCCAGGACGGCCCCAATTACGTCTGGCCGGCATCGAACCACGGCATCACGGTCGACTATAAAGGCAACGTCTGGATCGGCGGCAACGCCGCTACCCAGGGCGTCCCGGCCGAAGAAACTCTCGGTGGTCCGCGCGAAGGCGCTCCCGCCCGCGGCCGCGGTGCGCGCGCGCCCGGAGGCCCGCCGCTCTATCACGACAGCATGATCATGAAGTTCACCCAGGATGGAAAGTTCCTGATGCAGATCGGCAAGGTCGGCCAGAGCAAGGGCAGCAACGATACTGAAAATCTGGGCCGCCCCGCGAAAATCTTCGTCGATCCCAAGACCAACGAAGTTTACGTCGCCGATGGCTACGGCAATAAGCGCGTCATCGTCTACGACGCCGATTCCGGCGCTTTCAAGCGCTATTGGGGCGCCTACGGCCACAAGCCCGACGACTCGCCGCAACCCCGCTATAGCCCGGATGATCCGCCCGATCAGCAGTTCCGTAATCCCGTGCACTGCGCCGATCTCTCCAACGACGGCCTCCTCTACGTCTGCGACCGCGTCAACGACCGCATTCAGGTCTTCAAACCAGACGGGACTTTTGTAAAAGAAAAATTCCTGTACAAGAACACCCTCGGCGATGGCGCGGTTTGGGACATCGCTTTCTCGAAAGATCCGCAGCAGAAGTACATCTATCTCGCTGACGGCTCCAACGAGAAGGTTCACATCCTCGATCGCGATTCGCTCGAGGTGTTGACCAGTTTCGGCGATGGCGGACGCCAGCCCGGCGAATTTTACGCCGTCCATAGCATCGCCACCGATTCGAAGGGCAATATCTTCACCACCGAAACCTATCGCGGTCAACGCATCCAGAAGTTCGTTTACAAGGGAATGGGTCCGGTCACCAAGCAGGATCAAGGCGTGCTCTGGCCCAAGCACACCTAGCCGGTTGCGCCGGCGCGACCGTTCTCCATCGGTCTCGCCGGCGCTCCTGTGTCCTCCCAGCCTTGACAATATCTTCCCTGCCGAAATACAATACCTACCGAGCGACAGGTAATCTTCCGGGTCTGTCATAAGGAGCATCATGAGGGGAACAATCAGGACGGGCAGCTTCCTGCTGAGCGGTTTACTCACCGTGGCGGGTTCCTCGTGGGCGGCAGCCTTAAGCGGCCGGCAGGTCACCTTCTTCAAGGATGTGGCCCCCATCTTCCAGGCCAAGTGTCAGGATTGTCACCGCAAGGGCTCCATGGCCCCCATGTCCCTGATGACCTATGAAGAGACGCGCCCCTGGGCCAAGGCCATCCGCGAAAAAGTTCTGACCCGTCAGATGCCGCCGTGGCACATCGATAAGACCGTCGGCATCCAGCATTTCGCCAACGACATTTCACTCTCCGATCAGCAGATCGCCACCATCGTCAATTGGGTCGATGCCGGCGCGCCCCAGGGCGACCCCAAGGACATGCCACCGCCCAGGCAGTTCCCCAACTATGACGGCTGGCAGTTGGCCAAGGAATTCGGCCAGCCGGAGCTGATCCTGAAATCCGACGACTACACCATGCCGGCGCACGGCCAGGATGTCTGGTTTAAGCCCTACACCGCCATCCCGATCACCGAGCCGCGCTGGGTGCGCGCTGTCGAAATCCGCCCCGGCACGTCCTCCGGCCGTCGCATCATGCATCACGTGCTCGCGCGCCTCCAGCAGAACGAACCCGGCGCTGCCGCCGAGGATGGCAACGACCCGAATGCCGGTCCCGGCCTCCTGATGGAATGGGCCATCGGCAAAAATTATGACGTCTACCGGCACGATTCCGGCAAATTGCTGCTGCCCGGCTCGCACATCTGGTGGGAACTGCACCTGCACGCGGTCGGCGAGCAGATCCGCGATCACGCCGAACTGGGCGTATATCTTTATCCCAAGGGCGAGGTGCCCGCGCACCGCACGCGCCTGATGATCTTCAATGCCACCGCCACCGGCGATGGCGGCGCGATCCTCGATATCAAGCCGAATTCCATTTCCGAAACGCAGGGCTTCCATGTTCTGCGCCAGAACGCCCGGCTCGAAAACTTCCAGCCCCACATGCACCTGCGCGGCAAAGCGATGGCGATGGAAGCCATTCTTCCCGACGGCCGCCGCGAAATGCTCAGCTACGTCGATCATTTCAATTTCAACTGGATGATCAACTATATCTACGCCGACGACGCCGCTCCCGTGCTCCCCAAGGGCACCGTCATTCACGTCACCGCCTGGCACGATAACACCGCCGCCAACAAGAACAATCCCGATCCCAACCAGTGGGTCGGCTTTGGCGATCGCACGGTCGATGAGATGGCGCACGCCTGGGTCAATGTCACGTACCTCAGCGATGAGGAATATAAGCAGTGGCAGGAGCAGCACAAGGCCAAGCAGCCCACGGCCGTAGCTTCGCGTTGATGAGCATTTAGAGACTTTCACGATGACGATGCGAGGGCTGAAGCAGGTTGTGGTTCTCACCGCGGTTGTCCTCGCCGTTGCGCTCGGCGCCTGGGCGCAGGACCTGCCGCTCTCCCCTTTCCACAACTCCGGACAGAGCGTCACGGGCGCTTTTGAAGGTTGGTTTCAGAATCCCGACGGCACCTACAGCATCCTGGTTGGCTACTACAATCGCAATCAGCAGGAGCCGCTCGATATCCCCATCGGACCCGACAACCGGATTGAGCCGGGCGGTCCGGACCGCGGCCAGCCCACGCATTTCCTTCCCGGCCGCCAGTGGGGTCTGTTCACCGTCACGGTGCCCAAGGATTTCGGCAGCCAGGAACTCACCTGGACCCTCACTGCCAATGGCATGACCACGAGCGTCCCCCTGAACCTCAAGCCCCTCTGGGAAATTGAGCCGTTCAAGGATGCTACCGACAACACGCCGCCCGTGCTCCAGTTGGATCACGCCGCCAGGGTGCAGGGTCCCAAGCCGCTCACGGTCGCGGTGACCGCGTCGCCGTCCGCGCCGCTTCCCCTGACCGTTTTCGCATCTGATGACGCTAAGCTGGTTCCCGGTATGCAGAAGCCGAAGACTCCTCCCGTCACGCTGACGTGGAGTAAGTACCGGGGTCCGGGCAGCGTCACATTCGCCAATCCGCGTCCGCCCGTTGAAAAAACGGAAGACTCGGCCGAAGGCGCCGCTTTCACCGGAAAGGCGAGCACCACCGCTACGTTCAGTGAACCCGGAGAGTATATGCTGTACCTTGTGGCCAATGATTGGACCGGCAAGGGGGGCCGCGGGTTTCAGTGCTGCTGGACCAATGCGTTGGTAAAAGTTTCAGTTAAGTAAGGCCGGCGCCCAGTCGCCGGTGCGTGCCAGGAGGGGAAGATGCATCGGAGCTCATTTCCGAAGCGCCATGTCTGCGTGTTGGCTATCGCGCTGGCGTCAATGTCGGTCGCAGTGTGGGGCCAATCGGGCCAGCCTTCGACCAAAAACGGCGAATGGCCGTATTACACGGCCGATCTGAAAGGCACCAAGTACTCGCCTCTGGATCAGATCAACGCCTCCAACTTCAACAAGCTCGAAATTGCTTGGCGCTTCAAGACCGATAACTTCGGCACCCGCCCCGAGTACAAGCTGGAGGGCACGCCGCTCATGGTCAAAGGCGTCCTGTACACCACCGCCGGCGTGCGTCGCGACGTAGTTGCTCTCGATGCCAAGACCGGTGAAGTGAACTGGGTCTACAGCATGCGCGAAGGTAAGCGCGCCGCCATCGCCCCGCGCCAGCTCTCCGGGCGCGGCGTCTCCTATTGGACCGATGGCCGCGGCGATGAGCGCATCGTTTTTGTGACCACCGGCTATCGCCTCGTGGAATTGAACGCGCACACCGGCCAGCCCATCGCCGGCTTCGGCAAGGACGGCATCGTCGACCTCAAGGTCGGCATGGTCACCGGCACCGGCCAGCAGATCGATCTCGAAAACGGCGAAGCCGGCCTGCACTCGACCCCGCTGGTGGTCAAGGATACCGTCATCGTCGGCTCTTCGTTTAAGGAAGGGATGACGGTCGTCACTCATAACAACACCAAGGGTCTCGTTCGCGCCTACGACGTCCATACCGGAAAACTGATCTGGACCTTCAACACGATTCCCCGCCCCGGCGAGTTCGGCAATGATACCTGGGAAAACAACTCCTGGGCGACCAACGGCAACACCGGCGTCTGGACGCAGATGACCGTTGATGAAGACCTCGGCCTGGTCTACCTGCCAGTCGAGAGCCCGACTTCCGATTACTACGGCGGCGAGCGCCCCGGCAACAACCTGTTCGGGGAGAGCATCGTGTGCGTCGATCTCAAGACCGGCAAGCGCAAGTGGCATTACCAGATCGTGCACCATCCCATCTGGGACTACGATCTTTCCTCGGCTCCCATCCTGGCCGATATCAACGTCAATGGCCGCGCCATCAAAGCCGTCGCTGTGCCGAGCAAGGAAGCCTTCCTGTATGTTTTCGATCGCGTCACCGGCCAGCCCGTGTGGCCCATCGAAGAACGTCCGGTGCCTCAATCGGATGTGCCCGGCGAAAAGACCGCGGCCACCCAGCCTTTCCCCACCAAGCCGCCGGCCTACGCGCGCAACGAATTCAAAGTTCCCGACGACCTGATCGACTTCACGCCGGAAATGCGCGCCCAGGCTCGCGATAACGTCGCCCGTTATAAAACGGGCCCCATGTTCCTGCCCCCGATTGTCGGCGATCCCAATGGATTCCTCGGCGCTATCAATCTCGGCAACGCCAGCGGCGGCACCAACTGGCCCGGCGCCGGCTACGATCCCGAGACCCACATCGTTTACGCCCAAGCCAATCAATCCGCCGTCACGCCGATTTCCTTGCGCGTTCCTCCCCAAGGATTTTCCGATATCCGCTACGTGATGGGCCGCAAGGACACCGATTTCGTCGTCGCCGAAGGCCCCGGTTTCGGCAGCGCCGCCGATGCGCCCCAGAAGCCGCGCGCCCGCGCGCCGGCCCGCCCCGCGCAGCAGATCGGCGGCCTCAACGTTCAAGGACTCTCCATCATCAAGCCGCCCTACGCCGTGATCTCGGCCGTCAATCTCGATCGCGGCGACCTCCAGTGGCAGGTCCCCTACGGCGAGACGCCGGACGCGATCCGCAACCATCCGGCCCTCAAGGGCATGAACATCCCCAACACCGGCCAACCCGGCAGCGTGGGCCTGGTCGTGACCAAATCGCTGGTCGTCCTCGGCGATACTCAGATCACTTCCGTAACCCATCCCCGCGGCGCTATGCTCCGCGCCTACGACAAGGCCAATGGCAAGGAAGTCGGCGCTGTCTGGATGTCGGCCCCGCAAAGTGGATCGCCCATGACCTACATGGTCGACGGCAAACAATACATCGTCGTCGCCGTTAGCGGCGGCGCTTATTCGGGTGAATATCTTGCCTACAGTCTGCCTTCCGAAGAATAAAAGGCCCCTGTTTCTCGTCGCGGCGGCGCTGGCGCTTTTCGTCCTCGCCGCCTTCGCCCAATCGCGCTCGGTCTGGGACGGCGTCTACACCGCCGAGCAGGCCAAACGCGGTGGCGATCTTTATGCCGATCAGTGCTCCTCCTGCCATGGCCTCGCGCTCAATGGCGGCGAAATGGCCCCGCCTCTGACCGGCGGCGAATTTATGTCCAACTGGAACGGCCTCACCGTCGGCGATCTGTTTGACCGCATCCGCACCACCATGCCCGCGAATTCCCCCGGCACTCTCAACCGCGACAAAACCGCCGATATCCTCGCCCATATCCTGAGTGTCAACGCATTTCCTGCCGGCTCCATGGAACTGCCGCGTCAGAGCGAAGTGCTGAAGGAAATCAAATTCGAGGCCAACAAGCCCGAGAAGAAATAGCGGCGGAGAGACAATGGTACAGGATTCTTTTACTATGTTTCGCAAACTGATCATCGGTGCGGCCTGTCTGGCGCTGCCCCTTGCCGCTCAGACTTATCGCGCCCCCCGCAGCGCTTCCGGCCACGCCGACTTCAACGGCATCTGGCAGGCGCTCAACGAGGCCAATTACGACATCGAAGAACACGTAGCGCGCCCGGCCATGGCGCTTCGTCCCGGCCCCTACGGACCGGTGCCAGCCGCCGCCGTGCTCGCTCTCGGTGCGGTCGGCTCGGTGCCTCCCGGCGTGGGTGTTGTCGAGGGCGGCGCCCTTCCCTACAAACCGGAAGCTTTGGCCCAAAAGAAAAAAAACCAGGAAGATTGGCTGAATCTGGACCCCGAGATCAAGTGCTATCTCCCCGGCGTCCCGCGCGCCAACTACATGCCCTACCCCTTTCAGATCCTGGAAAGCAACAGCGCCTTTACCTTCGTCTACGAATATGCCGGAGCCGTGCGCAACATTTTTTTAAAGGATCCCGGCAAAGCGCCCATTGATTCCTGGATGGGCCAGTCGGTCGGCCGTTGGGACGGCGACACTCTGGTGGTTGACGTCACCGGTCTCAACGACCAGACCTGGTTTGACCGCGCCGGGAATTATCACAGCGACAAACTGCACGTCACCGAGCGCTATACGCGCACCAGCCCCGAAATCCTTTCCTACGAAGCGACCATCGACGATCCTCAGGTTTTTACGCGCTCCTGGAAAATGAGCATGCCGCTGTACCGGCGCGCGGAAAAGAACGCTCAGCTTTTGGATTTCAAGTGCGTCGAATTTGTGGAAGAACTGCTCTACGGCAAGTACCGGAAGCATCCGCTCAGCAAGTAATCGAGGAGGTATGATCATGCGGAATCGAATCATTTTATGGACGGGCGCTGCGGGATTCGCGCTCGCGCTGTTCTCTTTGACGCCCGAACCACTCGCCGCCCAGGCGGCGAAAGCCACGCCGGCTTCGTCGAGCGTGCGCCGCATGCCGGACGGCCATCCCGATCTGCAAGGTACGTACGACCTGGCCACCGTCACGCCGATGGAGCGTCTGCCGGGCGATCCGCCGTTCCTTACCAAGGAAAAGGCCGACGAGCTCTTGAAGAAGGAACTGGCGCGCCGTGCCGAGGACAATAAACCCGACGCGGTGAACCGGCCCGCGCCCCCGGTCGGCGGCGATAAGAGCCAGCCGAAATCCTTCTTCGAAATCCTCGAGAAGGCCGGCGGCGGCGCCGTCGGCGGCTACAACCGCTTCTGGCTGAATCAGGGCACCCAGTACACCGTGGTCGATGGACAGATCCGTACGTCCATCGTCGTCGACCCCGCCGATGGTCACGTGCCGCCCTACAATGCCGCCGCGCGCAAGCGCCTCGCCTCTGCCCGCGCCACCCCAACCTCCGACCAGCGAGAGAACAACGATCCCACGGCCGAGCCGCCGGGCGCCTTCGACAACCCCGAGCAGCGTCCGCTCGGCGAGCGCTGCATCCTCGGTTTCGGCTCGACCTCCGGCCCGCCCGCGCTGCCGGATTATTTCTACAATGACCTGCACCAGATCGTGCAGACCCCGGATTCGATCATGATTCTCACCGAGATGGTGCATGACGCCCGCATCATCCGCATGAACGCTGCGCATCTCCCCAAAACCATTCGCCGCTGGATGGGCGACTCGGTCGGCCACTGGGAAGGCGACACGCTGGTCGTCGACACCACCAATTTCAACGAGAAGACCCGGTTCCGTGGCGCCACCGACAACCTGCACGTCATCGAGCGCTTCACCCGTGTCGATGATAAGACACTGCTCTACAAATTCACCGTCGAAGATCCGGAAACGTGGGACAGGCCCTGGACCGGCGAGTATACCTGGCCCGCCACCGACAAGCCGATTTACGAATATGCCTGCCACGAGGGCAATTATGCGCTCGGCGATATTCTGCGCGGCGCGCGCCAGCAGGAAGCCGAAGGCAGCAAGTAAGTAGAATCGCATGCGAAAACTGATCTTTGTTGGGGCGCTTGCGGCGCTCGCGGGCGTAGCTCAACCGAACGACTACAGCAATCCGAAATCCTGGCTCTGCCGTCCCGGCCAGCACGATGCGTGTGACGTCGATCTGACCACTACGATCGTTTTTCCAAACGGCTCAACGGCGCGCGAGACCGCCGCACCCGACCCCAACGCGCCCATCGATTGCTTCTACGTCTATCCAACTGTCTCCACCGATCCCACGCCCAACAGCGACATGAACGCCGATGAGGCCGAGCGCAACGTGATCAAGCAGCAGTTCGCGCGCTTTGCCTCCAAGTGCAAGCCGTACGCGCCGATGTACCGCCAGGTTACGCTGATGGGCTTGCGGACGGTCCTGGCGGGAAACGGCTCGCTCGACAAAGGCGTGCAGTACGACGATGTCCGCGACGCCTGGAATTACTACCTCGAACACGACAATCACAACCGCGGGTTCGTTCTCGTGTCGCATTCTCAGGGCTCGTTCATCCTCGACCGCCTGATCCGCGAAGAGATTGACGGCAAATCTGTCCAAAAGCGCCTGGTCTCCGCCATCCTGCTCGGCACTACGCTGAACGTTCCGAAGGGCAAGGACTTGGGCGGCTCCTTCCAGCACATCCCGCTCTGCCACGCGCCATCGCAAACCGGCTGCGTGATCACCTACGCCTCGTTCCGCTCCACCGTGCCGCCGCCGGCCAACACGCTGTTCGGCAAGGCGCCCGCGCCGGAAAAGACCGCAGCCTGCGTGAACCCCGCTGCGCTCGACGGCGGCAGCGGCGAATTGCACTCGTACCTCTCGACCGAGGGCCGCACCATTGTCGGCACGCAGCCGCCCAAGCCGTGGGCCTCGAACAAGACCATCGATACCCCGTGGGTCAGTGTGCCGGGCCTGTTGACCGCGAAGTGCGCCACCAACGAAAACGCCACTTATCTCGAAGTGACGGTCCACCCCGATTCATCCACCGGCCGCACCGACGACATCACCGGCGATCTTCGGGGTCCCAACGGCGTGCAAGCCAACTGGGGCCTGCACCTGATCGACGTCAATCTCTCGATGGGCAATCTGCTCGACATCGTCGGACAGCAATCGAAGGCTTGGCAAGCCAAAAAAATAAAGCCGGCCTAGCGCGCTGTATACGTCTTCGCGAAACCGTTTCGGCTATTGGTCACCGTGAACTTTCCGTCGCGCTCGACCGACGCCTTGATCCAGTGCCCCTGGCACTCAGCCGTGTCTTCGAAATTCGCGATCATGTTCTCGGCGGTATTGTGTTTTGGATCCGGATCGAGCAGCGACAGGTGCTCCTGCCAAATCCCTTCGATTCCCGGCAGCTTCGCTAAGCGCAAATAGGCGTTTCTCTCGTACGGCGCGCCTTGCTTGCCCGCCGGCGTCAGCGATTTCACGTTATTGTCAACCTGCCCCATCCCCTTCCGCGGTCCATTGTTGACGACCACGACTTGCGGCCGGATCGCTCCGAGAAAGGCCGGCGCGCCTGCGCCATCAAACGAGCCATGGCGGCTGGTTTGATAAACCGTAACCTGCCCGAGCTTGTTCACCGGGCACGCCAGTTCCATCTCTTTTTCCCAATCGAGGTCGACCAGATCGAGAAATTTGAACTTGCCGAAGGTGAGCAGCACGCCCGCCGTGCGTTGGTTCTCGAGAGCGACCGGCGCTTTCTGCTCCGCGTCCGCGCACAGCGGATTGGGCCCGCCGCCATTCACCGGCTTCGCCAGAACCTGCTGGTTGGACGACACCACCAGGGTCTGTACACCCTTGATCCGAAGACGGTCGCCCGGCTTCACTACCGTCCGCTTGCCCGTCGCGGCGGCTTTGTAGCTGTCAAGCCATTGCTGGTTTTCTTTCTCGATCGCATCGCCGTGATCGAAGAACCGGCCGATCGGAATCGATTTCGAAAGCGCCGCCAGCCCGCCCACGTGATCGGCATGCCAATGACTGATCAGCAGGTAATCGATCTTCTGTAGACCGGCCTCGCGCGTCGCGGCCAGGATGCGTTTGGCGTCCCGGCCGTCCACCGTCCAACCCGTGTCGATCAGCAGCGATTCGCCAGACGGAGACACGATCAAGGTCGAGGCGCCGCCCTCGACATCGATCCAATAAATATCCAGATTCCGGGTCTGCGCCGGCAGCAGCGCGGCGGCCGCCACGAAGGCCGCCAGCAGCCCGCCCCAGGCCCCGCGAAATAATTGACACTGACTAGCTCTCTTCACGCGATAGCTCGCCGGAATTGTACTCCATTCGCCATCCGAATGGAACGCATGTGAACCTTCTTATTGCAAGGCGGCGTATTCCTGCCGAACGCGCCTCAGCAGAGTCACGTCCGAATCAGCGCTCTTCCAGAGCGCCAGGAAACCGTCGTACGCTTTGCACGCACGATTCCCGAGGCCCAAGAACTTTTGGGCAACCTGGAATCAAACCATCCCATCCGATGACCGAGACCGCCCGGATGGCCCTCGCCGGCTAAGGTCTGCCGTTCGCTTTGCGTCCCACATCCGGCCGCGGATCGGGCACGAACCCGTCGCGATTCGGCATCTTGATTTTCGGCAGGCTCTTGGCATCGATCACCTGATCGTTGCCGACGATCCCGTTGATATTCAGGATATACGCCACCACCGCGTAAACCTGCGCCGGCTTCAGCGTCCCCGGCCGATCGAACGGCATGGCGCGATTCACGTAATCCCACACCGTCGTGGCGTACGGCCAGAAGCTGCCGACCGTCTTGAGCGGATGGTCCGTCGCTAGAGTACCCTGTCCGCCCACCAGCACCGGCCCGACGCCGCCTTCGGCTTTTTCGCCGTGGCATCGCGCGCACTGGGCCGCGAATACTTCGCGTCCGGCCGCCGCGGTGCCCGATCCTTCCGGTAAACCGGTCCCATCCGGGGCGATGGCGACCCCCAGGCCGCGAATCTCGTCCGCGGTCGCTGGTCTCCCAACTCCATATTTGGGCGATTGCGCCCACACCGCCGCCGCAGCCAGCAGCACCAGCGCGCTACACCTCCACATTGGTCACCATCCCATCGGCCTGCACGCGCCATCGCTTGATGCCGTTGAAGTGATAGCCGGAATTGACTCCGCGCACGGCGATCAATTCCTCGCGACTCGGTTGCACATATCCGCTCTCATCCGTCGCCCGCGAAGCAATCACGGCTTCGCGCCCGTCAAACCGCCACGGTAGCCGGAAGCGCGTGAACGCAATCGCAAGCCGCGGTTCCTGCAGGGCCGCCTTGACCCACGTGCGGCCGCCATCCGTGGTGATCTCGACACGTTCGATCTTTCCCCGCCCCGACCACGCCAGCCCCGACAATTCATACAGGCCTGGACCCGGCAAGCTCTGCCCGCCCGAAGGAAACGTGATCACCGATTTCGCTTCCATCTGATAGGTGAATAGCCGCGCTTTCCCGTCCGGCATCAGGTCCGTGTACTTCGCCGTTTCATCCCGCGCCATGTATGCCTGATCGGTCACCTTCAGGCTGTGCAGCCATTTAACATTGGCGTTTCCTTCCCAGCCCGGAATGATCAGCCGCAGCGGATAACCCTGCGCCGGCCGCAGTGCTTCGCCATTCTGCCCGTACGCGACCAGGATGTCATCCATGGCCTTCGCCAGCGGAAGGCTTCGTTCCATGCGGCAGGCGTCGGCGCCTTCGGCGATCACCCACGCCGCGCCCGGCCGTAAACCGGCTTCGCTCAACACTACCGAGAGCGGCACCCCGGTCCATTCGCTGCAGCTCACCAGGCCATAGCTGCGCTGCACATCCGGCCCGGTCTTGGCCGCCCATTCCGACCCGCTGTTGCCGCCGCACTCCAGCACCAAAATTCGCGAGACCGACGGCAGCCGGCGGATGTCCGCCACGCTCAACGAAAGCGGCCGCTCCACCAACCCGTGAACGAGGAGCCGGTGCCGCGAAGGATCGATCGTGGGAATACCCGAATGGTGTCTCTCGTAATGCAGTGATGACGGCGTCAGAGTTCCCACCGAATCCTGCAGCGGCGTGAAGCTCGATCCCGTTTCGGGTGTCTTGCTGTCGCGCCGCCATCGGACCGCCTTTTCAAACGGCGACCGCTCGCCGTAAGGCCCCAGCGGTTCGCCCAGTCTGGCCGGCGCATCCTCAGCGCGCGCCGCCAGCAGTCCCCCGCCCAGAGCCGCCCCGGCCTGCAGCAGTTGGCGCCGGCTCGATCGCCTTCCATCTTTCATGGCACACCTCGCCGAGATTGTACTCTAACCACGCGTCGAATGCAGATCGACCTCAACGGTAAGAATTACACCCAAACTTTTCGCAGCCGGCGCGCTCTTTGTGAAAACCAGCACTTTCCAGTCCCCCCTTTCGCCGCAAAAATCGATGGATCGACAATTGCACAACGGCCGGGACGACTTTCCCCACATTCATGGTTCAACGGGGGTATCTCGTAAGGAGATTTCCATGAAGAGACTCTATTCGATCAGACTGAAGATGCTCGCGCCCGCGCTGCTCGCTTTCGCAGCGATCGCGCCGGCCGGCGCCGCGCCCTGCACGGGTCCAGGCGCTCCCACCAATACCGAAACCAAGTGCCTGACCGCGATTCCCATCACCGGAAGCCGGTTGACGTCCTTTGATATCAGCTTTGTGAATCCGCAGCGAGGGGAATACTACCTGGGTGACCGCTCCACCAAGGGCGTCGACATCATCGACACGCGCCTGCTGAAATTCGTCCGCACCGCAGGGCTCGATAAGCCGTTTCAAGGAATCGTGCTCACCAGCAAGGGCGGCGTAAATAATCCCGCGTCCGGCCCCGCCGGCGTTGCGGCACATGGCCGCTGGCTCTATGCCGGCGACGGGAACAGCACGCTGCACGTCATCGATCTCGAAGCCGCTCCCGGCAGCGAAACCAAGCAGGTGCTCAACACCGGTGGTTCCTTCCGCGTCGACGAAATGGCGCTCACTACGGATGGCAAGCTTCTGATCGCCGCCAATAATGCGGATGATCCTTCGTTTGTCACGCTGTTTTCGGCGAATGGCGACGCCGCTGCCAGCACCGTCGCGCCACTCATGAAGATCACTGTCGATCCCTCGATTCTGCCCACCGGCTTTGGCCTCGGAATCGAGCAGCCGGCCTGGGATCCGAAAACCAAGCGCTTCTACACCTCGATCCCCGTCATTGCCAACAACCCGTCCGGCTGCAACTACGGCCAGTTGTCCGGCCCCATTACCTGCAGCGGCGGCCTGCTGGTAACCGATCCTCATGCGCCGACCGGCGTCGAAGGCGCCTATGACCCGGTCAAGAACACCGGAGTCATTCCGCTCAATTCGTGCGGGCCGAATGGCGCTACTGTTGGCGTGCACGATAATCTTCTGCTCGGCTGCACGCCTGGAAACCTGCCCGGCAGCACCACCACTCTGGTGATCAACGCGACCACCCACAATTACGCGCAGGTGGGTAACATCACCGGTTCCGACGAAGTCTGGTTCAACAGCGGCGACCAGCGCTATTACACCGGCTCCAGCGGCGCCATCAAGCCTGCCGGTTCTCCTCTGGGCAGAGGGTCGGTGCTCGGAGTAATCGATTCCACCAGCGTCCTCATAGAGACCATTCCGGTTTCCTCCGGCTCCCATTCGGTGGCGGCCGATTCCGAACGCGGCCTGATTTTCGTTCCCCAAACCTACACTTCGTCGCCCACCGCTGTTCCGCTGGGCGACCAGAATACGACCGCCGGACCCGGCAGCGCCACCGTGGGGCAGTTGATCTGCGGCACCACTGACGGATGTATCGCGGTTTACCATCATGGCGGCCCCGGGAAACATAAAGGGCGCGGCCAGGGTGAGTCCGACGACGAATCCGACAACGAATAAACCCGCAAGCGGGCCGCGCGCCGGACCCGACTGGTCTGGCGCCGGCCTCTGTTGGCAAAGTTCCGCCGCGGCCCCGTGATACCCTGTTAGCAGTTCGACTCCTATGCGCTTCCGTTCGGCATTGCTGTGGGCCGCCGCGGGACTGGGTCTTTGGGTTGGTTTGTATGCCCAGGCGCCCTTCCGGCAGTTCGACGCCGCCGAATACGAAGATTTTCCGCTGCCGCCCGACTGGAACGCCAGGACCGAGTGGACCCGCGCCCGCCTGAAATACCCCAGCGTGTATGCGCGTTTCGGCGGCCAGGACTTGAACTGGACCATCGATTATCCCCGCTCGGACCGCCACCTGCTGCAAGGCATTCGCCGACTGACCCGTATCGATGCGCGCTCCGTCGAGCAGGTAGTCGAGCTCGATGGCACTGGCGAAATCAACAACTGGCCCATGCTCTACGCCGTCGAAGTCGGGCATTGGGCGCTCCCGGATGAGCAGGCGAACCAGCTCCGCGAGTTCCTGCTGCGCGGCGGCTTCCTCATGGTCGACGATTTTCACGGCGACCAGCCATACCACAATGTTCCCAGCGAATGGCAGGTCTTTCTAGCCAGCATGAAGAAGGTTTTCCCCGATCGCCCAGTCGTCGATCTGCAAAACTCCGACCAGATCTTTCACACCGTCTACGACCTTGACGATCGCTTCCAGGTGCCCGGCTGGCAATATCATTTCAGTGGCCGCACCTACGAAGCCGGCGAAACCGGCAAAGTCGCGCACTGGCGCGGCATCTATGACGACAAGGGCCGGGTCATGGTTGCCATCTGCCACAACATGGATCTGGGCGATGCCTGGGAGTGGTCCGACGATCCGCGTTATCCCGAAAAATATGCCCGCCTCGCCTACCAGATTGCCGTCAATTACTTCATCTACGATCTGACCCACTGAACCGTACCGCTCCTGGCAACCGCGACACAAAAGTACGTATCGTGTTATACACCTTTGAAAGAGCCTCGAATGCGATCTTTCAGATGGTGGGCGGCCACACTCTTTATGCAGGCCGCGGTGTTGCCGTGGCGGGCGGCGGCCGCGCCGCAATGGTTTTCCGCGTGGAGCGCGCCGCAGGGAGATCGGATCGCCGCGCCGATGAGCGGAACCAGCGTCCGCATCATCCTCCAGCCGACTATCTCCGGAACCGCCGTGCGCGTCCGGATCGAAAACATGGTCGGCCAGGCGCCGGTTGCCTTCGCGAGCGCCTGGATCGGGCAGGTGCTGTCGGGCGCCGCCCTGGTGCCCGGCTCCAACACCCAGCTCACGTTTAACGGGAGTCCCATCCTGACTCTGGACCCCGGCGAAGGCGCTACCAGCGATCCGCTGCCGTTTGCGGTTACCGCGTTTCAGCGCTACGCGGTGAGCCTTGATGTGACGGCGTCATCCGACATCAGCGGCCACGCACTCGGGCTCGTCACGAATTATCAGGCAACAGGAGCGCATGCCTCCGAACCGGGCGCCGCAGCCTTTACCGCGGTTCCAAACGGCGATACCGGAAGCGCCAAAGGGCCCGGGTTTCCGTTTTACTGGGTGTCGGCGCTGGACGTGCAATCAGGCGCGGCGGCGGGCACAGTGGTCGCCTTCGGCGACTCTATCACTGACGGCATGTGCAGCACGCGCACCAACAATGGCGCCGCTACCGGGATCGTCCTTCCCGACCTCTACAACCGGTGGACCGACCTGCTCGCTTCCCGCTTCTCCGCGCTTCCGGCCGGGCAAATTCGTGCTGTGGCCGACGAGGGGATCGCCGGCAACCAACTGATCGCCGGCGGAGTCTCCCCGGGGCTGGCGCGCTTGGATAACGATCTGTTCGGGCGCGAGGGTACAACCCACGTCATCTTTCTCCAAGGCACCGATGACCTTGCCAATGGAGCTGCGGCCTCCGCCCTGATAGCGGCGCTCCAGCAGGTCATTAACGCCGTGCATGCGCAAGGTCTGAAAATTATCGGCGTGCCGCTCATCCCCAGGGGCGGTAGCAACGCGTGGACCACCGCCATGGAGCAGCAGCGCGTGGCAGTGAACAATTGGATCCGCAACCAGGCAAACTATGATGGGCTGATCGATTTCGATGCCCTGCTCGCCGGCCCGGTGAACTCCGGCAATAATGCGGTCACGATTCAGCCGCAGTGGGCCTGCTTCGATGGCATCCATCCCAATTCGGCCGGGTACGCCGCCATGAGCGCGGCCATCGACCTCAACCTGTTCCAGGGCGGCGTGACCGGGGCCGTGCAGTATGTTCCCGACAGCACCACGCCGCTTCTTCAGCTCAACGGCGAGAATTTTCAGATTTCCGCCAATGCCACGTATTTCACGGCGCCTACCAACAGCCGGACGCTCAGCACATCGGGTGTCGTGGGCACAGACCTGGCGTATCCGGTCACGCTTCCCGATAAGATCCTGTTTCTCTTCGGTGATACGTTTGGCGCTTATCAGAACGGCGGCAAATACTACCAGTCCGCATCGGTCGGCCCCAACGGCGCCGATGACAGCATCGCGTTCATTCCGAATGCCGATCTGAGCCAGTGCCATTACATCGGCGATATCGCCCAGCAACTGGCGCAAGGCAACACCCATCCCAACGTCAGCTATGGAGCCTGTCCGGCTCTGCATTACTACGCCATTCCGAATCACACGGCCGCGCAGCACATCTTTCAGGCTATCCAGATTTCCGGTTTGCTGCCGGGCGAAGGGGAGGGCCCGTTTCGCACACCCTCTTCGGGACTCGTCGCCAACAACCGGCTGTACATGTTCTACATCACCCAATACCAGGACACGTCGGCTTCGGGAACTCCGCATTTCGCGCTGCAATCGATTGTGGCGCGTTCCGATCAGGATCCGGAGACTTGGAGCGACACCAATCCGCCGACGTTCACCCGGCTGTACACGGTCTCCTCGCATCCAGCCGTAACGGATCCGGCGAATCCGCCGCCGCAGGCCGGCGATACCGGCGAATTCATGTTCAACCCGGTGGTGAAAATGGATGCCGCCACGCTGGGCGCTGCGGGGCTCACGCAGGGCCTTCCGCCGGCGCTGCAGAGCGCGGCGAGCGTAGTGTTCATCTTCGGCAGCTCCTACCAATACAACCGCAGCAACTTATATCTGGCTGCATTGGCGCTCTCCGATATCGAAGGCGGAACGGCCAGGTGGTTCTACTACGCGGGCCCGAATCAATGGTCCACCCGCGAAACCGACGCGCTTCCATTGCTGCCGGGAACGCCGCAGGTCGGCAATCATTCCGTGGTTTGGAACAGTGCCCTGCAGCGCTTCATTCTCATGCACAACGAGTCCGGGGGCATCCAGGCGCAGTTTGCGGTCGCGCCCTGGGGCCCGTGGACGGACCCCATCGTCATTTTTCAGCACGACGATGCATGGGGCTCGAAGCTCCTGCACCATCAGGGCGACCAGATCGTCCGCAGTCTCAACACCGTTTACGATTCCACCGGAATCCCCGTGAATTACGGAACGGACCCCGGCGCCTTGTACAGTCCCAATCTGCTCGACAAATTCACGCAGAACGCGGATGGCTCGGTGACCGTGTATTACACCGTGTCGACCTGGAATCCTTACGAGGTGTTCCTGGTCAGCAGCACGTTCACCACGGGTCCCTCGGCGGTGCCTGCGCTCACCGCCGGCTCGGCGGCAAACGGCCTGACCTACCTCCCCGGCGGCCTGGTGCCGGGCTCATGGGCGCAGGTGAAGGGCACGAACCTCGCCCGCGCGCACCGCATCTGGGCCGCCCCGGATTTCGCCGGCCTCGGTAACAAGCTGCCCACTACACTGAGCCAAACCTCCGTGCTGGTGAACGGAATTCCCGCGGCCCTGTATTTCATCGATCCCGGACAGGTGAATTTTCAAGTGCCCGCCGGAGTATCAGGCGCCGCCTCGATGCAAGTGATCAGCGGAGGCCTCGCGAGCAACGTGGTGACGGCGGCTGCCGTAACCAGTTCTCCCGGAATCGTTCCGATCATTGTAAACGGAGTCAACTACGCGGGCGGGGTCTTTCTGGATAAGGAATACGTCGGCGACCCGGCAATCGGCTCATCGTTCCGGAAGGCGCGTCCGGGAGACAAGATCCAGCTCTACGCAACAGGTCTGGGGCCTTCTCCCGCGGGCGTCGCCACCACCTTTCAGAGCGTCAGCGGGGTTACCGTGACCATCGGAAGCATCACGTTTGCAGCCGATGCCGCGGGCCTCGTAGCGCCGGGAGAATTCCAAATCAACTTCACGGTCCCGCAGCAATTCGCCGCCATCCCTGAGGGCAATTATCCGCTGACCATCGCCGTGAACGGCGTGTCGTCGCCGATGAACATTAATTCCAATCCGCCCGCGCCGCTGGTGATTCCGATTCAGCACTGAGCGGAGGACATTCCGAAGTCTCTAGATCACGAATGGGATGAAGGCCTTGGTGCGTTGCTTGTAATGCCTATATTGCTCGGGAAACGCTTGCAGCATCAGTTGTTCTTCGGTCCGGGCGCTATGCACGCAATAAATGGCCATGCCCACGAAAATCAGCAGCCAGACCGGGCCGGTCACGAGAGCCGAACCGAACATGGCGAGCAGCATTCCCGTGTAAATGGGATGACGGACATAGCCGTACGGCCCCCCCGTCACCAGTTCATGCCCTTCTTTAAAAGACATGGGCATCCCCCAATTCCTGCCCAGATGAACCCGCGCCCACACCGCGAGGGCGAATCCCGCAAACGCGATGATGAGCCCCGCGGCAATCTCGGTCGTATCGATGGCAGCCGGCGCCCGGCCCTCGAAAAATGCCCGGTTACCGGGGATTCGCGAGAGTGCCACGATTACCGCAACCGCCACGATGCGGAAGCCTGCCTCCCAGCGCAGCGATCGCCGGCGGACGTTCTTCTTTACGCCGATCGCGGAGAGCCACCAGTACGCAAAAAACATCAACCAGGCGGCGCCAATCACGGAACGGGCTTGCATACTCGATGATTCCTCCGGTCCCGGAGGCGATCCCTCTTAGCCTAACGCAAAGCTACACGGCCAGGTTCCCGTTTTGTATGCAGCCGCTGCACGCCGGCGCTTGTGAACCATCGATAGCGGCAACAACCATTACGGACGGGAGCGTGGAAAACCTCTCGGACAGGGATTATTCTGGGCATGCCGAAAATGTCCGGTCCTCACTTGCGAAACGGAGCCGCGATCCTCGCGACTGTAGCCTTGTCCCTGACGGCAGGATGCGCCTCTGATCCGGAGCCTCCCGACCTTACGGCGAGCGACGCCGGCGCCCTCATCTCCCAGAAGTGGTCTCGCGACGAGATGAACCACTTCCCCGTCACATTCCACTCCGATACGCTCATCGGATGCGGCATTGAGAACGGCCTCTGGAAGCGCGTCGAGGCCACCCATCAAGGCTTTACGTTCAATTCGTATCAACTGACGGAGGCGGGGCGCAAAGCCCTGTTCGCGATCGATCTAAAGGAATCCGGAAAATTCCATGAAGTCACGCTGCTGGGCCCCTACCGCCTCGAGGTGGCCGGGGTTGCTTTGGGAACCGAGCCTGACACACGTCAGGTTCAAATTCGCTGGGAACTCGACTGGGATAAAGCGCCGGCCGGCGTGAAGGCCTGCCTCCCCAGATTCGAACTCTCCGGATCCCAGGTAGCGCTCTTCAAACTGAATGGTCCCGAGTGGAGATTTCTTTCGTTCCTCAAGCCCGCCGGTGTTCCCCCGCCGCCCCAGGCAGCCATTGATTTGCTCATCGGCGTGAATCGGCGTGCATCCGCGGCTTAAATCGGGTTTTCCTATCCCGTAAATCTACTCTGGAATCGTCACGCCGATCGCCTGCAGGAATTCGGCGTCGGTCTGCCGGATCTCCTCATGGCTGTGCTGAACGCTGTCGTCCACAGCGTCCCCTGACTCCACCGGACATTCCTTCCAGCACTCCTCGAGCGGTTTCAGGACGAAAGCGTGTTTCTTGCACCGCGTGCAGCGCCAACGCAAGATCAGCTGATGATCGTTCGTGAAACCCACTTCCTGGACACTGGCGGCGGATCGTCCGCATTCGCACTCTAACGACAGAGTCAGATACATCATTGGTGGCGTCTCCCTGTGCCTTTTTCTCACGATCGGAAACCAGGAAATAGTCCTGCCTCGCCTACGCCGGTACCAGGACGCATAAACGGTTGTGCCCGTTTAACTTAGGCCCATACTCTCTTCAGTTAAGGAACCGTGGAACGCGGGTCAGGCGATACATCCACCGCCCCGGCACCAGCCCCGCGAGGAGGCCCGCCCATCCGGATCGAATCATGGTCCGAAATAACGCCGAGACCGCCACGGGACGCTCCAGCAGTTCCCGGCATTCGCGGAAATACGTTTCCACCGGACTCTGCCGCGCCGCCGCCCTGCCGGCCCTTCGTCCCGTCGCCAGCGCGTTGAGAATGCCCGAGCCGGTAAACGGATCGACAAATCCCAACGCGTCCCCCGCCGGGTACGCGTTTGCGAATGGCGCCGTGAGCCGCGAAAAATTCAGAGGGCCGGTCGTCAGCCACTCCATGCGCCGCGTGAGAGGACGCAGCCGCTCCGCCAGCGGCGCCGAACGGGCCAGGAACTCATCAATCTCGAAGCCCGCCTTGCGCAGCTCGTCTTCCGGCGCGATCCCGCACACGTTCGTGAAGTTATTCTCGACCGCGCTGACCCCGGCGTAGCTCGCGCCCGCAAAGTACAATTCGACCGCGTCGTTCACGGGTCCTTCGAAGTGCGCTTTGAAACCGAACAGCCGGGGCTTGCGGCTCGAAGTGGAGCGCCGTCCGCAGGCGAGAACCATCCGGCCGT
>Ga0070734_10001480_pt1 | contig 33826 bp, 14 predicted proteins | sample Coa_R1_8_FD_66444 | JGI IMG/M metagenome (GOLD analysis project Ga0070734, IMG submission 66444) | Surface soil microbial communities from Centralia Pennsylvania, which are recovering from an underground coalmine fire - Coalmine... | ecosystem: Environmental > Terrestrial > Soil > Unclassified ...
AATCAGAATTAAATTTCCAGTTTCTTGCATTTCCTCCAAGCAAGCCCTGAACATCTAAAAATCCTAAAATCGAATTTTTGTGATAGCGGGCCTGGATCTCAACGTTAGATTCAAACAATGATCTTCTGTCCTCATTATAATCTCCATGTTGTTCACGCCTGCCATATTCATTTGCTGACCATGGCATTTTTTGGGTATTCAATAAATCGTATGTATTTAGGCTCGGGCGCAATAACAAATCAATATCATTTGTGACCTTATAGTTCACTGTCATGTAACCATTGATCTGATTGGTATAATGGCCTCGCAGCCATTCATAAGATAGGAACCAGGGATTGTTGTACTGATAATATTCTGCATACATCTGCTGAACGTTTATCTTACCGGGTTGCCATATATTTCTTATCTCAGGCGATTTCACATCCCAATCAGCCCCAGACCATAATATAAGATTGTAGATAGTGCTATTAGGGCCGTAATTCACGTCTGGTAAATTTGGAGTGGCCTGTCTGGTATAATTAATGTTAGTAGATAAACTAAGTTTTTTTGAAAACCTGTAAGTAATACTTGCCGCAAAATTCGTCGTATTAAGAGTGGTGTTTGGCACGCTTCCTTTTTGATAGGTATTGCCCGCAGAAAATCGGATGTCTGCTTTATCGGTTGAAGAAGAAACTGCAATACTATTAGTCGATAGCAAAGGGGTCTGCAAAAAATTGTTCAGGTTATTTTTTCCTCTTGCCAACCAGGGAGTAGGTTGCCTGTCATTTACAATAGAAGCATCACCATTTTTGAAAGTGGTAGTATATGTTTGGCCTGGGTTTATCGGGCCATCAAATTGAGGCAATAGCTGTCCTCTGAACTGAGGCCCCCAAATATCATAGTCGGCATCATTTTCGCCACTACCTCTTCCATCAACAAATCCATAATTCCCATATTCACCCGGTCCATATTGATTCTGGATTTTTGGAAATGTCAGGTAGCCTTTGTTGATCTGTGTGGTTGAGTTAAAGTCAATCTGAAAGCCTCTTTTATTTTTGCTTCCTTTTTTTGTGGTGATTATTATTGCTCCTTCTCTTCCTTGAAAGCCATATAAAGCTGCTGCATTGGGGCCTTTTAAAACAGTGAAGGTCTCGATGTCGTCAGGATTGATGTTATAGGTATCCGAACTCATCGGAACCCCATCTACTACATACATCGGAGAACCTTCTCCACGTAAGTACACTCCTGGTGATCTTCCTATTTCATTATTGATATCCACCACAAGACCCGCCACATTTCCCTTAAGTGAATTAATAACATTCGGCTCACGAGCTTTCGACAAATCAGCTGCCTTTATTTCCTGCACGGCATAACCCAGTTTCTTGGCTTCTTTTTTAATACCTGTAGCCGTGACAACAACTTCATTTAAATTTTTTGCGTCAGTCGTTACGGTAATCGTCAGGTTTTGGTCTCCACTAACAGTAACTTCCTGTCTTGTTATCCCCACACCCGTTACTACTAATATATCTCCATCTTTTGCTCTGACGGAAAAACGGCCATCAATGTTTGTGGCTGTCCCGATTTTTGTTCCCTTCACGATAACGGTTGCTCCGGAAACGGCTGACTGATCTGATTTTGAAATGACTTGACCTGTGATTACAGTTTGTGCATAGCAGATATGCATGGCTGCTAAAAACGGCAGGACGAATAGCATTACCCTTAATTGGGTCATGATCCTTCTCATAGCGATAAAATTTTGTTTTGGTATTTAATTCAAAAAAAACCGCTTAACATTTCTATGCTAAAACAGAATGTTAAGCAGCTCAAATTAATTGTTTCTTCAATTGGAAAATCGACTGGAGAAGCCCTGCAAATGCAGACTGGTTGCGCAATCGGTTGAAAATTGCATTTCAAACGATTGCGTGATTTTTAACTTTTTTGAAGATTAACAAACGTGCGCTTTGAATGTAGCTGCACTTATGCAAGAAAGAAGAAAAAATAGAGCATATAAAAAATGAAGATGGCGGAGAAGTAATTACTTCTCCGCCATCTTCATTTTATTTTTTTATTACAAGCTCAATTTGCCCTGATAATAATCGAGCACTTTTGTTCTTAGAATAAAAATATATTTTGCCTGAGCTAGATTGATATTGGCTCTATCAATATTATTTTTTGCAATCACGTACACATCTGAATTAACCACGCCTTCATTAAATCTTATTTGTGTGGTGCGGAAAGATTCTGAATAAGCGGCAACCTGATCGACAAAAGCTTTGTATTGCCCATAAGCGGCCATCATATTCTGATAAGCCAGTTCAACATTTTGCTGTAGTGCAAGCTTTGTGGAATTAGCAATGTACTCTGAATTTTTCAAATTGATTTTTGCCAGCTTCACATTGTTCCTTACTCTTAAATAATTCAGGATCGGCACCTGAAGTGAAAGACCAAACTGGGTATAGCGGTTGTTGTTAAACTGGTCACCAAAAGAAGCTTTCGATGTAGTTTGATTTTTGATATCCTGAAACACATCGTAAGTCCCGGTAGGTGTAGTAACATATTGCCCGGTGTTAACAGGGCTTGTACCAGTTCCTACAATTGTATTAGTAGCAAGATTGGAATAGTTGGAACTGACACTTCCATATAATGACAGTGTAGGAAAATATTGTCCTCTGTTAACTAAGATTGCTTTCTGATAAGCTTTCACTTTGAGGTCAACTGATTTTATGGAAGGAAGCGTGCTCAGTGCAGTTTGATAAATGCTTTCAGAACTTGTTTGTGTGTTCTGCACATCTACATCCAGAAGCAATCCTTCAAACTGAATATCTTTTTTATAAGGGATATTCAATATTTGAAAAAGATTGACTTTGGCTGTTTCAAAATTATTTGTTGCAGTAACAATGTTGGCGAGGTCACCAGCATATTGCCCTTTCAGATCATAGAAATTTGATAACAATAAAAGTGCGCCTTCTTTGTTCTGCAGATCCAGCCTGTCTACCTGTTTAGAATCAACATCTGCCTGTTCTTTGCTGATGGCTAATAAATCCCGGGTGCCCAGCACTTGTAAGTAAGCAAGTATCACATTCAGAGTAATGTTGTCTTTCTGTTGCTGCAAATCCATTTTGCTCGCATCATAAGCATATTGATTTTGCTTGATGGCATTTTGCAATGAAAGACCGCTGAATAAAGTGAGGTTTGCATTAAGCGCATAACTGCCGGTATTCTGTTGTTGATTGATATAGGCGTAGGTAGTTGGGTTGATGCTTTTTCCAAAGTTTGTTCCCTGGCTTGCAGATGCATTGATTGAAGGCAGAAGATTGGAAATTGCCTGAGTTTTGTTCACTGCATTCGTCTGCATCGTCAAATCACTTTGCTGCACGATTAAATTGTTTTTGATGGCAATGTCAACACATTGCTTCAATGTTACCATTGATCCAAGCGAGGTGCTATCCTGGCTAAAATTCTGTTTGTAAAATAAAAGGCTGACAAAAAGAAGAAATACATTTCTCATAATCCTTTGCATGAAATATCAGGTTGTGTTATAAATCTATTATTGAGTAATTTTTTTTGAAATCTGAAACTTATTCACCATTGACTACTCACTACTTCTCCGATTCAATTCTTCCGTCAAGAAGATTGATGATCCTTGTTCCGTACTCCGCATTTTTTTCTGAATGCGTTACCTGAATAATCGTAACTCCATCTTTTGTGTTCAGTTCTTTGAATAATTCCATAATCTCTTCGCCTTGTTTTGAATTGAGATTTCCGGTTGGCTCATCTGCCAGTAATAATTTAGGCTTTGCAACCAATGCGCGGGCAATGCCCACTAATTGTTGCTGCCCTCCGGATAGCTGTGTAGGGAACAAATCTTTTTTACCAACAATGCTAAACCTGTCGAGCGCATCGGCAACGATGGATTGCCTTTCCGATGATTTCAGGTTTTGATAAATCAAAGGTGTTTCGATGTTCTCATAAACGGTCAGCTCATCAATCAAATGATAAGCCTGGAACACAAAGCCGATGTGTTGCTTGTACAGTTGCGAGCGGTGTTTTTCTTTCAAGGTATGAACGGCCTGATCTAAAAAATAATATTCGCCTTCCGATTGCTCATCGAGCATGCCAAGAATATTCAATAAGGTTGATTTCCCTGAGCCGGAAGGACCCATAATGGAAACAAATTCTCCCTGCCTAATGCTTAGGTTAATATCTTTTAAGATAAAAGTGCGAATTCCGCCTATTGAGAGCCATTTAGAAATGTGCTGAAGTTCAATCATAATTTCTTTTTAAGAGTTTCTGCTATAAAGTTTCCGATTTGCTGTAAATGTTGCTTTAATAGACGAATTTATCGCACACAATGTTACCTAATAACATACCGGAAATAAATGTTGGTGATTTACAATGCAATATAGAGGCGCAATATACGAACCAGTTCGTTATCGATACAGGGAGTGTACGGTTTTGATACAATGAATAGTTGACAGTTTTCAATAACAGTTCACAGTTATCAGTTCCCAGTCGGCAGTTAGCCTCTGATAAGGCATCTTTCAATTTCAATTTCTAACTGCCGGCTGATAACTGTCTACTCGCTTTATTCACTTCTTAAACTCTTCACCGGATTTTCAGTTGCTGCTTTAAAAGCTTGTGCGCAGATAAGCAAACCTGTTATCAGGCCAAGACACCCAAGTGAAATAATAAAAGGAACGATGCTGATGTTGATGCGGTATGCATAGCCCTGCAGCCAGCTTTGCATGATGATATATGCCAAAGGGCAGGCAATAATGCCGCCGAGAAGAATAACCCAAAGAAATTCTTTGATGAAGAGCGATAAGATATTTGAAACCGACGAACCTAATACTTTTCTGATGCCTATTTCCTTTGTTCGTTTTTGAATGCTCAGCGAGATGAGGCCAATGACACCGAGCAACACAATGATGACTGCTAACAAAGTAGCAGTATATGAAGCTTTCTTAAATTGCAACTCTGATTTGTAAACACTGGCAAGTGTTTCATCCATGAACCTGTATTCAAATGCCGCGCCTGGCATTAATGCTGCCCACTTTTTTTGAAGGCTGTTGATGGTTGATGGAATATTTTGTGGCTTTATTTTAAAAGAGAGATAACGATATATAGTTGCGAAGTTCACAGTGAATACAACAGTCGGGTCAATTTTTCCTTGCATGGACCCGAAATGAAAATCACTCATCACCCCGTTGATAGTGAAGATAGTCGGGTCGCCGGGAATCCGCATCTGCTGGCCAATTGCATCGTTTGCATTCTTCCAACCAAACCTTTGCACAGCAGTTTCATTGATAATTATTTTTGCGGAATCAGATTTACCGCCACTGAAAAATGAACCGGCTTTTAATGGTATCTCATAAACTGATAAATATTTTTCATCTGTTTCAAATAATGTCGCGTCAATAGCTTGTGTCGAATCTGTACCGAATTTATAAACCGGAGCACCACCAATATTGAAGCCGTTTGGTATTTCATAAGAAAGCGAGACCTGAGAAATTTCCGGCATAGAAGCAAACTCGTTGCGGATGGTTTCCATTTTTGCAACCCCAGACGCTGTCCAGTCTCTCGGAACCTGAGCAGAAAGCACAAAATCTTTATTATAGCCGAGCGATTTGCTGAAGAATAAATTTATTTGCTGCGAAATAATAATAGCGCCGACAAACGCAACAATAGCTATCACGAATTGAAATGCAACCAGCGATTTTCTCAACCATATTTTTTCTTTTATAGAAGATGGCCTGCCTTTTAATGAGTCGACCGATTTTAAAGATGATAAAACAAATGCAGGATAAATGCCTGCAACAAAACCAAGCAGTATCACAAGCAACATTGGAAATAAAACAAACCATGCAGGAAACTCATTGAGCGAAGGGATTGTGCTGCCAATGATATTGCTGAAAATATTTTTTGACGAAGTATAAATAATAAATGCGGCTATCGTAGCAAAAAATACAATCAATGTTGATTCCGCAAGAAACTGCAATATCAATTGTTTTTTATCTCCACCTAGAACTTTTCTCACGCCAATTTCTCTCATTCGTGTTGACGACCTGCTAACGGACATGTTGATAAAATTGATGACAGCCATCATCAAAATAAAAATTGCAATAGATGATAACACCAATAATGTTTTGCTTACAAAACCATTCAGATAAAATTTCTTTAATGAAACCAGATATGGTTTGAATATCCGTGCATCCTGTGGCTGCGCATTTAGTTTCACAAGATGTGCAATAGGCTGTTCAAGATCTTTTGGTGTGACTCCTTTCTGCAATTCAACATAACTTACAATGGCTGTGTTTGGCCATTCCATATCACGCCCAAAAAATTTCAGGTTTGTCTCAGAAACATAAACCTGGTTGTCATTATTATCATTAACATGAGTTACAGAATTTTTATGTTGAATTTCCATTACGCCGGTAATCAAAAAATCATGTTTGCCTCCCGACATATTTTCAATCGTAATTGTTTGGCCTAACACGTCTGTTTTGCCGAAATATTTTATTGCACGATCTGTAGTGATAACAACGGTAAATGGATTTTTCAATGCTGATGATGCATTACCATACATCAATTTAAAGCCATACATGTTGAACATAGAACTGTCGCAAATTTGTATGCCTTCGCGAAATGCTTTGTCGCCTTTCGATACATTGCTGGTGATGCCATCCCAGCGGTAATAGTTGGCAACAAGGCTTGGATAATTTTCTTTCAGTGCTTTAGCCAAAGGCCCAAATGTTGTAAAGGCTCCCGTTTCCTGATTTTTCCAAAGGTTTTGGATAATAAACTGTCGATCGGAATTTTTTAAATTTTTATTTACCTGAAACTCGCTCCACACATAAGCTGCAATCAAAAGTGTAAATGCAATGCCTGTTGCCAAGCCAATAATATTAATCACCGAATAAAAGCGGCTTTTGGTAATATTCCTCCATGCAGTTTTGAAATAGTTCTTAATCATCAGATAAATATTTATGAATTACAATTTGAAATTTATGATTTCTGAAATTCAGCCTTTCCTTTCTAATTTATTATTCCTTATTTCTCATTTCTTATTATTTCTGAACTAAGATTGAAATGATTTTTTATTTTTCAATTATCCATTATCAATTCCACTCACAATTGACCATTCACTACTCACTTCTTAAACTCTTCACCGGGTTTGCCATTGCAGCTTTGACTGCCTGAAAACTGATTGTTATTAATGCAACGAGCACCGCAGCGAGACCCGCTGTTATAAATACCCACCAACTGATGTTGGTCCTGTATGCAAAATCTGAAAGCCATGTGTTCATTGCCCACCAGGCAACAGGAAAGGCAATCACAGATGCAATGATAACAAGCACTATAAAATCTTTTGATAACAACTGAACAACCTGTGAGGTATTTGCACCCAAAACTTTTCTGATGCCGATTTCTTTTGTTCTTCTTGCAACGGTTAAAGTTGCCAACCCAAATAATCCCATGCATGCAATAAAGATGGACAAAGCTGAAGCAATTTTTACAACGTCGGCGCTTTTCTGCTCCTGCTTATAGGCATCATTTAGTTTTTCATCTAAGAAGCGATATTCAAATTCCTGTTTGGGTGCAACAGCCAGCCATGCTTTTTTTAGCAAGCTGATATTATCCTGAATATTGCCGGCTTTCATTCGCACGGAGATTCTTGGTTGCGGAGCATTAGCAAAAGACACATCACTTGACTGGCGTGCCATCGTATCAAATTTTAGCGAAAGAACAAGCGGCTTTATTTTGTTGTGCAACGATTCGTAATTGAAGTCTTTCATAACGCCGATAATAAGCTGCGAATATTTGCCGAATTTTTTTCCTAAAGGATTGGTAAGACCATATTCTTTCACCAGTGCTTCGTTCACTAAAATACTGTTGTTCGTGTCTGCAGGATTGTTCTGCGAGAAACTTCTGCCTTGAAGCATTTGTATTTGCATAGCTTCTATGAACTGATGATCTGTTTCGTTATACTGAAAAGTGTGATATTGTTTCTGATCATCTGAAAACCCCAATGTTGCCCATGGAGTTTCAGCAAAGCTGAAAGTAGAAACGCTTGCGTCTTTCACTTGCGGATATTTTGAAAGCTCTGTTTTATATAATTGAGCAAGCGGATAGCCATCAGCTCTTTTTTTGTTGGTTGGAACTACGATGACCTGATCTTTATTATAACCAAGATTTTTGTGAAGCAGATAATTCATCTGATCGCCTATTATAATTGTACAAATGATCATCACAACAGAAGCTGCGAACTGCCCAACGATTAATCCTTTTCTAAATAATCCCGCATTGTTTTTCAAATTCAATTTTCCTTTTAATACTTCAACAGGGCTAAAACCCGAAAGTATAATAGCTGGATAAATGCCGGCAATCAAAGCAATGATGCCTATCAGCAAAATGCAGAACAGAATAAATAATGGATCAAAATGAAAACTGAGATTTCTGTTGATGAGCTGATTGAATGGTTTTAGCAATGCAATCGCAACTAATAATCCGATCGTAACTGAAATAATGGTTACCAGTAAAGCTTCGCCCCAAAATTGTTTTATCAATTGTTTTCTTTCTGCACCTAAAGCTTTTCTCACTCCGACTTCCAGGGCTCTTGTTGTTGAGCGGCCGATAGATAATGTGATGAAATTGATGCACGCAACAAGCAATAATAAAACGCCGATGGTAGCAAGTATATAAGAATATTTTGGATTGCTGACAGGCTGGTTCGCCGCGGGTAATGTATTATTTAAATGAATGGATGTTAATGGTTGCAGATACACATTGAATTCTTCTTTGCCATAATCTTCGCCTAATTGCTGCTTCAGCATGCCGGGGAATTTCTTTTCAAGATTTGATGCGGACACATTTGGCTGAAGCATGATATAAGTTTCAGTAAACACATTGAACCAATTCGTGAGCATTCTTGGCCTGAACAAAAATTTTTCGTTGGAAAAAGGTATCAGCATATCATATTTAATGCTTGATTCTTCCGGTGCTTGTTCCGCTATGCCTGCGATGGAGAACAATTGTTTTTCATCTCCGATCTGTATTTCAAAACTTTTTCCAACCGCATTTTCTGTTCCGAAATATTTTTTTGCAATTTCCGGTGTGACAATAATTGAATTGTTGGTGGGAAACGGATTGTCATGATTTCCCTGCAATAATTTAAAATCAAACATTTTAAACAATGCAGAATCTGCCATCGTAATGTTTTCATTAAAAGAATTATTTCCAACGGTGATCAGCGTATTGAACACATAAACGCGTGACATGGCTTCAACTTCAGCGAAATTATTTTTGATGGCAGGCCCCATTGGGAGCGAAGTGACCGTATTTATAAATTCCTGGCCTTCTGATTTTTCTTTTTGCCAGGCGCGATAAATGCGATTAGATTTTGTGTGAAAGCGGTCATAACTGAACTCACTTCTTACAAAGAGCATGATGAGAACACAACAAGCGATGCCAACGGCAAGACCGGAAATATTAATGGCAGTGTAAGTTTTATAATGCATCAAATAGCGCCATGCAATTTTGAAATAATTATTAAGCATAAAAAAGCATTTATGGTTTTATTCTATTTTTTGCAATCAATTCATTTCACTGACTCAGGCATTTTTTATTCTGCCCGAAGAGATTTCACCGGATTTGTAACTGCTGTTTTCAAACATTGCGCCGTTATTAAAATGAATGCAGTAACAAAAATAAAAATGCACACTGTGAAATATGGAATTGCATTTTGCTGTATTCGATACGCATAATTTTCAAGCCATTTATTTGTAATGATATAAGCAAGCGGCCACGCGATCAGATTTGCAATCAGTATCAGCCATGCATAATCTTTGATGAACAATGAAAGAATATCTTTGATATCGGCGCCGAGCACTTTGCGAACAGCAATTTCTTTTGTTCGTTTTGCAAGTGTGAAAGCTACCACACCAAAAATACCCATGAACACAATAATCAGATTGAGCGCTGTTGCAATATTGGTTGCTTTTTTCAATTGCAGTTCAGATTTGTATAATGATTGAAATTGGTCATCCATAAAAACATATTCGAAAGGCGCATCCGGCAATAATTCTTTCCATTTCTTTTTAACTGCATCAACGGCTTTCGGGAAATCATCAGTAGCTAGTTTCAGATTCATGTACCGATAAGCCCGTGCATCTTCAAAGTGAATGATGACAAGCGGCTCGATCTGTTGCTGCATGCTTGAATAATGATAATCTTTTATCACGCCTGCAATGGTAAGCATAGGGTTTCCTGTTGGTTGCTGTATTTGTCTGCCTACTGCAGCATTTGCATTTGAAAAGCCGAGCGCTTTTGCAGCCGACTCATTAATGACAATCTGAGCAGGGATAAACCCTCCGGAGTGATTAAAAAAAGAACCTGCTGCCATTTTCAAACCGAAAGTGGTAGCATAATCCTGATCTGCTGAAAAAACAGCTAATACCAGCGGATTATTATCTTTTTGCCCTTGTGGATATAATGTGATATTTCCCGGTGGTTTGCGCACAGGGATATCAAATGATAATGATGCGTCTTTCACTTCACGCAATTGAAGTAATTGTTGCTTCACGTTTTTCATTCTCATTACGCCGATGGAATCCCACTGTTTGGGATAAGCGTCCACAAGCAGCAATTGCTCTTTGTTATAACCAAGGTCTTTATGAAAAACATAGGACATCTGCTTTGAAACATTCAATGCGCTGATAAAAACGATAATTGCTAAACTGAATTGAACAATCAATAATGCTTTTCGCAATAACAAGCCACCTTTTGCAGAATCAATTTTCCCTTTCACAGCATTGATCACATTTGATGAGCTGAGCACGAATGCCGGATACACTCCGGAAATAAAGCCAATGAACAATAAGAATGATGCAAACAGGAATATTTTCACTGCATCAAAATGCCAGACAGAAATCAAGGGGGTATTCAGTAATTCACCGAATAAATTTCTGAGCATTTCATATAATGCCAGCGATATGATTGCAGCAATAAAAGTTAATATCAAAGCTTCAGAAATAAATTGGATCACGAGTTGCCTGCGAACGCTGCCAAAAACTTTTCGCAAGCCAATTTCTTTCAGGCGATAAGAAGATGTGCCGATATTAATGTTCACGAAATTGATAATCGCCATCAATAAAATAAATGCAGCAATGAATGAAAGTGCTGTTATCATTTTTTGAACAGCACCATTATTATTTTTCAGATAATAATCTTTCAAAGGAGCTAACTCGACTTCCAGATTATCCTGAGCATTTTTATCTGAATATTTTTTAAGGATCTGTTTGAAAGGCAAAATCATTTGTTGTGGTGAAATGCCCTTCTTTAATTCTATCATTCCAACCTCATAAGGGCTGTTCCAGCCTTCGGCAGGATCGCCACCACCATAAAATTGGTTGCCGATCGTCGGCACGAATAAATTATAATCAACGCCAATCAGCCCGGTAATTGAATTTTTTGGGATGTCTTTTAACACAGCCGAAATGCTATATTCCTGCTTTGCGCCATTTACCGTTTCCACGATTAAAGATTTGCCAATCGCATTTTTTGTTCCGAATAATTTTTGTGCAACTGTTTCTGTAAGCACCGCAGAGCTGATATTTGTAAATGCTTTTTCTTTATTTCCGTACAATACAGGGAGATTATACATCGACACCAATGTGGTGTCACCAATTGCAATATTTTCTTTGAAATGATTAATGCCTACTGAAACAACGGTAGCCACAGGATTATAGCGATAAAAATTTTCAACAAGTGTTGGATATTCTTCTTTCGCCATTTTAGCCAAAGGACCAAATGTGGTAATATCCATGCCCATTTCCTTCACTTTCCATTTGCTTTTTACGAGATATTGGTTGCGCACATCTTTGATGCTTTGGTTCACATCTTGTTGGTTCATCACATACACTCCAATAATCATTGTGAACGTGATTCCAATTGCGAGGCATAAGATATTAATGGCAGAAAATAATTTATGCCTCATGAGATGACGGATGGCAATCGTGAAATAGTTCCTTATCATCAGATAAATATTTACGAATTACGATTTGAGATTTACGATTTCTGAAAACAGTGTTCAGTCGTCAGTCCACGGTCTTCAGTTCTTATAAATTCTTTCTTCTTAATATTTTCAGTTTTTTTGGACCAACACTATCCATTGGTTCAGTCCGCCGCGGCGGATTGTGTCACTCACTTGTACATTTAGTTGTCTATTCATCTTCAGTTTGACAACCGGTTAATTCGCACATCCGCACATTTCAAATTTGCTAATTATCAACACTGACGACCGCCGACTGACAACTACTCACTCCGCAAGCTCTTCACCGGGTTTGCAATTGCAGCTTTGATTGATTGAAAACCGATGGTTGCTAATGCAATCGTAACAGCAATAATCCCCGCCAATATAAAAACCCACCAACTGATATTTGTTCTGTATGCAAAATCCTGCAGCCATTTGTTCATTGCCCACCACGCAATCGGCGATGCAATCACCATTGAGATAATAACAAGAACAATAAAATCTTTTGATAGTAATGTAGTGATGTCTGCAACGCCAGCACCAAGCACTTTTCTAATGCCAATTTCTTTCACTCTCTGTCTTGCAGTGAAAGCAGCAAGCCCAAACAAACCAAGACAAGCAATCAACGCTGCAACGAAAGCTGACGCGATGAAAACGTTTCCTAATTTTTGTTCTTCAAAATATTGCTGGTCATATTTTTCATTGGCGAAAAAATATTCAAACGGGTTACCCGGAAATGTGCTTGCGTAGATATTTTTAATCTCATTGATTTTTGACTGCATATTTCTGGTGTCCGTCTGAATAGTATAATATCCGCTCGAAGCAGAAGCCAGATAAATGGTAGGCTTGATGGGCTCGCGAAATGAAAGATGATGATAGTCTTTTACCACGCCGATGATTTCATAAGGCTTTTCCCAAACAATTTTTTTCCCGATTAAATTTTCTTTTGTATTGAAGCCGAGTGATTGAGCTGCTTTTTCATTGATGATTACTTTTTGAATCTTATTCCAGCTTTCCTGCACATCATCCTGGCTGAATGTTTTTCCCTGAGAGAATTGAATGCCATAAGTATCAAAAAACCGATCATCAGAAATAAACATCGAATAAGATTTTTTTTCATCACCTTTTTGCGGACTGTTTTGCTGTGTTATATTTTCTGTTGAAAAATTATAACCAACACCGGGAACATCATTGCTTGCGGCATATTTTTTTACAAATGAAAGCTGTGCCAAAGCATTTTTGAATGATGCGTTTTTCTGCGATTGTCCGTTTGATGTAACAGTCGGTCCCTGAATAACCAATAGCTCATTTAAGTTCATGCCCAGATTTTCGGTCTGCATAAACTTTAACTGTTTGTATAAAACAACAGTAGCGATAATAAAAACAATAGAAATCGTGAACTGAAAAACAACTAATCCTTTCCGGAGAGAAAATCTTTTTGAAGTAGCTTGAATTTTTCCGCGAAGCGTGCTGACTGGTTTGAAAGAAGTTAATGCAAACGAAACAAATCCACCGGACAATAATGAGCCCACGGCAATCAATAAAACGCTTGAAAACCAGAACCAGCCATTGTTTAAAACCGAAAGTGATAATTGCTTGCCTGTAAATTCATTGAACATGTTTTGAAAAACATTGACTAATAAAACGGCAATAACAGCACTTGATAATGTCAGAATGAATGTCTCTGTTAAATATTGAAACATTAATTGAATGCGGTTAGCGCCTAACACTTTTCGAACGCCCACTTCCTTCGCACGGTTCAATGCCTGCGCCGTTGAAAGGTTGATATAATTTACCCATGCAATCAACAATATCAACACAGCGACTCCTGAAAACACGGCGACTAACAAAAGGCTTCCGAAAGTTTGAAAAGGATAATCAAATGAAGGAGCAAGATGAAGCTCACTGAATGGTTGCAAAATAATTTTATCATTTTTTGCTTGCGGATTCACTGAATGCACAAATGCGGTGGCTTCTTTACTGACACTTGCAGCATTGCTGTTTTTTTTCAATTGCAGATAAATATTCACGAACCCTGATTGAACACCATTTGGGTCAGCCCAATCATTGCCATCTCTGTTAGCAGCGCTTTCCAATGTTTGTAATGATAGTAGCACATCTCCCTTGATGTCTGATTCTTCAGGTAATTTGTAAACTGCTTTTATGGTGTAAACCGTGTTGCCAAATTGATTGCTGACTTTTATTTGTTTCCCGATAACATCTGTTGTGCCGAATATTTTTTGGCTGATTGTTTCAGACAACGCCAGCGTTTTTGAATCGATTAAAGAATTTGTTCCTGCAACAATGGGGAAAGAAAAAACATTCAAAAAATTTCCGTCAACATACATCATGTTGTTTTCACGGAATGTTTTGTTATCAGAAGAATTGTTTCCTTTATAGCTCAACACTCCCGAAGCAATTCCATCTGCAACGCGAACATAATTTTCAATGGAAGGAATTTGTTGTTTGGCAGCAGGTGCCAATCCCGGTGCCAGATAATAATCTGTATTTCCTTCTTTATATTGATAGTTGACTCGATAGAGCTCGCTGTAATTTTTATTGAAACGATTTGCATTCCATTCAAATGCTACATATTGAACAATAAAAAGAAAAACGGCAATGCCAATCGCGAGCCCTGCAATATTGATAAAGGTGAATTGCTTGTTGCGGATCAAATTGCGGAAAGCAGATTTAAAATAATTTTGAAACATGGTCTGAACCCGGATTTATGTGATTAAAATGATTTTTATGATTGCCTGAACTGTGTTTTATCTGATTTTTGGGATAGGCTGATTTGCAACATCGCCCTCTTACGGTTCTTACTTTTCATTACTAATTTTCACTTCCTGTCAATCCCAAAAATCCCCGTTCAGCCTTATTCCGTTCTCAAGCTCTTCGCCGGGTTCGCCAATGCAGCTTTTATCGCCTGATAGCTCACTGTTACTAAAGTGATGAAAATAATTGTCGTAGCTGCAATCAAAAATATTCCGGCAGTCATATTAATCCTGTATGCAAAATTTTTCAGCCATGCATTCATCGCCCACCATGCTAATGGAAAAGCAATCAGCACTGCGACCAAAACCAGTTTTAAAAAATCTTTGGATAACATCATCGTGATATTATTTACGGATGCGCCCACCACTTTCCTAATGCCAATTTCTTTTTGCCTTTTCTGTGCAGTGAAAGCGGCAAGCCCAAATAATCCAAGGCAAGAAATGATAATAGCAATTGTCGCAAAATATCTTGAGAGCACCGCAACTTTTTCTTCAGATGAATACATTGCCTGATAATCTGCATCCAGAAATTTATAATCCAATGGGAGCCCTTGGTTAAAGTTTTTATAGAATTGTTCGATTCTTGCGATTGTTTCTCTTTCCATGCCTGCTTTTAATTTCACAAGCACAGTCGGATTAGGGGTAAGGTATTCCAGAAATGCCGGCCCCACTTTTTTATACAACGATTGAAAATGAAAATCTTTAGCTACGCCGATAATTTTTTTCCTATGCCCCCAAAGCGAAACTATTTTTCCGACAGGATTTTTTATGCCCATTGCTGCAATCGCAGATTCATTAAAAATTACTGCCAGGCTATCTGAAGGATATTCCCGGGAAAATGTCCGGCCCTCTGCCATTTTAATATCAAGCACGTTCATAAAATCATAATCACCACTAACGCCGAAATAGCCAATGTTCAAATTCGGATCTTTACCATCCCAATTAATGCCACCACCGCTGTGACTTGAATTTCCTAAAAAATCTCCATTCATCATTGATGCATTCACAACACCCGGAATCTTTTTTACTTCGTCCACAAACACTTCCTGATGGTCCTGCAATTTTCCTTCCGATGAAAACCGGATAATATTATCCTTATTATATCCGAGATTTTTTGTCTGTACCAGTTTCATTTGTTCATAAACGACTATCACTGTTATGATGAGCACAACAGAAATGGTGAATTGAAATACAACCAACCCTTTTCGTATAAAAGATTCGCTGGCAGAAGCAGTGAGCTTTCCTTTCAGTATCAACACAGGTTTAAAACCGGAAAGATAAACAGCAGGATAACTGCCCGCAATAATTCCGGTGATGATCGAGAAGGTTACAACGGAAATAATAAAATAAGCGTCCATATGCAGCGATAATTCTTTGCCTGTAATTTGCCGGAAAACAGGAAGCAACAATGAAGCGATAAAAATCGCAATTATCATAGCGAAAAATGATAAGAGCATTGATTCTGCCATATATTGAATAACAAGTGCGATGCGCGATGCGCCCACCACTTTGCGAACTCCCACTTCTTTCATTCTGCCCGCTGCTTTTGCTGTTGAAAGGTTCATGAAGTTGATGCAGGCAATCACTAAAATAAAAATAGCGATGATGGAAAACAGACGCACATATTCTATCCTGCCTCCGGCATCTTTTCCATTAATATAATTGTTGTAGAGATAGCCGTCGGAATATCTTTTTGCTGAGAGTGTGCCTTCATAATTTGCAAGGCCATTGCCTGGATATAGCGATTTGACTTTTTCTATCGTGAAATTTTTTATTTTTTTATTAAATGCAGCAATATTTGTTCCATGCCTCACTACAACAAAAGTCGAAACCATATTGCTTCCCCAAAAAGTAACATCTCCCATTGTGTGCGCAAATTTTTGCGCATAATAATCAAACGGAAACAGCACATCAAATTGATTCGTTGCATTAGCCGGCGGAGCTGTATAAACTCCTGCAACCGCAAACGGGCCGCTGAGATCAATATCCTCATCTTTAAAATCCCAGCTAACTGTTTTTCCAACAACATCTGTTGTGTTAAATAATTTCATAGCGGTTTTGTCCGACAAAAAAATTCCTGTAACGCCAGAAACAACGTCGCTGCCATGAATGATCGGATAAGAAAACACATTGAAAAAATCTTTGCCCGCAAATTCATGTTTTACTTTGATATGCTTGTCGCCAAATGAAAGTATACTAAGCTCATTATGGCTGGCTACTTGCACAGCATGCTCAACTTCGGGGTATGACTTTTTCATTTCATCTGCCAGCAATCCTTGTGTAGTTGAATAGGTTTCAACTGAGCCGTCAGCATTGATGTTATTTTTAAATACCTGATAAAGCTGCTTATCATTCGTACTGAATTTGTCGACATGCAACTCATCATTCACCCACAAATAAATCAGCAACACACAAGCAAGCCCTGTTGATAATCCTAATAGGTTAAGAACAGTAAACTGTTTTTGCTTCACCAGATTTCGCCATGCAATTTTGAAATAATTTTTTAGCATCGGGAAATTTTTAGCGGATAATATAATTTGCTTTTGCCTGAATTATAACCTGATTCTTTATTTGAGCGCTCTTATCGTTTTGCCATATTCAAAATCTGATGAAATGGTTTTTGCCGCTTTCATATAAGCTGATTTTACATTTTCCGACGCAGGCATTTTTGCTGCGATATCTGTCAGCACATTGCTTTTTTCAAAATCAGAAGAAACTTTTTCTGTGGAGCTGATCAGGCTGATCCAATGCGCTTCTTCTTTGATATCACTACCGGCTAATTGTTTCAGCACATTTGCTTTCTCGAAATCACTTCCAACACTGGAAATGACAGAGAGCGTTTCAGTGAATTGTGCTTCAGGAAGCTTGTCATTCTTTAATATTTCTTTCAGCACATTTGCTTTTTCGAAATCGCTGTGAATACCAGAAGTTGCATTCAGCACTTCAGAAAATTGAGCCGAAGAAATTTTAGTGTTTGCCAGAACTGACTTCAGCACATTTGCTTTTTCAAAATCGCTATGGATATCCGCAGTTGCATCCAACACTGTAGAAAATTGTGCTGTAGACATTTTATTGTTGGTCAATGCTTCTTTCAACACGTTTGATTTTTCAAAATCAGAGTTGATACTTTTTGCTACTTCAAGCACTTCTGAAAATTGTTCCTGCGTGAGTGGCTGATTTAATATCGCTTTTACGGCATTCGCTTTTTCAAAATCAGAGTTGATGCTTTTAACTGCGCCCAGATATGCCTGTGCAGTAGCATCATTTGAAAGATATTTTGCTGAAAACTTTTTAAGCAGTTTTCCTTTTTCAAAATCTGATTGGAGAAAAAAATGCACATCGTTTGCAATCTCTGTCATTTCATTTGCAGACAATGTGTTTGTTTCAAGCAGATATTCGAGGTAGAGGCTTTTCACATAATCAGATTTCATGTTTTTTGTTTCATTCATCACTGCTTTGCTGCCGCCTTTTTTGTAAATGCGTTCCACCCTGTCCCTGGCACCAACACCATACTCAATCATCACTCTAATTGCTTCCGTTAAAAATGTTTTTTCATCAGCAGAGAGCGTACTCTTTTTGTCGCCATTATTTATTTCATACATAATCTGGCCATTGGCATCTGCAGTGACCACTATCTTTTTACCATTTTTTTTATATTTAAGATAGCCATCCTGCGAAATACTTTTAATGGCAGTTTCATCATCGCTAAAAGAAATATCTCCTGTATATTTTACTTCAAGAGAACCATTATCGTCATTGATTACAATTGAATGCTGGCCATTCTCCGAATGAGACGTATATGAAGTTGTTTTTTGAGATGCACAGAAAAGAAAAGTGCATGCCGTCAGAAAATAAGTGATGATTGTTTTTTTCATGATGTAAACTTTACTGATAAATAATTCGAAAACTAAATTTGTGATGATGTATTATTCTGTTCTCAAGCTCTTCACAGGATTTGCTATTGCCGCTCGTAATGATCGATAACCAACTGTTATCAGCGCAACCAAAAATGTGCTTAGGATGGCCATAAAAAAAATGCCCGCGCCTATCTGTATGCGATATTTAAAATCCAGTAAATATTTATTCATTGCCCACCATGCAATTGGTGCGGCAACCACAAATGCAATGACTAATAATCTTGAAAACTCTTTTCCGAAGAGCCATAAAATATCCGGCAGCGATGCGCCTAACACTTTTCTCACACCGATTTCTTTTGTTTTGCGAACGGCCATGAATGACACCAATCCATACAAGCCGAGACAGCCAATAAAAATGGCAATGCCTGCAAATGCTTCAATCAGCTTCAGCATAATATCATCAAGTTCATAAAAGCGTGCAATACGTTCATCGAGGAATTGATATTTGTAAACATATTGCGGGTAAGTATCGTTCCAGATTTTTTCGAGCTCAGCGAGTATGGGCTTTACATTAGCAAGATTGATTTTCACTGCACAGTTTTCATACTCGCGGTATCTTGAAAAAATGGCGATAGGAGCTGTTTCAGATCTGAACGAATAATTGTAGAAATCTTTTACAACGCCAACAACAGGCGCTGTTCTTCCATTCACTACTATTTTTTTATTGATAATTTCTTCCGGTGATTTAAGCCCTAATTTTCTAACGATTGTTTCGTTCACTAAAAACTCTCTCACAGTATCGGATGGATTCAGGTTTCTTCCGGCTACTATTTTTAAATTAAATGTCGGCACGAAGTAATTATCTGCGGCTTTGGAGTTCACATCCCATGGTTCATCTTTTGGTCTGTTGTCATATAATAAGCTTGTGTTATTGTTCGATTCGGCTGCAGGAGCCTGCATGCAAAGAGAAACCTGCTCTACTCCGGGAACATTTGCCAGCCTGTTTCTCAGCGTTTCCATTTTCATTCTTCCGATGGAATCAGTTAAAGGAACCGGCAACATCACAATTCCATCTTTCTTGAAACCAAGGTCAGTTGTTTTTGAAAAATGCATCTGGCTTGCAATAACAATTGTTCCGATAATGAGTATTTGTGAAATGGCAAATTGCGCAACCACCAATATCCTTCTAAGAGAAAAACCACCCACACTGTCCTGCGATAGTTTTCCTTTCAATGCAGTAACAGGCTGGAATCCTGACAGCACAAGACCCGGATATGCACCTGATAAAAATATCACTACAACAAAAACAATCAGCGTGAATATCAGCAGACCGATATTAATAAATGGATTAATGGATAATTCTGTTTTGAACAATCCATTCAAAAATGGCAATCCTAATTTTGCGAGTCCATAAGCTATCAACACGGCAAGAAATGTGATGAATGCGGTTTCGGTAATAAACTGCCAGAACAATTGTTTGCGCATGCTGCCAAGCACTTTGCGGATGCCAACTTCTTTTGAACGGTTGAGCGCTTGTGCAGTAGCGAGGTTAATGAAATTCACGCAAGCTGTAATGATGATGAAGACACCCACAAATATCAACGCCCACAAATATTTTTTATCTGCATAACCATTGTAATCAGGATTGAAATGGATATCAGAAAGCGGCTGCACTTTGAATTTGAAAAAACTTTGATTGTTTTTGTCGTAATACTTTTTCATGAATCCGGGAAAAGCTTTCTCAACATCTGCGGGTTTCACGCCCGGATGAAATAAAGCAAAGCAATGTGTTTCGCTGTTGATACCGCCCCATGCATCATCTTTTGCAAGCCAGTTACTGATATCCTTCATGCTTAAATTAGAAACATATATTTCCTGTTTTCTGTCGGTGTTCAACGGAATGTCTTTTAGTATTCCGGTGATTTTAAAATCTATTCTGTTATCAAGACGAATCACTTTTCCCATCGGGTTTTCATCGCCAAAATATTTCTTTGCAATTTTTTGTGTGATGATGGCTGTGTTGGGTTCGCTCAATGCAGTTTTAATATCTCCCTGTGCCAATGGAAAATTGAAGATGTCAAAAAACTCCGGTTCTACGCATGCAATCCCGGTTTCTTCCTGAAATTTTTTGTTTTCTTTTTCTGATGGGATGGAAATGAGCTGGTCTCCAAATGTCACCGCTCTTGCAACTTTTTCAGAAAATGTGTAATCGTTCCTGAATGCTTTTGCAAATGGCGGAGGCACTCCGGGCGTGTGGCCAATGTCTTCGCTATGCAATTCTGTGACGATGCGATAAATCCGGTCTTTATTTTTATGGAAATTATCATAGCTAAAATGAAATGACACCAACGTGAAAATAAGAATAGCGCATGCAATGCCAAGAGATAATCCGAGCACATTCACAAACACATAAGCTTTGTGTCTTTTCAAATTTCTCCAGGCGATTTTGAAATAATTTTTCAGCATGAACGAAATAATTTATAAATTACGAATTGGGATTTACGATTTCCTCAGAAAAGCTAATAGCTATTAGCTTTGAGCGTTTTCAACTCAACAATCCTTTCTAATTTCTTATTACTTATTTTTCAATTATACATTATCAATTCACCATTGACCATTCGCTATTCACTTCTCAAACTCTTTACCGGATTCACCGTTGCTGCTTTGAACGTTCTGAGGCAAAGTATTAATAATGCCATCGCAAACATGATGCATCCGCCAAGCGCAAACATCCAGATGCTGATGTTTGTTTTGTATGAAAAGCTTTCCAGCCATTTATGACCGCCCCACCATGCAATCGGGATCGCAATTACAAATGCAATCAACACAAGTTTTAAAAAATCTTTTGATAGAAGAGAGATAATTTGCGTAACACTAGCTCCGATCACTTTGCGAACGCCGATTTCTTTGGTGCGCTGATTGGTGATGTATGTAACAAGCCCAAGCAAACCAAGACAACTGATGAAAATTGCAAGACCAGTTGCCCACATTAATAACTTGGAAATATTCTGTTCTGCTGTGTAATATTGTTTGATGGTGTCGTCTAAAAAAGTGTAGCTGAAATCATCCTCAGGATAGGTTTCTTTCCATGCTTTTTCAATTTTGCCAAGCGCGGTTTTCCATAAAGTGCCTTCTGCATTTTGTGGCATGAGCGCAATATTGATAGCCCGCATCTGTTTTGTTTTTGTTGTAAATATCAATGGCTTGATGGGCTCATGCAAAGAACGCTGATGGAAATTTGAAACTACACCGCAAATCGGGATGCTTTTATTATCCCACTCAATGAGTTTCCCAATGGCCTGATTCGGATTTTTGAAACCTAGAACATTCGCATAAGCTTCATTAATAATGACAGTTCTTGTTGTATCGGTATAAGGAAGATTGGAACCAGCAAGCAATTTTATTCGAAACAGTTTTAAATAATTCGTGTCAGCCAATTTCACCTGCACATCTGTTTCAATTTCTTTTTTCCCATCTTTAAATTTCATGGTGCTTGACCACACGCTGTTAATAGAAGGCGGATCATTTGCAAGACTGATCATTGATATCTCAGGAATAGCACGAAGTTTTTCCATCAGCACAAAACGATGCGATTGAAAAGTGTCGTAATAATTTGTTTTCAGATAAACAATGGCATCTTTTTTAAACCCTAAATCTTTATTGAGCCAATAGCTGATCTGTTTGGTGACAAGGATTGTTCCTATAATAAAAACCTGTGCAATCACAAATTGCGAAACAGTCAGCGTTTTTCTCATCCATATATTTCTTGTATTGCCTGAGCCGGATGCTGTCTGATTTTTTAATACCAACACGGGTTTATAAGATGAAAGCACAAGGGCAGGATAAAACCCTGAAAGAAGCCCAACAACTATTATCAAGCCAATCAGAAACAAAACAATGCCTGGCTGAAAAGTGAAATGAAGATCTTTCGGAATAAAATCTGAAAACATTTTCAGTAGCAAAGGCGTGATGAGAATGGATAATAAAGTTGCAAAAATGGTGAGCAGAAATGTTTCGCTGAGGAACTGAAAGATCAATTGCTTTTTTGAACTGCCCATTGTTTTGCGGATACCGATTTCCTTTGCGCGTTGTGATGCCTGAGCAGTGGTGAGGTTTATGAAATTGATGCAACCAAGCAAAAGCAAAAATGCAGCTACCGCAAGCAGGCCATACATTGTTGGTTTATGTGCAGTGCGCTGACCAAAACTATTATAGGTTGTATTGAAATGCACATCGCTTAATGGCTGCATTGAAAATGCTGAAGTGCTATGATCATTCGGGTCAGGCTTTTTGTATTTTTCGCGAAGAACATTTACCTGCTTAGTTACTTTTTGTGCTGTGTTGCCCGGTGCAAGTTTTACTAAAAGCTGCCACGCAGAATTTGTATTGCCCCATTCATTTTTGTCATCCGGGCTTATTAATCTGGTTTCATAAGTTGCTAATGAAATAAAGGTCTTGAAAGTGAAATCAGAATTTTCATCAAGGTCTTTGACAATGCCCACAACAGAAGTCCTGACAGTATCATCAAAAATAATTTCTTTACCGATGATTTCAGAAGGCTTCAGGTTCGGGAAATAAATTTTTGCATTGGACTCCGTCAGTACTGATTCATAATTTTTTTGAAGTGCTGTCTTTTTTGAACCGGCTATCCAGTTATATGAAACCAGATTAAAATAACTGTCATCGGCAAAAACAATATTCTTTTGCTTTTTGAAAATGGCGGGATCTTTTTTTCCTGCAAGTGGTACGCTTATTTTTACGTCATCGCTTGCTGTGCAAAAATGAGTCACGTTTTCAATCGCGGTCAAATCTTTTTTGATAGCTGCTGCTAAGGGATAAGTGGCTCCGGAATTATGATAATCCTCACCGGAAAATTTAAAATCAGAAACAATGCGATAAATCCTGTCCCTGTCTTTTTCAAATTTATCAAAACTGAAATCATAAGAAACGATTAAATAAATAACAAGCGCAGAGCTTATTCCAATTGATAATCCGGCAACATTTATCAGCGAAAAAACTTTGTTCTTTGCCAGATTGCGCAGTGCAGTTTTGAAATAATTTTTGAACATAAGCAGAGAATTGAGGATTCTGATTTTGTGATGTATGATTTTATTTGAACGATAAATAAACTTTCCCGCCATTTGCATCTACTGTAACTGGTATACCGCCGCCATTCACCGTTCCTTCAATTTTATTTTCTTTCACCGTGCCGCTGAAATTGTTCAGTGAAAAATTCCTGTCCATCTTATCGCCATATAATTTCAGGTCATATCCTTTGTCTTTTGGAATTGTCAGATCAATATGGCCGCCTGAATTATTCAGCTTCACATATTTCCCGACTTCTTTTATTTCTGCATTAATACTTCCGCCACTTGTTGATGCATCAAGACTGCAATACAGTGCGCTTAAGTTCACGCTGCCTCCTGAAGTGGAGGTGATCAATTCACCGCTAATGCTTTTCCCATTCACAGAACCACCGCTTGTAGTTGCTTTGATATCACCTTTCAAGTCATTAAGTGTTAAAGATCCACCTGAAGTCGTCAGTCTTATTTTGCCTGAACAGTTAGTTGCATTGATGCTTCCGCCGCTTGTGCCAAGATCAATATCATCTTTTGTGTCGGACACAGTAATGCTTCCGCCACTTGTTTCGCCATTAATTTTTCCAGTGAGCTTTTCAACAGTTAGGCTGCCACCGCTTGTCCTGAATTCTTCATTACCAGACAAGTTATTGAGCGAAATGCTTCCGCCGCTGGTTGATAAATCTGTAGAAACATTTTGCGGCACAAATATTTTGAAAGAGATATTCAATGCCTTCTTCCAATTGGAAAAATTGTGTTTGGGTCTTGAGGTTGCAGTTAATTTGTTATTTGAAACGGTGATTGAAAAATCATAATCTTCATTCAGCTTTGCCTCAATCTCTTCTTTTGATAAACTTATCTGATGGCCATTTGAAGAAACATACACTTCAATGCGTGCATCTTGGGAATGATCTCCTGACACATTAATGCTTCCTCCGGAAGTTTTAGCTTCAATTTCTTTTATTGTTTCACTTGAAAGTGATTTTGTGAGATATAATGTTTGTTGTGCTTTAGCTGAGAGCATTGCCGAAGCAAATGACATTATCAACAGAAGTTTTTTCATGTTTTATGTTTTATATGTTTATATATTTCCGCCAGCTTCAACGCCATCGTTATTCGAAATGAGTATTATAATATTTTTTATCAATAATTTTTATTGATGAATCACTCTGTCCTGAGCGATTTCACAGGATTTGCAATCGCCGCTTTGATGGCGTGAAAACTTATTGTTACCAATGCGATTATGATCACTAACAATGCAGCCACTGCAAACATCATCCAGTTCAATGTGATGCGATAAGGATAATTTTCGAGCCATTTGTTTGCAGCCATCCATGCCAATGGAATCGAAATCACCAACGCAATCAGCACAAGTTTTAAAAAATCTTTAGATAAAATAGTGACGACTCCACCAACTGATGCCCCCAACACTTTCCTGATGCCGATTTCTTTTGTTCTTTTTTCTGCTGATAAAACAGATAATCCAAACAGCCCGATACAGGAAATAAAAATGGTAAGAATAGCACTGAACAACATGATCTGTTTCCACTTTCCTTCTGCTTCATAATTTTTGAAATTTTCCTGGTCCTTGAATTTATAGCTGTAAGGAACGTAAGGGAATAAGCTTTTGAAAATTTTTTGAATATGCTGCAGGCTCGAAGCTTCACTGTTCGGTTTTATTTTGATGAACACCATTCCCAAACGGTTATTTGTTTTTGCAGAAAATAATTCAGGGCCGATTTTTTGATTTAATGATTCATAATGATAATCTTTTACCACACCGATCACTTTGTATTTTTCGTTGTTGCGGTACCAGAAATTCACTTCCTGGCCGATTGGGTTTTTCCATCCGGCTTGCTTCACAAAAGCTTCATTCACGATAACAGATTGTGTAGAGTCTGAAGGAAAATCTGCAGAAAAATTTCTCCCTTGTATAACAGGTATTTTCAATAACGGGATGAAACTCTCATCTGTGAGTTCATAATCAAATTGTATGGATGAATCGCCATTCACTTTTGCAATTGTTCCCCATGAGCCCCCATTTCTGGGAGCTATATTTATAATCGAAGGGTTTTTCAGCAACTCATTTTTCAATACGGCAAGCTCATTTTGTTTGATATTGCTTTTGTTAATCATAATCAGGTTGCTGTCGTCATATCCCAGTTTTTCTGTGGTGAGATAATTGAACTGCGAAAAAATGGTGAACGTTGCAATGATTAAAAAAGACGCGAGCGAGAATTGCAATACCACCAAAGATTTTTGCAGATAATTTTTTCCGCCAAGCTTGAAGCGGCTATATAAAGTTTGAACCGGATTATAATTTGATAATACTAGTGCAGGATAAAAACCGGCGAGCAATCCTGTCAATAGAAATAAAATCAGATATCCTGTTATCAGTTTTGCATCAAACAAATAGGAGAGTGCAAGCGATTTATTGGCAAGCTGATTGAATACCGGCAATATCAATTGCACAATCAGTAGCGCAAATGCAAATGCAATAAAACAAAGAATGAACGACTCCCCCAGAAATTGCATGATGAGCTGTTTCCTGTCACCGCCAACCACTTTGCGTATCCCGATTTCCTTTGCGCGTTTGATAGATCGGGCAATAGTGAGGTTAATAAAATTGATGCATGCAATCAGTAAAATGAAAATGGCAATGCCGGTTAAGATATAAGAATACACAGGATTGCTTGCGTCAGTTAGTCCATTGCTTGCAGGAAGATCTTTGCTTAGGTGCATGTCCGTAAAAGGCTGCAGAAAGAAAAATTGCTTTCCTTTGAAATCATATTTATCAGCCATCATTTTGATAGTCTCTTTTGCATCTGACTCATACACTTTCTGCATCTGGGCTTCGGCTGATTTGATATTCGTATTCGGAGCAACCACAACAAACGTATTCAGAAAGAAATTAAACCAGTTGGTATTATCAGCAGCATCTTCCTTTGCGATCTTTATTGGCATCAGCATATCAAATTTGATGGAAGAATTCTGCGGGCATTTTTTTGTGACGGCAGTAACGGTATAAGGCACAAATTTTTCCTGGTCTTTCACCATGATTATTTTATTCAGCGCATCATCATTGCCAAATTGCTTTTTTGCTATTTCTTCCGAAATCACAAGCGAATTAGGCTGAAGCAATGCAGTTTTCGGATTACCGCTGACCACAGGAAAAGAAAACATGCTCAGGAAGTTTGAATCCACATAATATATTTGCTGTGATTGCACCTCAGTTCCTTTTTGTATATCCTGGTAAGTTTCCTGGATGCGTGCGAAAGATTGTATGCCTGACACATTTGAGGCAAAGCGTGGTCCCTGAAATATTCCGGTGTTTCCATCAATTCGCTTCACACTCCCATCAACATCTATTTCTTTAGTAACGATGCGGTATATATTATTCACTTTTGCGTGAAAATGGTCAAAGCTTGTTTCATCTTTCACGTATAACATGATGAGCATTGCAGCAGCCAGCCCAAGTGTCAATCCCAAAATATTAATCAAGGAATAAATTTTATTCCTGAAAAGATTCCTGAGTGCAGTTGTGAAATAGTTCCTGAACATTTGGTGGTATTATGAAATTGTGAATTATAATAAGCCTGTTTCCAATAAGGCACAGAAATCCGCATAGAATTCACTAACAACATGCCGGATTTGGATGCAAATGATTTACAGTGTAGTAATTACGTACAATATACGAATAAGTTCGTTTTTGATACAAATAGTGTACGCTTTTGATACAAGGAGTGCTCGGTCGATGGTCAACAGGTTGTATCTAATGAGGTGTTATTCATTTTCATCTACTACTGCCGACTGCCCTCACTCGCTCCGCAAACTCTTCACCGGATTTGCCATTGCAGCTTTAATCGCCTGAAAGCTCACTGTTGTCAATGCGATGATCACTGAGGCTATGCCGCCAGCAAGAAATATCCACCAGCTCAGATTAATTCTGAAAGGATAATCCTGCAGCCATTGATGCATATAATACCATGCAATAGGTGTTGCAATTGCAAACGCAACAGCGATCAGTATCACAAATTCCTTTGAAAATAAATAAACAATATTTGAAGGCGTTGCACCAAGCACTTTTCTGATGCCCACTTCTTTGATGCGCTGCACTGCCATGAAAGATGCAAGCCCATATAGTCCAAGGCAACTTAACAAGATTGCGATCACAGCAAAGATTTTATAAAGCTGAGACAATTGCCTTTCCTGTTTGTAAAAACTGTCAATTTTAGAATCCAGAAATTTGTATTCGAAAACAAATTCAGGAAATATTTGCTCCCACATTTTTTCAACCGTTTTCATTGTTGCAGGCACATCAGCCGATGTTAATTTTAACCCGGCGTTATTATAACCGCTTTTCCTCGTTGTCATGAGCACAGGTGCGAGGTCGCGGCGAAAAGACCTTGAGTTAAATTCTTTCAATACTCCCACAATAATACCCTTTATGCGCCCGTCCCATAAACTGATTCGTTTGTTCAAAGCATCTTCAGGTTTTCTGATCCCTAAATTTTTCAACAGCAATTCATCTACCAGAAACTCCCGGGCTGTGTCAGATGCTTCTAAATTTCTTCCGGCAATTAATGGCAATTTATATGTCGGGAGATATTGATTGTCCACCCATTTGATGATCGCAAAAAAATCAGTTTCTTTTGCCGCATTATCAAAGTTGAACGTTGTCCAGTTGTCATTATCATCTTCCACTGGAGTGGTTGAGCTGAAACTTATTTGCTGAATGCCTTTCACGGCAGACAATTCTTTTCGCAAAAAATCCAGTTTGGTCACGCTCGTACTGTCATTCGGAAAAGGCACATTCACAATATTATTTTTATCAAAACCGATAGGTTGATTGGAAAAATAATTCATCTGCTTGATGATGATGAGCGTTCCGATGATCAATGCTTGCGCGATGATAAATTGAAATACTACAAGCCCTCTTCTCAATGAAATACCTTTTGTGCTTTTTGAAGCAAGCTTGCTTTTTAATGCATTGATCGGATTGAAACCTGATAATACAATTGATGGATAAAATCCAGCCAGCAGCGTAACCACAATGGTGATAATAAAAAGAAATAAAAGAATGGATGGATTCTGAATGAGATTAAAATTGAGCGACACTTCCAATATATTATTGATGACAGGAAGAACAAGAACACTGATCAGGATTGAAAGTGCTACTGCAAGCACAACAATCAAAAATGTTTCGACGATGAACTGGATTTTCAATTGGGTTTTATTGCTGCCCAGCACTTTTCTTACGCCAACTTCTTTGGAGCGATTAACAGCTTGCGCAGTAGACAGGTTGATGAAATTTACACATGCTATCAATAAAATAAACCCGGCAATCAGCCATAAAGCACGGATCAACTGAGGGCTAAAAGTTTTGCCACTGTAATTGCCAATTTTTTGCGAGTCATCATGTACAAAGTTTAGCGATTGAATAATGTGGCTGTCTTTATCATCTGCGGGTTCCATTTTTTTTGAAAATGCTCTCAACTGTTTGTTGAAAGTTTCTACAGATAAATTTGGAGGCAATAAAATATAACATCCAAAACTAGAGTTGGTGCTTTCCCAATCGCTGGATCTTGCAATTTCTGCAGTGAAGCCTGTTCCGTAAGCTATCACAATCTTTAACTGAAAATCGGTGTTTGCAGGAATGCTGGCTAATATGCCTGTTATCTTTAACGTATATGCGTTCCTCCATTTGATGGTTTTTCCCATGGCAGTTTTCCAATCGCCAAAATATTTCTCAGCAATTTCTTTCGTGAGCACTGCTGTGTTCGGATCATTTAATGCTGTTTTCGGATTTCCTGCAAGCCATGGAAAATCGAATATGTCGAAGAACGAAGGCTCCGCAAAAAAAACTCCTTTTTGTTCTTTGAATTTTTTTGTGGGATGGCCATCATTATCCAGCACCTGGATCTGATCATTGCCATCAGTATAAATTGCAGTGATCTTTTCTATTTGTGGGAAAGCTGTTTTCATGCCTTTTGGCAGTGCAAACGGAACAGCGGAAGCATAAAAAACGTCTTTGGAGTCGGAATGTTTATATTCTGTAAGTACACGATAGATACGGTCTTTTTTAGTATGGAATTTATCAAAGCTTAATTCAAACTGGATAACGATAAAAATGATCATGCAGATGGCAATGCCAATGGCCAACCCAGCAATATTTATGAATGTATAGCTCTTGTTGCGTATCAGATTTCTGTATGCAGTTTTGAAATAGTTTTTGAACATAAGCCAGGTATTTAAGAATTATGATTTGAGATTTACGATTTCTGAAACTCATCTATTTACTTTCTTATTTATTATTTCTCATCTCTTATTATTTCTGAACTATGATTGAAATGATTTTTTGAATGCTATGATTCTTCATTTTCAATTATACATTATCAATTCACTATTCTGTTCTCAGGCTCTTTACCGGGTTCCTTACTGCAGCTTTGATGCTTTGATAGCTAATAGTCGCTAATGCTATAAAAATTGTTGCAAGGCCGGCAACAGCAAACACCCACCAATCGATATTAGTTTTATATGCAAAATTTTGCAGCCATTTATTCATCGCAAACCATGCAACGGGAAATGCAATAAGCATCGACAACAAAATCAATCGCAAAAAATTATTGGAAAGCATGGCAACAATATCGGGAACAGAAGCGCCAAGCACTTTGCGCACGCCGATTTCTTTGGTGCGTTGCGCAGCAGTGAATGTTGCAAGCCCAAATAAACCAAGACAAGAAATAAAAATCGCGATTACAGCGAAATAATTTGCAAGCTGGCTTACGATCTCTTCACTTCTGTACAACTTCGAAAATTCAAGATCGGAAAACTGAAACGTGAAAGGAGTTTTCGGATTTAATGTCTTGCATAGTTTTTCAAGCCCTGCAATTGCTTCTTTTGTTTTGCCTGATTTTGTGCGCACGAGAATTGTTCCCCAGGGCCAGTTCTCATCAAGGCGAACGATCAGCGGGTCAATATTCTGATGCATGGAGCTGAAATGAAAATCTTTCAGCACACCAATCACTTTGCCCGGATGGTTTCCCCAAATCATCGTTTGACCTACTGCATTTTGAAAACCGATTTTATTTGCAGCAGTTTCATTCAATAAAAACCCAACAGAATCACTGCTGAAATCTCTTGAAAAATCACGACCATCTTTTAACTGCAGCTTCATTGTTTTCACAAAATCATAACCTACTACGCCATCGGCAAAAGAAATCTGCAGGTTAGGGTCTTTGCCCGTCCAGTCAATACTACCGGTATGGTGTGCGATTACAGTTGGAGAATTCCTCATTTTAGATATGTCCGTTATATCAGACATTCTCAGCGCTTCTTCCTTAAAGACTTCATATTTTTTTATCAGATCACCTTCGATCGGAATATATAATAAATTTTCGCGGGCATAGCCAAGGTTTTTTGTTTGTATATAATTCACCTGGCGATAAATGACCACCATGCTTACAATTAATATAATTGAAAGCGTGAATTGAAATACTACCAATCCTTTTCGGAAAAAAGTTGCGCCCCAATTAAATTTCAGTGTGCCTTTTAATACAGTAACCGGATTTAGTGAGGATAAGAAAAGCGCAGGGTAACTTCCGGCAACAAAACCTGTAGCTATCAATAATCCTAAAATGGAGAACCAGAAAACTGGGTTGTTAACGGGAATGTGTAACTGTTTTCCGGTGAGCATATTAAATGCGGGCAATAATAAACTTGCAATTACAAATGCAATTAACACGGCAAAAAAAGTGAGCAGCATTGCTTCGCCGATAAACTGCCTGATCAATGAAGACCGCATGGCACCGATTACCTTGCGCAAACCAACTTCTTTTGCACGCTTTGCAGATTGTGCTGTAGCAAGGTTCATGAAATTGATACAAGCGATCAGTAATAAGAAGATTGCCACAACAGTGAATAAGCGTACATATTCAATCCTGCCTCCGTCAATTTTTCCATCGGTGAATGATGAGTGCAAATATTTTTCTGAAAAAGGTTGCAGTGCTAATTCAGTAGACCAGCCCGCATCTTTTTTCTGGTAGCGATAAATGAAATCTTTGATCTTTGGTTCTGTTTTCGCGACATCTGCTCCATCACGAAGCTGCACAAATGTTTGCGGGTCTGTGTTTCCCCAATTATTCACCCAGCTATTTTCTTTTACAAAATCTTTCCATGTCAGTAAGAAATCAAATTGAATTGAAGAATTGGCCGGCAGGTTTTCAAACACTGCAGAAACCTTCAATGCATCTGCATTGTCTTTTAATATCGGTTGCCCGATAGCTTTTTCAGCACTTCCAAAAAATTCTTCTGCCATCCTGCGCGATATCGCAATCTTCCCCGGTTCATTCAATGCAGATGATGCAGTACCTTTTAATAGTGGAAAACTGAACATGCTGAAGAAATCTTCCCCGGCATATTGACCGTCCATTTTATTTATTTTTTCACTCACTGCAAATGTTGTCATTGATTCCGGCGCAGAAACATGTTCAAGCCCGCTTGCATATTTTATTTCAGGCACAACACGCTTCAATTCTTCAGCGAGCAAACCTTGCGTAGGATAATCGGCATGCACCTTCCCATCGAAATAACTCCGTTCATATACCTGAAAAAGATTTTTTCCATTCTTATGAAAACCATCAATACTTCTTTCATCCTGCACCCAAAGCATGATTAATAAACTGCATGCAATCCCTAATGCAAGACCTGAGATATTGATAAAAGAAAATGCTTTGTTCCTGACTAAATTTCTCCAGGCGGTTTTTAAATAATTTTTTAGCATGCGGTTAATATTTACGAATTACGATTTCTTAGAGCTGATCTTCATTATTAATTTTTAATTACTAATTCATAATTCACTATTCACTCCTCAAACTCTTCACCGGCTTGGCCATTGCTGCTTTGATGGCATGAAAACTAACTGTTATCAAACCGATCAATATTGCAGAAAGACCTGCTACAAAAAATACCCACCAACTGATAGCTGTCCGATATGCATAATCTTGCAGCCATTGCTTCATGAAATACCAGGCAATAGGTGATGCGATTAGAATTGATAGTAGTATGAGAAGAACAAAATCTTTGCTCAGGAGTGCCGCAATATTTGCAACACCTGCTCCTAATACTTTTCTTATTCCAATTTCTTTTGTTCTGCGCTCTGCAGTGAACATGCCAAGTCCAAATAATCCCATACAAGAAATGAAAATGGTTAATGCCATTGCCACATTTACGAGCCATGCAGTTTTTTCTTCCTGCCCATATAGAAATCCTATTGATTCATTCATGAATTGGTAATTGAATGTTTCATTGGGGAATATTTTTTTCCATTCGGTTTCTATTGCAGTCAAAATTGTTTTTACATCTTTTGCATTTTTTTCGTGGCCTAAAAGTTTAATGGCAATACTATGGCGGAAAACTTTCATATTCGTTATGACTGCCGGATCGATTGCATCGTGAAATGAACCCTGATGAAAATCTGCAACAACTCCAACAATCGGGTTCCCATTTTGGCTATTTGGTGTTATATTGGAAGCGCTAAAAAGTTGTTTGCCGATTGCATCTGCAGGATTATTAAAACCAATTGCTTTTGCCAGCCTTTCATTGATAATTAATTCATGCAAGCTGTCGCCAGGTATTATATCTCTGCCAGCGACTAATTTCATCATGTAAAAAGATATGTACTGGTTATCGCCTTCTTCAATAATAGGATTAATTGTTATTTCATCTTTACCTTTGTATTTAAATACGGCCATTGTTTTCGCAAATCCCATCGGGTTATCTCCCTGCCATAGAACTTTATTAACTCCCGGAATATGCCTCACATTCTCTGCAAGGATTTTTAATTTATTATCGCGATCACGCCATTTGTCAACAGTAATAACTGCATCCGAATTAAAACCTTTATCTGCGTTCTTCATAAAATTCATCTGCTTTCCCATCGTTATTGCTGTAATAATAAACACCATCGAAATAGTGAATTGAAAAACGATGAGCGCTTTGCGGAGATTTATTTTTTCTGAACCTTTTTGAAAATTTGCTCCTTTTAAGCTAAGGACCGGTAAATAAGAAGCCAAGACCCGCGCAGGATAAAACCCGGCAAAAATTGTT
>Ga0070734_10001482_pt1 | contig 33786 bp, 35 predicted proteins | sample Coa_R1_8_FD_66444 | JGI IMG/M metagenome (GOLD analysis project Ga0070734, IMG submission 66444) | Surface soil microbial communities from Centralia Pennsylvania, which are recovering from an underground coalmine fire - Coalmine... | ecosystem: Environmental > Terrestrial > Soil > Unclassified ...
ATATTCCATGGTAGTTGGAACAGAGTCCCAGAAAGTAATTCCATATTGCTTAAGGAGCAAAGGCAATTTCTGCACATCATTTATTTCTTCCTGTTTAGCAATCGCTATTGAGCCGCCTGTTGATAATATCCCGAATATATCATACACCGATAAATCAAAACACATGGAAGTGATGAATAACAAGCGGTCAGATTCTTTGACATCGAAAGTATTGTTCACCCATTGAATTAAGTTGACTGCCGAATGATGTTCGATCATCACTCCTTTTGGCCTTCCTGTTGAGCCTGATGTATAAATCGTATAAGCAAGTTGTTTGCTGTCCGTCTTTATGTATAAATTTTCGCCGCTATATTTATCGCTATTGGTTTTAGAAATATTTATGAATGTATTTTCCGGCAATGATTTTTTCAGATCATAATCTCCGTCAGCGATCATCAGCTTAATAGATGACTGATGAAAAATATATTCCTGCCTGTCGACCGGATATTGAGGATCAATAGGCACATAAGCAGCACCTGCTTTCATAATAGCATACATGCCAATGATCATGTCGAAACCTCGGTCAGCAATCAATCCGATATTATCTGCAGGCTGAACACCGTGATCAATCAATAAACGGGCAAGCTTGTTTGCTTTTTCATTTAATGTTTTATAATCGAGCTTCTCGTGTCCGAGAACAAGCGCAATATTTTCAGGCGTTTTTATCACCTGCTCTTCAAACAAATCAACGATCGTTTTATGATATGGATATTCCTTTTCCGTGTTGTTGAATTTCACCAGTAGCTCCTCCTTTTCTTCTTTACTCAGCATGTTCATCGCGCCAGTTTTTTCTTTCGGGTTTTGAACAATCCCATGAAGTAAATTCTCATAATGCCCAACTATTCTTTTCGCTGCTATTGCTTCGATTTTTGTATTAATGTAAACAAAGTTGCCCTCTATCCCCTTCGCCGAATCACCCAGCACCATGGCACTGCGATATTCATTTTTATATTCAGAAAGAATTGCAGAAAAATGCTGATCATATTCATTTTCTTCCTGTTTATGTAAACCAATAAATACAGCAGGAAACAAATGATTTCTTTCCTGATTTGGGTTAAATAAATGATGGTGTGTTTCTTTATTTAAAGCTTCGCGTTGAAGGACTTTTGTTCGCTCTATATTTTTTTTGATCTGATCTAAGATTGATATGAAGCTATCATCGCCATTAACTGAAGTCTTTAAGTCATCCATTACATTCAGTTCATCACCACTTTCAAAAGTGCAACTGACACAAATTTCTTCGTGATTTGTATGCCGGTGCAGCAATAAATTAAAAGCTGAAAATAATACTGTGAAAACATCTGTCTTGTATTGATGCGCAAACAAATTCAGCGAATCAGATAAATCTTTGCTCAGAAGAAAATTCTCTGAAACAATTTCTTCTCCCGCAGATGAGAATTTAGGGAAAACTGAGTGAGCCTGATAAGGATCTTCTCCTTGGCTACCATTAGGTTTTAGGCCATCAACAAAAAATAAGTTCATTGGGGCGATCTGTTAAAGGTTCGATCAAAAATTTCGGACAAGGCTTTGATATGACATAAAATTAATATTTGTTTTTACTCCTGCAAGTTCATTAACAAAAAAGGGTGATTTCAACAGCATTATTATTAAAACCATTTCAATTCCAGGCGGATTCTGCTCACTTGAGCGGTTACTGTAACTTTAGCACAAAATTTAAACGCCGCTTTTGCTTCGGAAGGTGAAAATAAGCATCATCACTGCGGCAATCCGATATCGTTGAATTTTCTTCAAGCATTAAAATAAGTTTTCAATCTCATGGAAATAAGGCTGGCAGACGAACAGAAAGATTTCAATAAAGTTTGGGAAATTTTCAGCAGCAACAAAATGCATTCCGTAAACCAATGTATTAAGAGATTAAAAAATCAATGCTCATTTTTGTATTACTGACAACAACAATTTTAATGTTGGAATAATAAAAAATTATTAAATGAGGTATCAGGTTTATGTCATAGAATTATCGAAAAAAGTTTTTACAGAAAATGCAAAATTCAGGGAAGCTAACCCGCAATTTAACGGAGTGCTTGAATGTTTGTATGTTGGCATGACGAGCAAGACTCCTGCCGAACGATTCAAACAACATAGAACCGGGTATGTAAATAAAAAGGGCCACAAGCTGTCTGCTTATATTGCTCAGAAATACGGAGCATACTTGCGTCCGAGCTTGTACGATCACATCAACCAAAAGCCGATGACCAGAGCAGAAGCATTGTTAGCAGAAAAAAAACTCGCCCTTGATTTAAGAAGGAAAGGCTATGCAGTTTGGTTTAACTGATTTATATTGAGACTCATCTTTAATATTTACAACAGTCAAAAAAAGTATTAATGAATTTGACAATTAAAAATACGCTTACAAAAAAGGACTATATTAATGCATCCTTTGCCATATTGATCAGCAGGCCTATTTTCAAAATTGTAATTGGGTTTGTGATCTTAGGTATATCGTTCCCAATTCTTACAAGCTTATTTAACAATAAAACATTTTTATTAGATGAACTGATACCTCCTGTAATATTCCTGATTTTATTTTTTGTGTTCATTTATTACCAAATCAGCAAGAGCTTTGCTACAAACCGAAGAGCATCAGAGGACATACAATATACTTTTGAAGAAGATGTCTTAATTATAAAAGGCGAAACTTTTAGCGCATCATTCACTTTAGACAAACTTGTAAAAGTTACGAAGACCAATCATTGGCTTTTGATATGGCAAACTAAACAATCTGCTAACATAATCCCTCTTGACAAGATTTCCAATGATCAACTGAATGAAATAAAGAAGCATCTTGACTGGCATAAAGTGAAGAATAATCTCTGAGAAAATAATTGTTATGTTTTCTGATTCACTTAGTCTTTATCATGATTTTATCAAACCATGCATCACAAGCCAATCAGTAAATCGATCTGTCCAGGTGTCGACAGGAAGGTTTTGTTTTTTTGAACCGAAACCATGTTTTCCTTTTTCATACATGTGAAGTTCTGCAGGCTGGTTTGCATCAAGCCATTTAAGATAAATATGCACACTATGTGTTGCAAGGCCAAGATCGTCATCACTTGCAGCAGCAATAAAAATGGGTGTTTTCACGGATGGTACTGTTGAACCAATAATTGCTTTTTCATAGGCATAAATGGGAGCCACAAAATTTGGGCGTGATTCATCTGTTGCATTGTAAGCAACGGACATGGTCACAGTGCCTCCGGCAGAAAAGCCCATAAAACCTATCTTATCGGCGCCGATTTTATATTCAGCAGCATGCTGACGAACATATTTTACAGCAGCAAGCCCATCCTGCATGGCAAGCGGAACAACGGGAGCGTTGAGCGAATCAAGTTTTCTAAAATTTCCGGTTGACATTAATGTGCCAATGCTATTTTCAGGATGTGCCGGATCATCATGAACCAATCTGTATTTTAGTACAAAAGCAGTGATGCCTCGTGCATTCAGCCGATGTGCTATTTCAACGCCTTCGAGATCGATTGCGAGCGCATGAAATGCGCCGCCGGGTGCAATAATCACCGCAGTGCCATTTGGGTTTGATGGCACGTAAGCAATTAACGAAGGATGCGAAACATCCATCACCACCGAGCCAATATCTACCTTGAATACTTTCTCATCCCAGTTCCAGCTTTCTGAACCAGGAGCAGCGCCATTGTAAAGTGGTATTATTTTCTGTGCGTTTGAATGGAGAGCTGCCATGAAAAGCAAACCAGATAGTAAATGTTTCATTTTATTTTTTTGTAAAAGTTACCAAGAAAATGGATTTGGTTTTTATTTTTGTTGACAGGTTGTTGCGGAAAACAACTTTCAATATGGAGACAACAGAAATAAGACAAAATAAGAAGACATTAATTCCTATGCTTGCCTTGTTAACCGTAGCATTATTCGGAATGATTTATTACATATATTTTTCGCACAAGTTTGACAATAACAACACAATGAAGGTCATATAGGTTTTCCTAACCGCTTCATTAATATATGCGATTTACGTTCCGATAAGGAAATTCTTTAAGAATGAACCTGTTTTGATATTCAGCAAATCCGAAATTGAAATAAACGAAAAAGGAAAACCTGTTTCATTTCTTTGGCTACAAATTATTGACTGGAAAATTGAAAAAGACCAAGAAAGTAATACTCATTATTTAACAATTCAGACAGTAGATCAAAAAAAGAAAATTAATATTTCATGGCTTGACAAAACACCGGAAGAAATAGAAGAATTGTTGCAGATGTATAAAAAGAGTTTACGAACAGTAATCACAAAATCTCACTTATAAACATTTCTCAATCCAACCTGCCGTTTTACGGTTAGTGGACTTTGTCAACTAATTATCTTACATTTGTTTCATGAACTCCCGACACATCAAAGAACTAAGAGCGTTTAACAGATTTTACACAAATATTATCGGCTTGCTTGACAAGCATATTCTTAGCAGCAGCTATTCACTGCCTGAAGTACGGATTCTGTTTGAATTATATCATAATGAAAACCTTACTGCCTCTGATATTATTACATTAATTGACATTGACAAAAGTTATCTGAGCCGTATTCTAAAAAAATTTGAAAAGAATAAATTAATCAGCAAAGCCATGTCATCTGCAGACAACCGTGCTGCTGTTCTGCAATTATCTGCAAAAGGGAAAAAAGAATTTGAAAAATTGAATAAAGCTTCTGACAAACAAATTGAATCACTTTTCAAAAATTTATCTGACAAAGAATGCGATGATCTTGTTCAAAAAATATTGACAGTGAAAAAACTGCTGATAAAAAGTTTAGGAAATGAATAATACCGATAAACTTTTAAGCAATATTCAAATAAGAACTGAGCTTAAACCTGGTGATTTAGGATATGTCATTTATCGCCATGGAAAATTATATGGCGAAGAATATAATTATGGAATTTCTTTTGAAACTTATGTTGGCGCAGGCTTGTATGAATTCTATAAAAATTATAATCCCGAAATGGACAGGGTTTGGATATGCGAGCATGATGATAAGATGATAGGTTTTCTTTTGTTGATGCATCGCGAAAATAATGCGGCTCAGCTTCGTTATTTCTATATTGATCCTGAATACAGAGGCATTGGGCTTGGGAAAAAATTACTGCAGCTTTATATGGATTTCCTCAAAGAAAAAAGCTATCAGTCATCTTATTTATGGACAACAAACGAATTACATTCTGCAGCCTCACTATATAAAAGATTTGGCTTTAAATTGACTGAAGAAAAACAATCTACTGCTTTTGGTAAATCATTAAAAGAACAGCGCTACGATCTATTCATGGATGAGCTGATAACAACCTAATAAGATTACTTAAGCAAAATCTAAAACTGGAAAAGCAACCAGATCGCAATTACGCATCTTCTCCAATAAAAAATGCCTGCTGATTTTAAAAACCAGCAGGCACCGATAAAAGAAATACGAGATCAACAACCTTATTAAGCCTTATTCTTTAATAAACTTCTGGCGATACGTTGAACCGCCATCCATCGTGATGCAAAGAAAATATGTATCCTGTTCGAGCTTACTAACATCGATTCTATTCATTCCTGGCATTAAGATAGTCTCACTGATTTTTTTGCCCGTAGTGCCATAAATGCGCACTATGCCATGAGTGCCGTCCATGTCCTGAACATTGATGGCCGTCTTTATAGATTGAACACGAGAGTTTATTTCTACATTGATGGTGCTGTCTGCACCAGTCCTGATTTTTTCAGACAATATATTTCTTGAAAAACCTGCATGAGCTAACAAAATAAATGCTGCGAGAAACGTAGCTGACAGAGTGGTTTTTTTGCTGAATAAGCCGGAAATCTTTTTCATGTAAAATGGGTTTGACGATTAATTAAAATTCGATTTCTCGTAGGAGGAGGTTCTGTTGATAGGATAAGAAACTTGAGGTGGTTAATAGATTCCAATACAAGTGCCAGTTAAATAAAATAATGATTAGCAGTATGATAGAATTTTATTTCCCTTTAATCCTTTCCGGCTTTTGGAATTTTTGTGCAGAATTGAACATAATCTGGAAAAATTGCCGGCGGATTAACACATAAAAGGCAATAGAAAATATTGATATGCGTTTGCATAGCATAACCTGCAAAGGTTTCACCATCCAATTTCCTATTATGAGCACTCATCAAGAAAAAAAGAAGAGAAGCGCGGCCGCGTGGATATTGCAGAGCCTCTGCACCAACGATTTATGGTTCGATGAATCTCCCAGGAAACAATCCAGAAATTATCTTTTTATACCTCTCTTTGATATTGCGCACAGTTCCGGCAAATTCGAATTGAATACATTAAAAGAGTCCTGCTATTTGCTGCATGAAAATGGGCACCTGAACATTTGGGGAGACGAGTATGATCCCCGGGCAATGCTGATACAGATAACTGAAGATGGGGTGAAAGCATATAAGCGATCATTTTATGGGCGTAATTATGCTTCTATATTCAAGAAAAGTTTTGCAGCAATAACTGCCATCTTTATTTTGGCAACAGTGGCAATGGGCATGAACAAACTGATGGTGCAACTAAATCCGCCAAAATATATTCCTCAAAGCAATAATAAAAATAAAGTAAATGATGCATCTCAAAAATCTACTGCATCATTAAAAAAGGCAGTTATAAAATAATTGTATAGCGCCAGATAAGCTATCTGAAAAAATCTTCTTTATCTTTTTTTGCCGAGCGCATCATCTGGCCAAAGTCAAATTTTTTTGACATCGCATTTACACAAAGCGCTATCCGCTTTGCTTTTGTTGCTTCTGTCTTTGCAGATTTTATCCAGTTGCTGAAATAGTTCTGATGTGAGCCGGATAATTGTTTGAAAAATATCAAAGCCTCCGGTTCATCTTTTAAACATTCAAGCAATTCTGCCGGTGGCTGAGGTTTTTTATAATCAACTTCTATTTGAACATGAAGTTTAGCGCCTTTGTTTTTCCCGATTGCTTTTCTGATGGAAGTATTCAGTGCGATGATAAAGTCGCCCTCTCCCATCGGAATCAAGCTCACTCCTTTTATCTGATGATCATCAAACTGACCTTTCACCCTGAATGATTTTTTATTCCCCGGCTTCAATTGCTGCGCGATAGCTGCAGGAATTTTAATGTATGTCCATCCTGTTTTTTCACCTTGCTTTGCAAATTGTAATATGGTAGTTGTAAACTCGACCATCGGTTAACATGAATTTGATTTAAAATTTTTTCCTGATAAAATTACAGTAGAAAACAAATACAAAAATTGTTTGATCAATATTGCAATGACTGAAAGGAAGCAGATTTCCCTTGCATCAAATTAATTTATTTTTTGTCGCGATTTTTATTGCCTGCGCTTTTGAAGTGACGTGCAGTTTGTGATAAATATTTGCAAGATGCTTTTTCACAGTATTGCTGCTCAGGAACAATTTGCCTGCAGTTTGTTTGTAATTGTATCCATCTATTGTGAGCTTAAGAATTTCCATTTCACGATCTGAAAGTGCATAATCATGCTTTTCTTTTTCATCCTTTTCCATTTTCGGAATGGAAGCATTCACCAATAGGTCCAATGTCTTTCTAGCTATCCTGGGGCTCATCGGAGCACTCCCCGATTCTGATAGCTGGACAATGCAATCAATGATGTATGAAACTTTTTCATTCTTTAATAAATATCCGTCGGCGCCCGCTTTGATGGCTTCAAAAATTTTATCATCATCGTCAAATACGGTGAGCATCAAAAAATGTATATCAGGATATAATATTTTCCCTGTATGCACTGCAGCAATCCCATCCATCTCTGCCATTTCAACATCCATCAATATAACAGACGGGCGTTGTTGAAAATCCATTTTTTTCATTTGATCCAGAAAGTCTTTCCCATCTGAAGCAGTCATCACAACAGCAATGTCATCGGAGAAATTCAGCATCTCTGAGAATAGCAACCGATTCTGCGATTTATCATCAACTATCCCTACAGGTATTTTCATGCATCAATTTGAACGCAATCTTTCATCTTTTCCAGAAAATAAACAATAACACGTTTGTATGATTTTTATCCAGCATTGTTTCCACCTCTATTCGCAGGTTTGCTAACCGACACGCTTGTCCCTTTGCCCAATTCTGAAGATATCAGCAAAACTGCTCCTGATTCTGCAGCACGATGCCTCATATTTTCAAGGCCATAATGCCCTTGGTAATCTTTTTGCTGAACAAAGCCTTTTCCGTTGTCCTCTATCACAAATGAAAAATCCTCTTCGTCATCCGATCGAATCTTCAGGCAAATTTTTTCCGCATGCGAATGTTTCATACTGTTCACGATTGCTTCCTGGCACGTGCGGAAAACATTCAATGCTTCTGTTGGAGAAAAGCTGTAGTTCTTCCTGATATTTTCCGTAATCATCACATCCATTTTCGGTTGCAAAACACATTGTGACTGCAAAAAAGATTTAAGCTTATCAGCTAGCTCATCCAGCATAATCGATTCCTTTTTCATCGCCCAAATTGTTTCGCGTAAATCTGAGACCAGGTTTTTAGCAGTGTCGTTGACTATCGCAAGCCTTTTTGTTTGTTCTTCTTTACTGAAAGATCCCTGCGTTTCTGCAAGCCAGTCTATATTGTTGCTGATATAGCTCAACTGTGATCCGATGTTATCATGCAGCTCTCTTGAAATGCGCTCACGTTCATTCACCAGTTGTTGCTGCATCTCCAGCTTTTTTGATTTTAATTGATAGCGCTGCCAAACCACATAATAGCTGATCCCGAAAATAATTGCTGCCGCAGCGGTGATCGTTAAGAGAATAAACCACCAGGTTTTCCAATATGGAGGATCTATAATGATGACTAATTTTTTTTCAAAAACGCTATTTGAAAATAATATGGGGCTGCAATTGATCTCCAGCAAATAGTTGCCGGGCTGCAGCGTATATCGAATTCCTGTTGCATGATCAGTCATCTGCCAGAATTTTTCAAAACTATTCAACCGGTATCTATACAAATATTCCGTAGGATCTAAAAGGCCGGTGGCTGCAATATCAAATTGAATATGATTCTGATTGTGTGCAAGCCTGATCGTATCGCCTTTTAAAGAGCTGCCATATAAATTATACAAAGAGTCATTGACGACAAGCCGTGTGATATTAATCAAAGAAGAATCTTGTATAGCAATAAGATTTTTTGGATAAAATGCAGTGATGCCATTGATGCCACCAAAAAATAATTTTCCGCTGGATGACATAGCAGCGGATTGTGTGTTGAATTCATTTTCCTGAAGACCGAGTTCTCTAGTATAATTTTTCACTTTCCCTTCTCTTGAAATAAATGACAACCCAAAATTGGTGCTCGCAAAAAAATTTATTCGGCTGCTATCTGCAGGAAGTAATGCATAAATAAAATCACTTAACAATCCTGATTCCCTGGTTAAGTGATTTATTATTTTCCCAGTAGAATCATAAATAAAAAGCCCTCTTTCGGTGCCCACCCAAATATGATGGTTGCCATCTTCAGTCATGCAACGGACAATATAATTTTCCGGAATATTTACTTTTTTGAAAATTCCCGATGCAGTCATTTCCAGCATACCGCCGGAGACTGTGCTAACCCATAAAGTTTTGTTTGATGCATAAACAAAAGAAGAAACTGTATTGCCACGAATCTGGTCACTGCTCAATAAAGGATCTGCACTTCTTATTTGATTTTTTTGAACATGGCACCGAAACACATTTGACATGGTGCTTATCAGGATAGTGCTATCATCAACTCTCTGCAAATTGTTTGAATACGAGCTTCGCCGGATTTCTGTTTGAAAAAGTGATTCATTATTTAATGCAATCTGTTCTATCTTTTTTGATTGCAGGTTAAATATGAACAATCCGTTTTCCATGGTCATGATAAGATATTGATCATTGGAAAGCTTTTCGATGGCGATCACATGCTTTATTTTTTCATTGACCAACGGCTTATCCCACATAGGGTTGCCAGATGAATCATACAATTGAATAAGGCCTGCAAAAGCACCTGCCAGAATTATGTTTTTTTCTGTATCATAATAAATGCACTTTATAAAATTGTCTTTCGTTTCAGGATAAATGAAATGCTCGAAAGGGGTTTCTGCATTTTGAATTCTTTTAATGTCTTCATGTGTCAGCAGCCAGATCCGGCGAAATTTATCTTCATACACAATTTGTATGTAACCGGCATTCAGCAGTGGCTCATGGTTCAGCGATACAATTTCTTTTTGGCAAATACATGATGTGTCGAATTCAAACAGTCGCTTTTCAACGGTCACTAATAACTTGTTATCAGAGGAAAGTTCAATGGAACTTCGTGTTCCAGAATAGCCGTAAACGAGCTGATTGATGGATCTATATAAAAATTTCTTTGACGAGGAGCCGTCCCGAATATTTATATACCCCAAACCTTCTCCGGAAGCAACAAAAATTTTCTTTGTATCACATTCTATTCCTGTTATACTTGCTCCGGGATAATCTATACTCTTTGTCTGATGCGTGTTGATGTCGATTTGCAATATCCTGTTTGGCGATGTCCGCAAAAAAATAAACCGATCGTTTGTCGCGATGAGCTTTCTGCTGATATTATATCCTTCAGTGCGCAGCATATCTTCAACATTTGCCGATTCAGATCCCGGAAATTGCGCAGAAGGAACACCATTCTTGTCATACATCAGAATTCCTTTGGTTTCTTCAAAGCACCAGATGCTTTCATCTGTTTGTTTGATTGGCATTAATGCATATCTGGATGTAGAGTGAGCATTTACAGATATTATCTTTTTGAAAGTATTGCTTTCAGAATTGTATTCGAGCACTCCTCGCTTGTAGCCGATTAATATAGAATTGTTTTTCCCCTCGGAAAAATAGACCGGATAGTTAATAAGGATAGTATCGCCGTCAGCAACAGGCGTGATGTTCTGTAATGTATATCCATTATAGCGCTGAAGTCCGGTGGCAGTGGAAACCCATGTGAATCCCTGGGCATCTGTGATGATACCGACAATCGAATTATTCAGCAAGCCCTGTGCGTAGTTGATGCTGTTCACAGGGCATCTTTTAGATAATATCAAATTCTTGCTCTGTGCAAACAGTGATGGACAAATTATCATGCAAGCAAATAACAGTGAATAAAAATTTAGCTTGTGTTGATGATTTGCCATGATGTCCAAAATAAATTCATTGATTGGTAAATCAGGTTAATATCCTTCTTTACTTCTTGAGATGAGCCATATAAATTTGTTATTGCTATACACTGCGCAGAGAAATAGTTTTGTTTCATAAAGCTAATTCAAATAATGAAACTATAAATAATAGCCAACCTCACTAAGATGTACTATGAGCTACGCAAAATTTTTTCCATCTTTCTTCCTTTAGCTAACTCATCTACCAGTTTATCCAAATACCTTACTTGTTGAGTCAGGGCGTTCGTAATTTCTTCCACGCGATAGCCGCAGATTACTCCAGTGATCAGATGAGCATGAGGATTTAGCGAAGCATGTTCAAAGAATGTTTCAAACGTTGCTTTTTCTTTGATCAGTTCCTGTAGTTTTTTATTATTGTAACCAGTCAGCCACTCGATCACCTGATTCAGTTCTTCCTTTGTCCTGCCCTTCTTCTCCACCTTCGCGACATACATCGGATAGATTGAAGCGAAAGTCATTTTTGCAATGCGCTCATCATGTGCGGCGGAATTATTCATGCTTATTGTTTTAGTTTAACTTTTTACATCATCATATTTTAACGTATTAGAGATGCCGCAATGCTGATACTTTATAACTATCGACAAAATAAAAAACATCTTGCTTCACCAAATTTCCCCCCAACACTTTCGATGTTGCTTAATTACAAAAATACTTTAATTTGTCATATTATAATTTTCATTGCATTCCTGAGTTGTTTGTGATTTAATTATTAAGGCACAGATGCCTTTTGTTTTAGTTTTTGACCGTAACTTACCATTATTAAATATTAACGACATGAAAAAACTCTTACTGATCATATCTGTTATTTCAATCAATTCAAAATTATCTGCACAACATTCATTAGACCTGTTATGGCAAACCGATACAGTACTCAAAGCGCCTGAGTCTGCTTTGTACGATGCAAAATCAAAATTGTTGTATGTTTCAAATATTGGCGATTTTGATAAAAGCGGAACAGGTTTTATTAGCAAGATTGGATTAGATGGAAAAATAATCAAGAGAGATTGGGTAACAGGACTAACACAAACAAAAGGTTTGGGTCTATACAAAAATCTATTGTATGCTGCTGAACAAACAACCGTGGCAGTGATTGATGTGAACACAGCATCGGTCATTCAACGCATAATAGTTGAAGGAGCGGTATTCCTGAATGACATCACGATCGATTCCAAAGGCATCGTTTATGTGAGCGATACAAAAACCAATAAAGTGCATAGGATTGAAAATGGAAAAGCAACTGTTTATCTCGAGAATATGAAAGATGCGAATGGGCTTTTGGCAGTTGGCAGCGACTTATATGCTCTCACAGGCACTACCATGCAAAAAGCTGATGCAAATAAAAAACTAACAACGCTGGCAGAAGGCATCGAAGGTGGTGCCGATGGAATAGAAATGGTGAAAGACCATGAATTTATTGTCACCGGATGGGAAGGCGTTATTTATTACGTGAAAGATGATGGCACTAAACAGGTTCTGCTCGATACAAGAAGCAAGAAAATAAACTCTGCTGATATTGGCTATGATGCTTCAAACAAAATAGTGTATGTTCCCGCTATGCTGAAGAATATGCTTGTTGCGTATAAATTAAAATAAAAGCCTCGTTATTAGATAGACAAGACTTTTATGCTGAAGTTACAGAACTTAACTTCGTTTGATAATTAATACATCGCCTTACCCTACTTTTTTTCAGCTTCCAGCTTTTTAATTTGTTCTGTGGCATTTGTGTTGTCCGGGTTTAGCTTTAACGAAAGCCTGTAATTTTCAATGGCTGCTTCTCGTTTCTTGTCTTTCATTAATGCTTCGGCATAACTGTCAAAAGCATTCCATGATTTAGGGAATTCTTCCGTATTCAATTTAAAAATGGTTATTGCATCTTTCACACGTTCATTACTCAGAAGCGAATAACCCAAACTATTTAATTCTGATTCTAAGTTTGTAAAATCATATTTCCCTTTCGCATGCAACTTTACCTGATGAAAAAATGATATTGCTTTTTCTGCATTACTCTTATAGACTACCTCACCAACTGACTCACCTATTGACGGCTTCGGCTTTTCGTAAGGCAAATTATTCAGGATAGAAAATATTCTGTTGCTTACGGGATTTAAATCAATATCAAAATTATTATTCAACACAGAATTGCTCAACAGGATGATCACTTCTCTATCTTCAACTTCCCGAAGCATAATGGATCTGAATCCATTAATTCCTCCAGTGTGAACCATCAGCGTCACTTCGTGATTAATTCCAGAGATTGAGGTTTTGTTTACTACGATACCGTATGCATATTTATTTAAAAAAGGAGTAAACATGGTGTCTTTATTTTCTTTCGCCAATAATTTTTCACCATACAGCGCTTCATCCCACAAAAACAAATCGCCGACAGTTGAATATATTCCTCCCGCTGCATAAATAGATGAAGACATGTTTATATAATCTGCATTGGTATAACTTCCGTAATTATAATCATATCCGCTGGCTCTGTTTTTTAATATTGCAGCAGGTGCGTCAATGCCACTGTTCTTCATGCCTATCACATCAAATATTTTTTCCTTAAGTACAGCAGCATACGTTTTTTTGGTAATTGCTTCTATGATTGCACCTAAAATATAATATTCCGAATTGCAATAATTATATTTTGTTCCGGGCTCGAATTGAAGACTATCGCTGCAAAATTTTACTACAAATTCTTCGGGGGTATAATTATGTGTCGCTATATAAGAAAAAAAATCAGGCCTGTTCGTATAATCAGGAATTCCGGAAGTGTGTGTCAGCAAATCATGAATGGTTACTCTTTCGCCTACATCCTTTCTGTAGTATGGCAGAAACTTAGAGATGGGATCTTTGAGATTTAATTTGCCAGATTGTTTTAATTGCATGATCAGCATTGCGGTGAACTGCTTTGTGAGAGATGCTATCCTGAATTTTGTGTTGACAGTATTAGAAACATTCATTTCTGAATTTGCAAATCCATAACCCTTTTGTAAAATAATCTTACCTTGTTTTGCTACAAGAATGCTTCCATTAAACTCATGAATGTTTTTATAAGACTGAACAAGCTGGTCAATTTGCGTCGCCTTGTCTTGTGCGGGAAGAATTTTAAAAGGAATAAAACAAACGAAGCCAAGAACAATCATTGTTCGATTTATTTTGCCAGCCATTACATCATGATTTTAAAATGTGATATAAGGAAGTACAACGATGATGAGCAGAGAATGTTACAGGTTTGCAATGTGGCAGCCAGTGAAAATACTTATCACTAAAGTAAAAAACCGATTGAATATTATATATAGAAGTTAGAAAAGTAAATGCATTAGTGGTTCTACTGTAACTCTACCAACGTATGATGATTGGCTATTAGCCCTTGATGCAATTAAAAAGTTAATTGCTCGCCATAAACTTCTTCGCAAGCTTTGGATATTGTTTAATTACTGTTTTCTCATCAAAAGGTTTTCCTTTTAATTCAAACTTTGGCTGATATGTCCTAGGCATTTCTTTGCCTGTCTTTAATTTATATGCCTCCATTGCGGAATATTGCAGCCCTTCCCAATTATCATCTTCTTCGGATTTTATCCATTCGGCACAACTTTCAGGGTCTTTAATTGTCTCATAGAACTTGTCTTTTCCGTGCCCAATCAGGTATTGCCGAAAATAATCAAAACAGTCGTCAGAACATCCACCATTAATAACATACGCAGCACCCCAAAGGTTATAGTTATATGATGCTGCTAGCAGAGCTGTAAATGTGTTGTCAAATTTTACAATTTCTGTCGGTTTAAGCGTCAACAAAATTGTTTTTAAGCAAGTGATTTGTGTTTGATAATTATTATTTGCGGCCATTCTTGATTTATCAATTAATCCCCAAAAATCATCTTCATTCATAATCTGTCCGCTTGTGTCCGAGGCTGTTAATTTCATTATGTCGTCATTGTGGATAAATGCTTGTGGTTTTTCGTTAGTATTTTTTGCTTCACAACTTGCGAGGGCGATGATAAAAATAAAATATACCTTGATAATATTTTTAAAAGTCATAAAGTATATCAATTTATAATAACAATTAACACTCTTCCGCTCTTCGCTAAGTTTGCATTCATATCTATCGCCTCTGGCAAATGCCCGACTAAAAACTTTATGTTTAAGTTACGAAACTTAACATCATTCATTGTCAGCGAAAAATGCTGACAGGGAATAGTTAATTTGTAATTAGCAAGCTATTGAGGGCGAACTGCAACCAAGTCCATTTCTACCAGGCCGCCTCTCGCACCTGCAGGCAGTGTTACCTGCACAGTAGTTCGCGCAGGTTTATTAGGTTGCTCTTTCGTGCCGAAGAATTGAGTATAGCCAGCCATCATTCCATCAAAATCCATCTTGCCATCTTTAGCAGGATCGCCTCCGAGATACACATGCAACATCACTACATCACCCAATGTTAACCCCTGCGATTCAAGAATTTTTTGAAGGCTCTTAATAACTCCCACTGTTTGCAACTCAGTAGTAGGATGTGATTTTATATCTGGGTCAAGCGTCCCGCTCACATACAGTGTGTTCCCCGCCCATTTTGCAGAGGAAGTGCCGGAAGGAAGATTAGCAGTAGGCGGCAAAGCGTTTTGTGCAAGCATCGCCAAGGGAGCAAATGATATACTCACAAAAAGCAGAAGGCGAATTTTATTCATGTTTGATTTATTTACTGTTATAAACCGAAGTTAATGAAGAGTGAAGTACTGAAGTCACAAAAACTTATAAGCATTGTTGTTAGTGAGCAGCAGCAGATTTTATTTTAACAGCTTTTTAAATTTGGTCGTCAAAAATTTTTCTAATAACTCAAAAGAATATTTTAGTTCTATGACTGGCTCTTGCGACTGGATTGCATGAGGCAATCCGCAAGGGTCAAGAATTTCAATTGATTTGTCTGATATAGAAAAGTCCTTTAGAGAAACCTGATGTATACAATTATCATCAATTTCCGAGATGACCCAATCATAGGTGGCAGAGTCAATGCCATCTGTGCCGATGAGGGCTTTTTCTTCTATCTTATATTTATTTAGTGAGCTTACTTTATCGCTTAGAACAATATTTCTAAAGCTATCTATTCTATTTTCCTGAATGATATCAGTGATAGAAACTTTTTTCCCGGTCAATAAGTCAAAATTGAAATAAATATTTTCTGAGCTGCAATATGCTCCACATCCTTCCCTAAATATTGAAAAGGAAAGCAGATAATGATTATTGTATGTTGCTTCGAAGGACAAATTGATTAACCCATATTCATTGATATTTTCAGCAATTATTTTTTGTAAGCTTTGATTTTTTGCATCAGGCTCAAATACATCTTCCTTAATCTGTTCATTGATCAGCTTGTCAATTTTAATATTGTTAGTTACTACTATCGGGAAAAAAATAGTTGCTTCTTTTGCTTTATAATATTTTGAATTGGGTTTTAGCCTTAGTTCTTTGAACGATGCTTTTTGAGCATAAGATTGCAATCCTATTGTGATAGCGATAGTAAGAAGAAAAAGTTTCATTTTATTACTGATTATTCTTCAACTCTTAGAGGAAGTTACAAAAGTAAATTCATAACATGTGGAGATGAACACCCTGACAAAATAAAAGCCATTGTTGTTTACTTTCTCTTTTAATCACGCCTCATGCATTTTATCGGACAAATTACTATTGATCATATTATTCTTTTGCAGAAAATCCAAATCACCCACATGATCACCTGATATTTTAGTAATAATAAATACAATTCATTTTTAAGCTTTTCCTTTTGGACAGTTTTGCGACGTCTTGCAACGATCGCGCTGGAATCAATTTTAGTTTGGGTCAATGTCAGAATAGTTTTGATATCATTAAATCAAACTACAATGAAAAAGCAAATAACCCTTCTGCTCGCAACGCTCTTTCTACTTTCCGGTTCTGCATTTTGCCAGACTGCATATAATACGAATGACAAGGATTCAGTAATTCATATTTCCCAAAAGCTAAAGGGCACATCGTTATGGGGTGAGTTCAATATCGGTTATTCAAATAACGGCACAATGGGAAATGCTACACTGAATTACCGGAAAGGGAATATATATGTGGGCACATCGTATTACAAGTCACATATCTGTTATGATGATTCCAAACAACATGATCACTTTCTGAATATTAAAAATAGCCAGGATCATAAAACAATTCAATCTATTGCTGTATTTTCAGGCATTGTTTTAAGAGGAAAATGGAGCCCGAGTTTTATTATTGGCATTTCGTGGTTGCAATTTGATTATGTGAATACGATTCCTATTAAAGAAAATGTGACGCTGGAGAGAATATGGGAAACAATCATAGGCGAAGATTATAAGAACGAAAAATTAGGTTCGAAGAGAGTGAATACAATTGGCATTCCGATAGGCATGAATGTTCATTTAGGCAGTAAACATTTTGCAGGCTTAGATGCTTCATTAAATGCAAATCTGAATACGCATAGTATTTTTGTTTCAGGAGGAATAGGAATACATATCGGCAGAATCATTTCAAGATCATAAGTCATAATAGTTTTTAACACCTAACCAAACACCAAATGCTAACATTTCAACCTATGGATCTCACCGATCCCGTTTATCATCCGAACAATAAGGTGAGCAGCCTGAATAAATTTTTTGCATCACTCCTCAATGATCAGCGAAATATTCCCTTTGTACATTTTATTATTCTGGTGATGCTCACAACTTTACCCTGGGCTGTATTATTATTTATTCCGGGCATGTTTCATTGGTGGCTCGCTGGTTTATATTTTTTGTACAATGCTGTTTTCTTAATGGGTCCCTTCATATTAATGCAGCACAACACTGCGCACAAAAAACTTTTTATTAATAAAGACAAATACCTGAACAATATTATACCATGGATTTTAGGCCCGTTCTTTGGCTTAACGCCTGAGACATATATGGCGCATCATATCGGCATGCATCATCCTGAAAATAATATGGATGATGACGAGAGCACAACAATGTATTGCCAGCGCGATAGCTTTAAAGATTTTGCGAAATATTTTATTGCTTTTTTCTTTTTCGGGTTTCACCGGCTTTACATATACCTTAAACTTAAAAAACGGAAACGCCTGATAAGAAGGATGCTGCTTGGCGAAGGCACTTATTTTTTGCTCACGATCATTTTGCTTTTTATTAATTGGAAAGCCAGCGTGACTGTGTTTGTTATTCCGTTTGTGTTTACTCGGTTTATGATGATGGCTGGGAACTGGGCGCAACATGCTTTCATTGATTCTCAATTTCCCGACAATTGTTATAAGAACAGCATCACATGCATTAATTCAGCGTATAACAAAAAATGCTGGAACGACGGTTATCACATCGGCCATCATATTTACCCATGGATGCATTGGACTGAAATGCCACAGGAGTTTTTAAAAAATATCAATGTTTATAAAGCAGAAGATGCCATTGTGTTCCGCAAGGTTGACTATTTCGCCATTTGGTTTATGCTCATGACAAAAAACTACAAGCGCTTAGCAAAATATTATGTTCAGCTAAACCCTGAAATGAACCGAAGCAACAGCGATGTTATTAATTTGCTTAAAGAAAGAGCAAAGAAATTTATTTCTAAATGAGTAATACCTGGCGCAAATGTAAACATAGATAACATTGAAATAATAATCCCTTTCACGCCAATAGTAATAAGAATGACTTTTGTTTTGCAGGTAGAAATTGAGTTTTCATACTAAGCTGATTGTATTGTTGAAAGTGATTATTATTATATTCTATTTCATTTTCACAGCTATATCACGTAACAGATTTTCTGCTCAATTCACTAACAGCATTTTTCATTAAGGTCGTGTTTTTGACGCAGCACTTGTAAAAGTGTAAGATCAACTAATAATCTACTCTATTCCGATTGTTGCAACAATTTTATATAACTCACTTTAAAACGGTTGCTGACAACTTCTCCCTGCACTTCTGCTTTTCGTATGGCTTTGCAAAAACCATCCTTCGCATGTGCATCACCGAATGAATCAATATTAGCGCCATTAATAAAATAAGCTTTCCCGTTAATGCGCACAGCAAGGTCGCAGCTCTTTCCTTTCAGATGAAACTTGCATTCACCACAAGAAAGCTCAACAGTCTGTATTTTTTTGTTAGGGTCAGGCTTTGAAATGTCTGTCTTATTGCTTTGCGCATTTGTTGTTTTAAAAACAATTGCGAAAAGAAGAATGCCGAATAATGATTTGATCGTCATTGTTTAAATTTTATATGATGCAAGTTAGATGATTAATGCAATATGCATTTGCCGATTGCGAGAACTACCGGAAAAAATTGGATACCAAATATTGCAGGCTGCTTTATCAACGAACTTTTTGCATTAATTCCAACAGCCCTTTTTTTGTTCCTTCAAAATAATCCCCTTTTTTAAATTCCGGGATTATAATTTCGTCTATTATCTTCTTTGTTTCAGCATCTGACAGCTTTACCACAATACCGTTACCGTTGCTAATTCTTATTTTTCTAAGCCCCATGCAGATACCGATAACAATTCCATTGTTAATATTCTTTCTGCCCACTCCCCAACCATTATGAATTTCAAGGATCAAACTGTCGAATTTTTCTTTTGTAATCCATGAGCTGTCAATAGTAACAATAGCTATTTCATTCGTAGTTTCCTTTTTGAACTTGCCGATGATGGAGTCTAACACTGAAATCTGTTCGCGTGAAAAGATGTGTTCAAAATCGCTTGTCCAGCCTAACGGCCGTATGGGAAATTGAACTGTATATTTTGATGATACAAATTCTCCATAATGCAGAACTGTGGTATCTCCTATTGATTTTAAGAAGGCTGTGTCTTTAAGAAGGCTGTCAACATTCTTCCGGATGCTGTCGCCATAAACTTTTGCAAACTGGTTTAAAAATGCAGTGTCTTGAAGCGGGTTTCGTTTGGCCTCAACAGTTTTGGTGATGGTTACAGTGCCTTTCGGCTTGGCTTCTTTTGCCTTTTGTCCATAAGAACTATCAAATAGTGCAACCAGAAAAAAAGATATGATTAACAGGCGGCACATTTTAAATTTAGCTTACAACGACCTTGGATTAACGTAGGTATTAAATTTATTCTTCAGCCAGTGCAAAACCCGGGTCGATGATTTTGTGCTGAAATTACAAAACTTAAAAGTATTTTGATGTTGGCGAGAAATATCATGGCGGAAAGAAAATCCGTCTTCCCAATTAATTCTTTTTGTTTGTGTTTTAAAAAGAATTAAATTGACTTCAAACAAACCTAAAAAATTTTTATGAAAAAGAAATCATTCCACACAGCATTTGTAGTTTTCACATTCTCCCTTTTTGCTATAATTCTTTTAATGTCATACAGTCCCCGCGAAAAAAATGAAACAAAGCCCGATGTCAAAAAGTCAAATTTAGAAAAGTTGATTAATAGTGTTTTCATGGACCCGGATTATCAATTGATATATAAAAAAGATATTCAAAATATCATATATCAAGAGAACAACACTTATGTGGCAAACAAGGAGAGCCTGAACAAATTTTCAAAGCAATCCAAACTTTCAGAGGCTGAATTTAATTATTTAATACCCGCTGTCAGTGGGTTTCGGGATCAAAAAGATTTTAGTAATTATATGGATTTATACAGGCATTTGATTAAAAAATATGAGATAGATAAACTTAGCGCAAACGACCAGCAATATTTTTTTAATGCCTTAAAAAATAGAGAAATTGAATACACAGGCGAACTGGCAGAATTAAGCAAAAATCCCTTCAAACGTGATTCCTTAAATGAAGTGTACAGAAGCACGAGCGGAATGAGACCTGAGTGCTGGAAATGTGCCTACGATTATCAGGCTTGCATGAACCCTATAGTTGGCTTGACAACTATCTCTGTGAATACAGTAAGCACGAGCGTTTATTACGTAAAATTTACCAGCAGCAGTGGCAACTCGACAACCTTTTCAGTGACGAGTTATAACGACCCTAACGCGCCCGTTGTTACTTACACTGCTCCCGTTCTTCAAACCAGTTCATGCACAGTAATGTACAAATCTTGCATATCACAGTGCAATCAGCCTTAATAGCAGGTTTCAATTAATTGGGCTTTAGCATCGCTGTTGGTGTTGCTGATGGCTTTCGAGCCTTGCTCACCAACAGCTTTTTTATTAAGCCCACGCCGACGGTGCTGCTAACGCATATGCCTATGCGCAACACCAACAACTGCAAAAGCATTTTTGCAGACCTGATGTTTTCTGAATCTTATTTTTCTTTTTGTAAATAATATACATTGGCTGTCTCCTTAATTTGCAACTCTCTTTTTTCAAGATCAAATTCAAAGAATGAGCCTGTTTTTAAGTTCATAAAATAATTTGTGCTCATTGGCTCCGCCTGCATTGTTCTTCCTGCCGCTTCAAAAACAAGTTTATTGTTATCTTCTTTACAAATTACTTTAAAAGGCAAATTGCTTGATGAATAAGTGCCGACATATTTCTGCAAATCTGCCACAATAGGTTTTGAAAAAGGAATTGAATAATTATCATTAAAACAAATTTTGCGTATGCCGTCCATAATATCGGTTCTCGGATATAAAATCCCATTCGTAATGTAGGAAATAGCAAGTTTTTTGTTGGGATAATACCATATCCATGAATAAAATTCTTCCACTCTCCCACCATGCCCGTAGCCTTTCACATGATCAAAATCATACGGAAAGATTCCCATCCCATAATCATCAACCATTGTTGTCATGCTGTCGAGGCTTGAATGAGTGATCAATTTTCCGGCAAATAAAGCCTGAATAAAAACAGTTAAATCGGCTGGCGTGGAAACGATGGAGCCGGCGCCGCAGTGAATGCTCACGTCCGTTTCTTTTTCCTTTCTCCATGTGCTATCGGAATATTTGTAAGAAGTTGCTTCATTGCTGCGAATATCTATCGGCTTCCCGTAATAAGTGTTTTTCAATCCAATTTTTGAAATTATTCTTTTATTCAAAGTCTGGGCATAAGTTGTTCCTGTAATCTTTTCGATGATATAGCTCAATAGTAAATAATTAGTGTTGCAATAGTCAGCTTTAGCGTTAGGCTCAAAGTCAGGACCTTTATCTGTAATTATTTTCAACATTTCTTCGTGTGTCTTTGGCTTGTCCATCCAATCAGGAAAATTTGTATCGTGCGTATAATCGTGCAATCCGCTTCTGTGATACAGCATTTCTTCTATCGTAATTTTATTGGCATTCGGCAACTCTGGAAAGTATGTAGCCAATTTTGTATTAAGATTCAATTTCTTTTCTTCGATCAATTGAAAAATCATGATAGCTGTAAACATCTTTGAAATAGAGCCAATCCTATATTTCGTATTTACATCAGGCGCAACTTTTTTATTGCTGTCAAGCATGGCAAAACCAATTGCTCTCCGGTACAAAATTTTTCCGTCTACAGAAATAGCTACGCTCCCTGTCGCTAAGCCGCGATTTTGCAGCATATCAAACAGGCTGTCTAATTTTTTAGTGTCGATAGATTGCGAATAAGAAGCAGCGGAAACGAAAACTGATAGTGAGAAAACAACAAGGAAAAATTTCATGTGTCTTTTTAAATTTAAATATTACGTTCTCTGGCGAGTCTCCGCATTATCCATTTCCATTCTCATGAAGCCTGCGCGGAACTCGCTGCAAGCTAATGAAAGCCCTTCTACAAATTGATATCATGCATTACTCTTCGCCACAAGCTAATTTACTTTAAGATTACTTATCTATAATTAATCATCGCTATAATAACTTTAAATCAAATGCCGGAATGAAATCCGGCATTTGACATCGTTTACTAAAGAACTGCAAAAGGGTGGTCAAAATGATCATCATCGTCATTCCTTCTCAAAGAAAAATTCGTTAGCCACTCCTGCATTTTTAATTTGCATTTTGTCAACAAAAGATTTGCCCAATTTTTCATAAAGCTGATAACGTTTTAAGAATTTAATGATAAAATTTTAAAAAATTAAACTCTTCATTTTTAAGAAATCTGAATCAATCTTGGCGCTTTCTGTTTTACTTCTTCTTTTTTCGGGATGAGCAAATGCAGCATTCCATTTTCATATTTTGCCTGGATCTTTTCCACGTCCAGCACATCTTTTTGCAATTCAAAGGTGCGCTGAAATGACTGATAGCTGAATTCACGGCGCACATAATGCGGGAGCTCTCTTTCTTCTTCTTGTTGATTTAATTTCTCCGAGCTGATGGACAACGTATTGCCATTTAACTCAACCTTGAAATCTTTTTTTGACATGCCCGGCGCAGCCACTTCCACTTCATAAGATTCGCCTGTTTCTTTAATGTTTACTGCAGGGATGGTAGTGTTCGTGTCTGAAAAATTAAGATTTCCCCAGTTGAACAAATCCCTGTTAAAAAAGTCGTCAAAAAAAGTAGGGAATAAACTGTTCATGTTTCCGTTTCTTTTTACGAGTGTCATAACATTTTGTTTTAAATGGTTAAAAAATTAATTTTAAAAAACGGTGAGCAAGTTATATGCCAATGCTTTTCAAAAAAACGCCAATGAAAATTTGTCTTGATAAACTGAAAAAAGTACAGCGGACGATCTTCTCCACATTGAAGGGAATGAATTTTTGTCTTTTTGCATTTGGCTAAATGACCGGAATCAGGCCTGCCGTATTTGCAAGGTTTGACCAACACCCAACTTTTATCGACAATATTAAATAGTCGGATTTCTGTTTTTGCCGGGTTAGCAATCTGATAATTAAAAACGATTATTGAAAGCCTGCCTACGCCCGGGTTATGGTGGAGGCTGTGCCTGATTAAACAGTAGCTGCAAGCCACAAAAAAATGCGGCGTAGGCATAACTTGTCCCGCGAAAAACGGGAGCCATACGCCCCGTAGCTTCATGATTATTTGTAACTACAAACTACGCTGAGCGGGAGGGGGAATTATGTACAAAAAGCTGATAGTTATTCATCTGTTGCAACTGAAGCTGGGATTTGCAAATAGTAATGTAACAATGTCAAACCCAACTTGCATAAAACCCAATGTTGTACGCATACCCTTCGAATTTGTCCTGTCAGAACTTGCAGTTTTTTATGTCATACTTTACAAGTTTAGCAAGTAATTCGCAAGACTTGAATAAAGCTGTGTTTGAAACAAATTGTCGTGCTACTTTATGTTGGTCAACGATTGAGTGGTCTTGCCAATTTCTTTCTATTGCTTTAACTGTTAAAAAGTCTCCGTCACAACACCCAAATTTTTTATACTGATTTAATCCCCAAAAGTCTGCGAATCGAATTGATTGCGTAAAGTCGTCCCAATTTTCCTTTGTCAACTTTATTGAATCTTGCTTTACAGCTTTACAGGATTTAGTATTGTTGTCGCCTTGGTAGATTACTGATTGCAGAATAATTGTGTCTTTGTTTTTTGTGATGGTAAAATAGTAAGTCAAATTACAGAAGGATTCTGAATAATCAAGTTGATATACATAATCAACATTTAATTTTTCAATAACTGGGTGTCGTCTGCAACTATCTGGAAAACCGTCGCCCTTTTTTTGGTCACTTATTGCAATGTCGTTAGAAGCATTTTTCAAAAAAGCGGTGTCATTTGTGTAATATGCTTTTATAAATCGGTAATCATAACTTGATTTGTCAAAGAAGTAAGGTAGTTGAGAAGTGTAGTCAATATATTGCTTGAGTACAGAGTCTTTAAATGTTAGTTTGGGTACTGCATGTTCGTTCTTTGTCTTGCAGGCAAAGAATAAAAGTAAAAGTGTAATATTGAAAATTTGTCTTATTCGCATTTACAATTTTAAACAGAATGTCAATTTAGGGTTGCGCACAACGACCAAGGCTTACAACAGTGCTGGCAATTTTTATTCGTCCGCCGAGAACAAAAGCCCATTCAATGATTTTATGCTGAAGTTAATAATAAATGCTCAATAGAATTCCGTCCGCCGGATATTAGCTGAAAGTTGTTCAAAAGGCGATTGCTCTCCCGTCCGCCAGCATAGCAGCAAACCGAATGTTGGCAGTAGTGTTTTATTTCTGATTACTTGTTTGTGGTTTAATAATCGTTTAAGTTTGCTGTATTAAAATCTCTTTATAAAATATTGATTCTTCAGATTGCAAAAGCCAAATAACTTTTGTCTGTTCGTTTTGTCTGTCTAGATAAATACGAAAGGAAAAATAATTGTCAAATTTTATAAAGAAGAAAAATGAAAATAATATCAAAAGTCGCTGTTATTGGCGGCACAGGCAAATCGGGAAAATATCTTGTTAAACAATTGATAAGCCAAGGATTCTACTTTAAAATCCTTGTGAGAAACCCCGAAAATTTTCCAATCAATAGCCCACTTGTCGAAGTTGTCAAAGGAGATGCAAGAGATTATAATTCTGTCTGCTCTTTGGTTAGTGGTTGTCAAGCTGTCATCAGTACTTTAGGCCAACCAAAAGGAGAAAGTTCCATATTTAGCCATGCAACGAGAAATGTAATTCAGTCAATGAATGAATTTGATGCGAAACGTTATATTTTAACAACTGGTCTGAATGTCGATACACCTTTTGACAACAAAAGTTCTAAAACAAAATTTGCAACTGAATGGATGAAAACAAATTATCCTGAAACAACTTCAGATAAGCAAGAAGAATATAATATTTTGTCTCAAAGCAAAGTTGATTGGACTTTGGTCCGCCTTCCGTTGATTGAACAAACTGATTCAAGAAAAGAAGTAAGCGTCAGTTTGGATGATTGCCCAGGCGATAAAATAAGTGCAACTGATTTGGCACAGTTTCTAATTGAACAATTGTCTGATGAAACATTTATTAGGAAATCACCTTTCATTGCGAGTGTCTAAAACCGTCAACAGTGAGCCTGAAAATGGCTCATTGTTATTTTTCGTAGGTCGCGGAAACATTACTGCCAACGACCGAGGCTTGCCGCAGTGCTGGAATTTTATTTCCGTCCGCGGGTTGCAGAAGCCCGGTTTTCATTTTATGCTGAAGTTAATACAAATGTTCAATAGAATAATGTCAGCCGGAACCGAGGCCGATTAATGATTTGCCGCTGATTGTTATTGAGTCTGCCAGCATTGCGGCAAACCTAAAGTTGGGCGAAGTTAAAATTGCCTTCGAATCCTTACTCCTTGTTCCTGCAATTTTAATAACGAAAGAATTTTAGACATGTCTTTGCCATTCGAAAAACAAAAGCTTATCATATCATATTCAATTTCACGTTGAATGATTTCAGCTCTGTCAGAAATAGATTTTATCTTCTGAAATAATTCCTCTTTTTTATTTTCCCAATTTAAGCCATGTTGACTTTCAGGCATAGCCTTGTGAACCAACCAATTTCTTTTGTCTAAGAACGCATTTAGTTCATCTAGCAGTGATGGATGATACAATTTCTCTTTGATTGCAACTTTAATAGCCGTACCCAAAGTATATCTTTGATGCTGCTTTAAAAATTCATCAGCACGTTCCTTTGTTGCGGCAGGATTCATTTTAAGAGTAATCGAATGACTCAAAGCTTGTTCAACTATTTGGATTTTCCACAAAGCTTCGCCGACGAAACAGTATAATGTAATTTCATCTTGGTTGGCTAGTATTTTTTTAATGCCTTCCATATTATTTATTAATTTACCTGATATAGTTTGGTGTCGTAGAATTTCACCCAACGACCGAGGCTTGCCGCAGTGCTGGAATTTTTGTTCGTCCGCTGAAACGAAAGCCCGGTCAATGATTTTATGCTGAAGTTAACAACAAATGCTCAAAAGAATAATGCCCGCCGGAACCGAAGCCGATTAAAGATTACCGCTGATTGCTCTTGAGTCTGCCAGCATTGCGGCAAACCTCGGACGTTAGCGGTTCATTGCTTTTCTTGAATTTCGGTTACTTATTTTATAAAACGGTGAATTGCTTTATCAGCGTTATCTTGAAATGAAGTATTTTTCAAATCAGTGAAAAAAGTGCTTTGGTCAACCACATCGCCTGATAACTTACCCTGTTTACTTGCATAAAAAACACCGCTTTTATATCGCTCGTCCGAAATGCCATCTACAAAGCGTTTTGCACCCACTTCTAACTTATGCACCATTCCCCCTATTAATGGAAATACGACAGGCATCATAAAATTCTTCAACATAAATTTCATTGCGGGGGGCAAATTATCCGGTGCGTTAGTTCCGCCCGTGTTCCCGGGGCTCATAACAACAAATTTGATGTCAGGATATTTTCTTGCCATTGATAACATCCACATGGTTGCTGCATATTTAACGTATCCGTATGCCTGCACTGCATCGAATTTATTGCCCCAATATGATCCATCAAGAACAGCAGTAAACTCATCTACAGAAGAAGTCTTCATTGAAACTGGTTTCATTCCAAGCATCTTTACGCCCGGTACAGCCTCCGCACTGGGATATAATACTGCTTTTTTTAACCTATCATGTTTTATTAATTCTTCCACTAAAATTATATGACCTAAAATATTCGTAGCAGCTAATTCATTCATACCGGAAGGCGTAATATTCCCAGCCGTTTTCCCAACCATTCCACCCGCATTTAAAATTACTGCATCAATAGGTTCCTTTATTTTTTCTACTGCCTTTCTTACAGAGTCTGCATCTGAAACGTCCCCAATTATAATTTCAAAAACCTTTTTCCCCGTTTTCTCCTCAAGGTCCTTTTTTGCAGCCTCTGCTTTTGCTTGATTTCTACAAAAAAGAATTATTTTCTTTGTTTCTTGTTTCAAGGCTAATTGTCGGGCAGTCTCTTTCCCAAGCCCAATATTTGCTCCGGTTATTAATATGCTTTCGTTCATTTTTTTATCGTTTTCTTATTGGAATAATTAGGATGCAAAAATGAAACTTAAAATAAATTCAAACTTGGCAGTAAGGTTCAAAAACTGGTAAATTCAGTTCAACTACTTCTTACGATACTCAGAAGGCGATTGATGATACTTTTGTTTGAAGGTCTTTGCGAAATGCGAAGTATTTTGAAATCAATATAACTTGTTTTTTATTTTACGTTGTATCAAATAAACATTTGTAAGAGCAAGTGACAACATAAAAATAGGAATGAAAGGTGCTTTTATTTTTAAAGGCAAAACATCTGCCGGGACATTTGGTTGCATATGAACATAAACGGCAGTGAGCATCATAATAATTATGGTGGCAGATGCCCCTTGTATGATTAACCAAATGGTTCTCGATGAAAATTTTTGGGCTGTGAATAAGGCAACAATTAACGCTGACCCACTAACTATTTCGCCAGCAATGCCCACCCAAATAGGAATGTATTTACTTATTCCGCTGTTTGTCATTTGCACTGCAAACCATCCATGAATTGTTGGCACCAGCACTTTTAAAATACCAAACATAAACATGGCAATTCCTAAGAACCACGAAATTGATTTTATACGTTTCATTTTTCAGTAAAAAAATTGTTCACTAATAATTTTTCCATCCATCACTTCAAAAACTGCTATTTCTTGCAAATTCATGCGGGGCTTTCCTTTCAGGGTAATATCCCTGCCCAATATCATACTGAAAAATTTACCACAAATAACAGGTTCGCTGCAATAATTGCTATGAACTTGCTCTATCATTTCAGCCCTTGCTTTGCTTTTGGCTTTTACAGCGTCTAAACCTTTTGTTATTGTTGCAATGCCCATTGCTACTGCATGTTCGGGTTCTTTGCATACGATGTCTTGCGAATAAAGCTCATCAACAATTTGTTCTCTTTTATCTTCCTGCATCAAATCGTAGTATTTAACGGCTATTTCATTTGTGGTCATTCTTGAAAATTTTATGTCGTTATTTGACGATGCAAAAATGAAACTTACAATAAATTCAAACTTGGCAGGAAGGTTCAAAAACTGGTGAATTCAGTTCAACTATTTCTTACGATACTCAGAAGGCAGTCGATCATACTTTTGTTTGAAGGTCTTTGTGAAATGCGAAGCGTCCTGAAAGCCCACTTCGTAACAAATTTCGGATACAGACAATTCGGTTGATTGTAGTAGCTCAAGTGACTTTTCCAATTTCTTTTCTTTAATATAATTGGCTGGCGTATCACTGAATTGTGTTTCAAAATCTCTCTTAAATGTCGAGAGGCTCCGCCCTGTCAAACTAGCTAACTCGACTATAGAAATGGATGAGTATAAATGTGCTTCCACTACCTCAAACAAACCTGCTTGTCTTGGGTTGAACAAATGAGAGAATAAAGTAATAATATTTTCTGCATTGTCTGTTTGCAGCAGCAATAGGATGAGTTCTTTGATCTTTAATTTAAGCAGATCGTCTGTGACCAGGTTTGGGTTCTCAAAATAAAAATCAAGGCTTTGGATGAAATGTGCAATAACGCTTTGTTTTTCTATTTTCTGGATATATGGTTTGTGGGCATCGCCTTTTATGAAATTTGGGAATTCGTTTTTGTACAATTCTTTCAAAATATCCGGATATAAATGCACGGCAATAACCTCACAGGTTTTAGCAGGATGTTTTTGAATAGCATCTGCAAAGTAGTTGCCACATCTAAGTAAAACACTTTCCTCTGTTTGAATAGATAGGTTGTCTGTTGGAGAAGTACAAGACATTTCACCTTCCCTAACGTAAGTGAAACAGGCTTGATCCTGAAAAACTGAGTCAAGCCTTAATGGTGGCTTGATGATTAATTTTTCAATGGCACATTTATTATCGATGTCAAAATGTTTTCTGTCGAGAATCATTTTTTATTCTAGTTCGTGGGTTTCAATACAATGACCGCCAACGACCGAGGCTTGCCGCAGTGCTGGGATTTTATATCCGTCCGCCGATTGCTGAAGCCCGGTCAATGATTTAATGTTGAAGTTAATAATAAATGTTTAATAGAATAATGTTCCGTAGGGACTTTACCCGTTGTTAGTGTTGTTCTCTGATTTTGCGCGAAGCGTCACCAACAACAAGTCATTAAATTGAGTTGCTGGTGAAGCTAACATGCATCGCTATGCGCAACACCATCAACGGCGGAGTAAAACAAAGTAGGGTCTAACTATTTTGAAAAAGGCTCATTTGGTAGTAAAATCATTTCTTGTCTGCACCAGCCACTAAGTCTGTCAAGAGTAAGCTCAAGAGGGTGGTCCCCATTTAACTTATTTTGTATTGTAGTCCACTCATCTGAATCTTGATTGTCTACAAGATATTTCAAAAATAGATCGTAGATATTTTGTCTTGTCAATCCTTGAGCTGATAATAGATACACTAAGTCAACCAGTTTGCTTACTGGGTTTTCGTCTAAACTTGCTTGCCTTATTTTAGTTGATGTGTTGTCCATTAAAATAGCTTACAACTGACCGGCGCTTGCCGCAGTGCTGTCAGTTATCTCCGTCTGCCGATTGTTGAAGCCGATTAATAATTTATGTTGAAGTTAATACAATTGCTCAATAGAATAATGTCCGCCGGAACTGAAGATGATTAATGATTTGACCCGTCCTGAAAAAAGCTGATTGTTTTTCCGTCCGCCAGCATAGCAGCAAACCGAATGTTGGCTGCAATTGGATTATAAACCGAACATCATTTTATCTTTTTTGCTTCACGCGCTCCACCTTGGTATAAAACAAGATTCACAATCTTGCTATTATCGTTTTTAATAAATTCAATTTCTAATGCCAACTCTTTTGCAAAAAACTTGTTTTGCCCTTCTGGGAAAATTTCGAACTTATTTTGACCGGTTCCTTGGCAATACATGTGTTCCCCGTCCTTGCTAATCATAAGATGAAAATTATCACTCAGAGCGTATTCGCCGGTATAGCTTTGCAAAGTGCTGTCAACTACTGCCACCACCTTAACCAGCTTTGAGCTATACAGTCCCTTAAAGCCATAAACCTTCGCAACGCTGTTAATTACCTCGCGCATAATCTTGCCGTTATCTGAATTAACCATCACTACCACACCATTTCCAGCTTCAAGGCTGCCATAATATATTGCACGGAAACCTTTAGTAGCACCATCATGCATAAAGTAGCCCGTATTATCAGAATAATTGATAAAGACCCCTAAAGCCGATTGTTTATCAATATAAGGAGTCAGCCGAAGTTTGGTCATCTTTTGGTCAAGCACTTTTTGTGATTTCCCGGTTAAAGCCAGTTGCGTTTCAATTATGTATTTTGCCAGGTCGGTAGGGTTTGTCCATAAGCCAGCCGCTGCCTGCTCGGGAAAAATATTATAATTGCCTGGTATTCGTGTGCCGTTTGCCCGATAACCGGTAGCTAATAATTCCGGCTTCTTATCTATGGGTGGTTGCTGAAAAGTGCTGCTGTTCATCCCCAAGGGCTTCAGTATTTTTTTATACATATACTGTTCATATGGCAGGTGAGTTACATCCATTACGATCACTTGCGAAATTTCGATTCCGCCACCAGAATATTCGTATTTAATTCCCGGTTCATATATTGATTTTATTCTGTCGCTGAAATTGATTTCCTCTGAACCGCTCAAAACCTGCACTACACTTGGCAGAGGAGTTCCGATTGCATGTCCATCAAACCCTGACATGTTTAATCCGCTTGTGTGGCTTAGCAGATTAGCTATATTTATCTTTTTGCCTTTTGATACAGAATCATAAGGAAATTTCCATGATTCCAGATAATTATTTATATCGGCATAAATATCTATCTTTTTTTCCTGTGCAAGTCTCAGCACACCAACGGCATTAAGTGATTTACTGATAGAACCGCCTTGGAAAAGCGTTTGATCAGTAGCCGCAATTTTTAAACTATCATCCGCCCACCCATATGCTTTTGCCCAAGTTATTTTATAATCCTGTATTACTGCTACGCTTAGTGCATTGACATGGTAGTGTCCCATCCTTTCTTTGATGCTCCAGGGTGCCTCTCCGTCTACATGTATCAAACCAACAAGATTTTTTTCCACTTCATTGATTTTCGTGCTGTCTGCCGTTTGAGCGTTTATAAAAGTTGAAAAAAATATAATTGAAAGTAAGGTCAATATTAATTTCAGCATTAATTTAAGATTTGGAGTTTTAATTTATAGCCGCCATTCAAGTCATGACTCTATTAGGAGCATAAAGTTTAATTCACAAGAGAGATTTTTCATTTTGATTCTATTGCGAACTTCTTGATGCCAAAGTTCGTGAGATACGAACCGGAGGTTAGTATTATTAGTTGTTTTAAACGATAATGACAAATAATCGTAGGGCTTATCGCTCTTTTGTCGGCAAGGCAAAGCTGTTAAACTAAAAGAAATGATAGAATATGAAAAGCTTTTTCATTTTAATGTTGTCAAACAAGTTGCCACCAACGACCGAGGCTTGCCGCAGTGCTGGAATTTTATTTCCGTCCGCCGATTGCTGAAGCCCGGTCAATGATTTTATATTGAAGTTAATAATAAATGCTCAATAGAATAATGTCCGCCAGAACTGAAGCTGGTTAATGATTTGCCGCTGATTGTTATTCCTTCTGCCGGCATTGCGGCAAACCTAATGTTACCTGCTGTTCCTATCCTTTGACTTCGATTTTATCTCTAACTAGCTAAAACATATTTCCAGTTATTAAAGAGATGAACTACTGTTGTAAAATATGATTTGTCATTTTGACTTCTGGTTATTGAAATAAGCGGGTATAAAGTTCTCACTTGTACGCAAAAAGCTTTCGAACAAGCTTCCTTAATTAAATTATAGTCAACTAATCCCCGAGTTAATTTAATAGAAAAGGACTCGAAATAACCTAAAGTTAGAACGTAGTTAGTTTGAAAATCCAAGTCACTCGAATGCAAACTCATAATATCGGCTCGCAATTTCGGTTCTAAGCTATTTAATTCTTCACTTGTAAAATTAATTTGATTGTTCTTTAAATATTCTATGAGAACTGGTGTCAACAATTTAGTTGAAAGTTTTTCATTTGCAATATTGATAGTCTTATTCGCTGCCGGCACTAATTTTTCATAAAAAAAATCAAGTGTTTGTAATGTGTTAGAGTGCAAATATTGTTTCACTGCAAGGTATGCGATAATGAGTGCTAAGGTCGCTCCATATAGTTGATAAAAATTTTTATGAATAGATAGAAAGGTATTAATTGCTTCAGAGGATGGAAAAGCCAATGAATATTTGGTAGCACACCCGAACATTGTCACAATAAAAGTTAAAAGAGTCAAAATTGAAAGCGCCCAAGTTAGAATGCCAAGAATGGGAAGAAAAACTCTGAAATCTTTGCTAAAGAAGTGCTTTATCTTTTTCATTGTTTTGGTCATCTAATTTTTTATCTTTTGTCCAGCGATGGTGTGGAATAGCAGGCAACGTTGACGGCTTGCTGCTGTGCTGGAATTCATTGAATGTCCAGCCCGGAACTGCAGCCGATTTGAAAAACTAAAATTGAAGTTATGAACTAAAGCTGAAAATTGAACGTCGAGCCCGGACTGAAGATGATAGCGGTTTGCAGCCGATTGTTACTACGTCTGCCAGCATAGCAGCAAACCGAATGTTAGGCGCATAAAGCATAGCAAGACTGCTGCCTTTGAATTTAGTCAGTGCAACATTGTCCATTGAAAGTTTTACAATATTTGTCTTTTTTGTTCAAAG
>Ga0070734_10001483_pt1 | contig 33766 bp, 26 predicted proteins | sample Coa_R1_8_FD_66444 | JGI IMG/M metagenome (GOLD analysis project Ga0070734, IMG submission 66444) | Surface soil microbial communities from Centralia Pennsylvania, which are recovering from an underground coalmine fire - Coalmine... | ecosystem: Environmental > Terrestrial > Soil > Unclassified ...
CTTGGGATCCGCCCAGTCCCACTGCGTGATCACCACGTTGCGCTCCATCCCCTGCGGCCGCGGCGGTGCTTCCTTCGGCAGTTCACCCTTCGCAATGCGCGTCGTCCAGTCGCCGAACAGCTGCGTCGCGCGCTCCGGTCCCAGTTGCCCGAGCCCGCCCAGCATGGCGTTGCCCGCCTGGCCCGATTGCACCCGCCGCATCCACTGCTGCGCCGGAGAATCCAGGTTACTGAAGAGGTTCGGAATCGTCCGCGTGTATTCGTTCCCGAGCTGATGGCAAGATTCGCAGCTGTCCGTCTTGATCAGGTGAATCCATTGATCCTGCGTCTTCATCGTCTCGGCGATGCCGTTGCCGTTCTTGCCCGTCCCCGGAAATTCGCTCTTCTCGGGAACCTTCAGCAGCGCGTACCAGTAATTGCCAGGATACAGCTTTGCCGCCGTCTTCGCGTCCGGCGCGATCGTCGGCTTCAGATCCACAGTCTTGCCTGGTTCGACCACCACCTTCGGCGAATCCACCAGGCCGTACCCGCGCGCCCACACTTCGTATTTCGCCTTGGGCAGATCGGGAATCACGAAGCGCCCGCGATCGTCGGTGACTACTTCTTTGATGTAGCGCGTTGGCAGCCCGGTAGTCTCGGCGATCACCCACACCCCCGCCTCGGGCCCTTTGCTGCTGGTGACCACGCCGCCGATATCGTCGGCATCGATCTTCACCGCCGCCGGCTGCTGCGCGTTCACGTTGCCGCGCGTTGTGATCAAATACCCCGCGATACCCAGCGCCGCCACCCCGCTGCTAAACAGAACTCGGCCGATCCGCATCCTGCACCTCCTCAAAGGCTTATCTGGAGGCACAGTATACACCCAAAACGAGGAGAGCGGCCCGATGCGCGGTGCCCGCAATCGGCCAGTGCGCGTTGCCAGAAGCTGCACCCCGATCGGAGGCCGTGTGCGGCTTCGGAAAACCGCGCTGCAATCGGCCCTCAGTTCGGCTAGAATCTGAGGACCAACAACAATATGGCACTCACACGGGGCACGCGTCTCGGCCCTTATGAAATCGTCAACTTCATAGGCGCCGGCGGCATGGGCGAAGTGTATCGGGCGCGGGATCCGAAGCTGGAGCGCGATGTTGCGATTAAAGTGCTGCCCGAATCGGTGGCCGGGAGTCCGGAACGGCTGGCGCGGTTTGAACGGGAAGCCAAGGTGCTCGCGGCGCTCAATCATCCTAATATCGCCCAAATTTATGCCGTGGAGCACGGGTCCTTGGTGATGGAACTGGTGGAGGGCGAAACGCTGGCCGGACCGCTCCCACTGGAGACCGCGCTCGAGTACGCTCGCCAGATCGCAGATGCGCTGGAAGCGGCTCACGAAAAGGGAATCGTACACCGCGATCTCAAGCCGGCGAATATCAAGGTCACGCCCCGAGGTGTAATCAAGGTACTGGACTTCGGGCTGGCGGCGGTGATCCAGACCTCCGCCGCGGCGGAGGCCGACCGCACTCAATCACCAACACTGACGCTGGGCGCCACCCAAATGGGCGTGCTGCTGGGAACCGCGGCGTACATGTCTCCGGAACAGGCGCGCGGCAAACCCGTGGACAAGCGGGCGGACATCTGGGCATTTGGTGCGGTGTTCTGGGAGATGCTCACCGGCGAGCAGCTATTCCAAGGCGAGACCGTGACCGACGTGTTGGCCGCGGTGGTGCGGCATGAGCCGGAGTGGAAGCGCGTGCCTGCGACAGTCCAGCGCCTGTTACGAAAATGCTTGGAGAAAGACCCGCAGAAGCGGCTTCGGGATATTGGCGACGCCTGGGAGTTGCTGGACGAAAGCGGGCCGGGAGGCGCGCAGCAGGCGGAAAGTCCGCGTCACAAGATCCGATGGGTGTGGCCCGCGGCGACGGCGGTTTTTGCGCTCCTCAGCGCGGCTCTGGCATTCATTCATTTGCGCGAGCCTGCGCCAGCGCCGCCGCAGATGCTGGAGTACACCATCGAATTACCGCCCAAGACCACCGTTAATTTCTTCGCCCTCTCACCCGACGGCCGGTATATCGCGGTAGACGCCGACGGAGAAAGCGGCCGCCAAATCTGGGTCCGCTCTCTAGATTCCCTGCAATGGCGAGCCGTGGCCGGAACGGATGGAGCGGGTTTTCTCTTTTGGTCGCCCGATAGCCAGCACATCGGCTTTTTTACAAGGGACAAGCTGAAGAGAATCCCGTTGGCCGGAGGTCCCGCTCAAACGCTGTGCTCGGTTTCGGACCCGCTCGGCGGGACCTGGAGTCAAGATGGAACCATTATTTTCGGTACCCACGGCACGCCGCTTCTACGGGTATCGGCCGCTGGCGGCGTTCCCACCAAGATCACCGGCTCGGTGGCTGATGGGCTTCCGGAGTTTTTGCCCGACGGCCAGCGCCTGGTGTACAGCAACGCGACTTCGGCGGCGCCGGGAGTGTTCCTGGGATCGCTGGCTGTGAATCCCGCTGCCAAACCACGCCGTTTCGCGCCGGATAACTCCAACGCGCAATACGTACCGCCTTTGAAAGCAGGGGGGCGAGGTCACGTTTTGTTCGTACGGGAACAAACATTAGTGGCACAGCCGGTGAATCCCGATAGCATGGAGCCAGCCGATGATCCGTTTCCTGTGGTCGAACAGGTGGCCGCATCTCCCAACGTCGAGTTCTATTTATATACGGCTTCGCACAATGGCATCATCGCCTATGTGTCGGCAGCGGCCAATGTCCGCCAGCATGCTCTTCTCGATCGAAACGGAAGGCAGGTTGCGGCGATAGGGTCTCAGGTGCAAACCCAGGGGCGCGTGGCTTTGTCAGCGGACAGCAAGCAGATGATTTCCGAACACGGTGCGGGCCGGCAGACTGATCTCTGGATCACGGATCTGGAACGGGGAACCGAGTCTCGATTCACCTTCGATCCCTCGGCCAATTTTTCGCCGCAATGGTCGCCGGATGGAAGGCGGGTAGCGTTTGCCTCAAACCGCAACGGCGGCGTTCAGCAGGTTTACGAGAAGCCCGCGAACCAGACAGGCCAGGATGAATTAGTAGTCCGGTCTGACGTACCGGAAGTGCCCACGGACTGGACCCGAGACGGCCGGTTCATTATTGCGCGGCGAACCTCCAAAGACACCGCCAATGATCTCGTCGCCATTCCCACCAGTGGCGACAGAAAACCGATCCCTTTGCTTCAGACAAAATTCAACGAAATCGAAGGCGTGGTTTCGCCGGACGGCAAATGGCTGGCGTACGCGTCCGATGAATCGGGGCATTTCGAAGTCTATGTGCAGCCGTTCGCGCCCGGTAACCCGAACGCAGCGGCCGGGAAGTGGCAGATTTCTCTGAGCGGGGGGCGCGATCCGCACTGGCGCGGCGATGGGAACGAGATATTCTACATCGCGGCAGATCGGAAGATGACGGCCGTTCCGGTAAAGGCGTCTGGCAATAGCTTCGCGCCGGGCACGCCCAAGGCTTTATTCGAAGCGCGCGTCTTCGCTGGCACGCTCAGCCGGTATGCCGTGAGCGCGGACGGCCAACACTTCCTGATGGCCCCCGACCCGGAGTCGTCGACTGAGTCACCGATTCATGTGAAGGTGAACTGGCTGGCCGGCGTGAAGAAATAAGAGGCGGTCTAGCACAGGCACGCAGAGTTCGTGGTGCGCGGGAGGCCTGCCGCACTGATCTACGCGATCACTTCGACCTTCGTCGCGATCTCCTCCCGCGGCACCAACGCGGACCAGTACGCCACAATCTCGCGCACGGCCGGCCGTCCTTCCCCGAACCCGGTCGCGCCGGGCGGCCCGTTCAGCACCAGCGGGATCAATTCGCGCGTAAACCGGTCAACAGCTTTGCGGTCCGGCCCCCGCACCCCGATCCGCACCTGTACCTCCGGCGGATCCGGGTTTGCCGGCGCTGCCGGCCCGAGACACGCATTCACCCCGAAGTACTCGGTGTAGACTTCATCGAACGAAAGCCCGATGCGCTGAAGCCTTTCGCGTACGATGCGATCGGCCGCCTGCGCTTTTTTCAGCGCCTGCGGCCACGGGTACACCAATGTGCCGATGGCTTTCCACCCCGCCGCGTAGCTGATCGAAAGCTTCAGCGTCGCCGGCCGAGGCCCGCCGCGGATGCCGCTCACCCGCACTCGGTCCGGCCCGGCGTCATCCAGCCTGATGCTTGTGAAATCGGCCGCGCAATCCGGCGTCAGGTAGCGCTTCGGATCGCCGAGTTCATACAGCAGCTGCTCTTTCACTACATGCGTATTGATGCGCCCGCCCGCCGCTGTGTGCTTGGTGACGACGAACGTTCCATCCGGCTCGGCTTCCACAATCGGATAACCGATATCGGCCATGTTCGGGATCGTTTGCCAGTCCACCTGGCAGTTGCCGCCCGTGGTTTGCGCACCGCACTCGATGATGTGCCCGGCAATCGTGCCGGCGGCCAGTTTATCGTACTCCTCCGGCTTCCAGCCGAAGCGGTGCACCATCGGCGCCAGGGTCAGCGCCGTGTCGGTCGAGCGGCCCGCAATCACTACGTCCGCTCCCGTGCTCAGAGCCTCGGCCAGCGGAAACGCGCCGATATACGCATTCGCGCTCAGGATTTGCGAGCGGATCTTCTGCAGCGGTTCGCCCGTGTCCATATCGCGCATCTCGTATCCCTTCCCCAGGAATTCGTCGAGGCGCGCATAGACATCATCGCCCGTCACCACCGCTACTTTCAGTCCCGGCGCCAACCGCATCACCTCGCGCGCGCACGCCGCCGGGTTCACCCCGCCGGCATTGGCGATCACTTTGATGCCGCGCTCCCGGATCTTCGGCGCGATCCGCGCCACCAGCGGCGGAAAATCGCGCGCGTAGCCAAGGTTCGCGTCCGCCTGCTTCTGCTTCTGCAGGATCGACATCGTGATCTCGGCCAGGTAGTCCAGCGCGAGATAGTCGATCGGCCCCTGCTCCACCAGGCGCACCGGGGCTTCCAGCCAGTCGCCCCAGAAGCCCTGGCCGTTGGCGATGCGAATCATCGGCCTATTTCAGTTTCGAGAATTCCGTCGGGTCCATCCAGACGCGCTCCACCTTCTGCACGATCTTGCCGTCTTTCTCCGATTCCGCCGCGACTTTCTTCCACTCCGGATCGTCCTGGAATTCCTTCCAGTTTTTCTCGGCGGCTTCGCGGCTCGGATGCGCCAGAATGTAGATCAGCGTGTTGCTCGAGCGCTCGTCCTGCGGCACCCAGTAGCCGACGCTCTCCATCCCGTGTTTGTTGAAGATCCGAATGGTGTGATCGCGGAAGCGTACCTTGAGCGCCTCCAGTCTGCCGGGCTCGCAGGTGTAGGTGCGCAGTTCGTAGACGCGGCCGAAGGCCATCACCGTCATCAGGAACAGCAGGGCTGTCAGTTTGCGAATCATCCCCTTAGTGTAGGGGATTTTCGTGCGGTCAGCGCGACCACCTGCGCTCTCAGTTACTGCCGGTAAACGGTCCCGCCCTTCATGACCAATCTGATGTGCCGCAGCGCCGTGACGTCTTGTGTTGGGTCTCCGTCAACCGCCACCAGATCGGCGAGCATCCCCGCTTTCACCTGCCCGATATTCATGTGAAGAACTTTCCCGGCCACGGAGGTCGCCGCCTTCAGAGCATCCACCGGCCGCATGCCATAGTTCACCATCAGCTCGAGCTCTCGCGCGTTCTCCCCGTGCGCGAATACGCCGACGTCGCTGCCGCTGAGGATGGTCACACCGGCGTCCAGCGCGGCTTTGAAGCTGGCTCGTTTCGCCGTAATCGAGGGCGGCTCCGGCTGCTGTCCTTTTTTCCAGCCCGCGTATTGGCTGGTGGCATCGCCGGCGGCCAGGGTCGGGCACAGCGCCACATGATGTTCCACCATCAACTTGAAAACTTCCGCTGTTCCGCCATCCCCATGCTCGACTGTGTCCACGCCGGCCAGAGTTGCGCGCCGCATGCCTTCGGCCGTGGTGGCGTGCACCGCCACCGGCACTCCGGCGCTATGCGCGGTCTCGACCGCCAGCTTCATCTCCTCGAGGGAAAAGGTCGGGTGCGCGCCGGGCGGAGCGCCCCAGCGGTAATCGCCATACAACTTGACCCAGTCCGCCCCGTGGCCGATCTGGTCGCGCACGGTACGCGTCAGGCTGTCCCCCCCGTCGGCTTCTTCCGCCCCCTGCGGCACGCGCCACTCCGGCGCGAACCCTTTGGGCGCATAACTCCCGGTCGCCACAATTGCGCGCGTCGCCGCCAGAACGCGCGGACCGGGAACGATTCCTTGATTGACGGCCTGCTTTAACTCGACATCGGCATAGCCGGCGCCCTCGGTGCCGAGATCCCGAACGGTCGTGAACCCCGCCATCAAGGTAGCGCGCAGATGGTTTACCGCGCGCGCCGCGCGCAACGCCAGCCCCTCGCGCAATACCTGGTCTTCCCAGAGCGTCTCATTGTAAGGATGCAGCAGGATATGCGAGTGGCCTTCCACCAGCCCGGGCAGCAGAGTCGCCCCCGCGAGTTCGATCACCTGGGCGCCCGCCGTGCTGATGCCGGTTCCAGCCCCTTCGATGCGGTCTCCCGTTACGCGCACCGCCCAACCCTCGTGCATCGATTCGCCGTCGAACACACGCGCCGGCCTGAGCACGACCGCCTGGTTTTGCTGGGCCGCCGCCGCGATCGCCCATACCAATCCGATCGTGAGCCCCGAACTCACGCGCGCCATGGGGCAATTATAGTCCAGCCCCCAATGATAAAATTGAAATTTCCACCGGAGGGATAGGATGGCTGTAAAACCGCGCCGCCAGGCGGCTGTGGTCGACGTGGGAGGTGTCAAGGTTGGCGGCAATCATCCGATTGTCGTGCAGTCGATGACCAATACCGATACGGTCGATGTCGCCGGCACCGTCAATCAGGTGATGGCCTTGGCTCGCGCCGGTTCGGAATTAGTCCGCGTCACCGTAAACACCGAGCAGGCCGCCGCCGCCGTTCCCAAAATCGTCGACACCCTCGATAAGTTCGGCGTCCGCGTGCCCATCATCGGCGACTTTCACTATAACGGCCATATCCTGCTGAAAAAATACCCCGATTGCGCCCGCGCTCTGGCCAAATACAGGATCAATCCCGGCAACGCCAATATCGGACGCAAAACCGATGAAAACTTCCGCACCATGATCGAGGTCGCCCTCGCGAACGATAAGCCGGTGCGCATCGGCGTGAATTGGGGTTCGCTCGATTCCACGCTCCTTACACGCATGATGGATGAAAACTCCAGGCGCCCCGATCCGAAAGACGCGCGTGAAGTAACGCTCGATGCCATGGTCGCCAGCGCCATCGAATCCGCCCATGCGGCGGAAGCCCACGGCCTCGCTCACGACAAGATTATCCTGAGCGCCAAAGTCAGCGGCGTGCAGGACCTCATCGATGTCTATCGCGCCCTGGCTGCGGTCTGCGATTATCCTTTACACCTCGGGTTGACCGAAGCCGGCATGGGAAGCAAGGGCATCGTCGCGACCACTGCCGCGCTCGCGCCCCTCCTCCAGGAAGGCATCGGCGATACCATCCGCACTTCCCTCACGCCGGCGCCCAACGGCGACCGCACCGAGGAAGTCGTCGTTTCCCAGCAGATCCTGCAAGCTCTCGGCATCCGTAGTTTTACTCCACAGGTTACGGCTTGCCCCGGCTGCGGACGTACAACCAGCAGCTTCTTCCAGGAAATGGCCGATGAGATTCAGACCTATCTGCGCGAGCAGATGCCGAACTGGAAAGCCAGCCACCCGGGCGTGGAAACCATGAGGGTCGCCGTCATGGGATGTGTGGTAAATGGCCCCGGTGAATCGAAACATTCCAATATCGGCATCTCGCTACCCGGCACATTTGAAGAACCCAAGGCCCCGGTCTATGTGGACGGCCGGCTTTTGACTACATTAAAAGGCAACCAAATCGTCGCCGAATTCATCCAAATCCTAAACGAATACGTCGACAGTCATTACGCCCAAATTAATGCGCCGGGCGCCCGGACTAGCTTGGTATAATTGTTTCCAACTAGCCAGCCAAAGCCATTGATAATGGGCTAAGTGCAGTCTGAGGGCCAGAGGAGTCCAGATGAATTCTGTGAAAACTAAGATCGCCGAAATTGAGTTAGCGCCGGAAACCCATTCCGTCGGTGGATTTAAAATGTTCAACCGCATCGTCGACTGGATTACCAGCGAGCGCATGCAGTTGATCAATGTGACCGACCGCATCAACGAAATCGTCCGCAAGAGCGGCATTCGCGAAGGCATCGTTCACTTACAATCGCTGCACACCACCACGTCGGTTTTTCTGAATGAATGGCAGGATGCCCTGCTGCACGACGTCCGAAACTTCCTCGATGATCTCGTCTCCCGCGAAAATCCCTGGCGTCACAATGATCCCCGGTACTCCGATTGCGAGCGCAAGAACGCCGATTCGCATTTGCGCGGCATGATCATGGGACAAAGCCTCTCCCTGCAAGTCCGAAATTCCGCGGTCCTGCTGGGCACCTGGCAGAGCATCATTCTCGCCGAATTCGACGGACCGCGCAGCCGTTCGGTGTCGGTTCAAGTGTCCGGCGTTTGAAGCACCGGGCATGCCGAAACGATTCACTCTGGCGGAAGCGGAACGCCTCATCCCCAGCGTGGATCGCCTGCTGCGCCAGGCCATTAAGCTCAAAACCGCCTATAGCGGCGCCGAGCGGCGCTTCGAATCCTACCAGAAACGGATTCTTCTGATGGGCGGCGTTGTCGTCGACCGCAGCCAGGTCCGCGAAGATCGCGAGCGCCGCGACGAGGCCGCCGCCGCCCTGCGGACCGTCTTTGAAGAGGTTCAGCAACTCGGCTGTCTCATCAAAGACCTGGACACGGGACTGGTCGACTTCCCCACCCTGTTCCAGGGCCGCGAAGTATATCTGTGCTGGAAACTCGGCGAACCCGCGATCGCTTTCTGGCATAGCGTCGACGAAGGTTTCGCCGGACGCAAAGCCATCGACCTGGATTTTCGCCAGCATCATCAGGGCGACCCGCCGCAGTAACTGAATTCGGAGATTTTTTGTGCCTGCAGTTTCAACCGATTGCACGCGGCGCCCGGAGCAATCCGCATTCGGAGTGATACGGTGAAGTCAACAAGAGGCTTGCACGAAACCGCGCCGGCCTCGCGCTTTTCTTGCCGGCCGGCAAGCGTTGCATTGCAGTGGTACTGAACTTCCTGTCGGGCCTTTAAAGCCCAAACGGCGGGCCCCTACGTGGAGGACGTCGGCGGGGAGACTTTGGAAGTGCTTCCATAACACCCGGTGGTGTGCGGATAGCTAAGATCGCCGTCCCATCGGATCTCAGAGAGCCAGTCATCGAATCGGGAGTTTATAAGTAACGCCATTCAGCGATTCCAATGACCTCGAAGATGAGGCTCAAGCCATCGGGCGGCCCATAACGCACGGCGATAAGTCCGCGAGAGACAGCTCTCGGAGCCGGGCCGCTCCGCAACGCACCCTTCTTGCAACCATCACTCAGCCAAAGTGTCTCCGCGCGCCCTAGCTCGCGCGAATCAGATACACGGCCACTTCCGCCAGCAGATTCGGCATCGCGTAAACCTTGTGACGCCCCGCCAGGAAGTAGCGCCGCTCCACAATCATCCTTTCCACGCTGATGAGCGCCTCGAAATCGCGCACCGTGAGGAAATGGATGTTCGGGGAATCGTACCAGTTGTATGGGAACAGTTTGGTTTTCGGCGCGCCGCCGCTCAGCAGCATCGACAGCCGCACGCGCCAGTGGCCGAAGTTGGGGAAGCCGACGATCACGTGCCGGCCAACCCGCATCATCTCGTGCAGCACCTTCAGCGGGCGCTGCGTCTGCTGCAGCGTCTGGCTGAGGATCACGTAGTCGAAGGCCTGGTTCGGGTAGTCCGCCAGCCCTTCGTCGATGTCGCCCTGGTAGACCGAGACCCCGCGCGCGATGGCCCGCTGCACGCGCGCGCTCGAAATCTCCACCCCGCGCGCATCCACGCCCTTGTTCTCAGCCAGCCACTGCAGCAGTTCGCCTTCGCCGCATCCCAGATCGAGCACCTTGGTATTCGGTTCGACGATCTCGCCGATAATGGCGTAATCGCTGCGCCCCAGCACTTCGGGTACGAACGCGGTCGTCTTTTGCGGCTCCGCCGTCATTGCACCTTCTCGTACGTGCTGCCGAGGAACCCGCGGATCAGGTCAGTCTGCTCCGCGACATCCACCAGAAACGCATCATGCCCGTAGTTCGAAGGCAGCTCGACATACGCCACGTCGCAGTTACGCATCCGCAGCGCGCGCACGATCTCCTGCGATTGGTAGCTCGGATACAGCCAGTCGGAGCTGAAACTGATCACCAGAAACCGCGCCTTGGCCGCGGAAAACGCCGTCGTCAGGGTGCCGTGCCCGTTGCTGAGATCGAAGTAATCCATCGCCTTGGTGATGTACAGGTACGAGTTCGCGTCGAAGCGGTTGACGAATTCGCTGCCTCGATACCTCAGGTAGCTCTCCACTTCGAAATCCACATCGAAGTCAAACCCGAAATTTTCCTTCCCGCGCAGCCGCCGCCCGAACTTCTCCCGCATCGAGTCATCACTCATATACGTGATGTGACCCACCATGCGCGCCACCGCCAGCCCGCGCGCCGGAGGCTTCCGGCTGTAATAGTTGCCTTCGTTCCAGTCCGGATCGGCCATAATCGCCTGCCGCCCCACCTCGTTGAACGCAATCTGCTGCGCGCTGTGACGCGTCGTGGTGGCAATCGGAATCGCGCTCACCACGTTTTCCGGGTAGCACAGCGCCCATTCCAGCGCCTGCATGCCTCCCATCGATCCGCCGGAAACCGAAAGCAGCCTCTCGATTCCGAGCGAGTCGATTAACATCTTTTGCAGCCGCACCATGTCGCCGATCGTGATCACAGGAAACGACATGGCATACGGACAGCCGGTCGCCGGATTCACCGACGCCGGGCCCGTCGTGCCTCGGCACCCGCCCAAAACATTGGAACAAATTACAAAATATTTGTTCGTGTCGAACGCCTTGCCCGGCCCGATCATGTTATCCCACCAGCCCGGCTTGCCCGTCTCGTGGCTGATGCCGGCCGCGTGCGCGTCGCCCGAGAACGCGTGCAGAATCAGAATTGCGTTGCTCTTTTTCGCGTTCAGCTCGCCATAGGTCTCATACGCCACATCCACCGGCGCAAGCGTGGCGCCGTTATCCAAGGATAGGGACTCGAACCGCACACAGCTAGCTTCCACGATCATTGGGAGGATTTTTTCATCATACCAGACTGTAAAAAAGCAGCCGAATTAAGCCCTTAGCGGTCTTGAAACATCGGATTCACTTGTGTAAACATGGCACCCAGAGTCGCGGCCGTTGACGCGCCTCGCCCAAACACGATGAACCTCCATGCCTGGTAAGACTCGGTGGTCCGCCTGGGTCGCAGTCCTCATCATTTGCAGCGGCGCTCCCGAACTTCCCGCCGCCACCCGCATCAAGGCCCGGCTGCTTAACCCCGTTTCTTCGTACCGCTCCAAAGTTGGTGATCCCGTCGAAGCCCTCGTAGTCCCGCCTGCCTGCCCCGAACCCAGCCATGCCTTTCCGCCGGCGACCGTCGTGGCCGGCCGGGTTCAGAGTCTGCATCGCGTGGGCCTCGGAATCGAACACGAAACCGCCAGGCTGCGCCTCGATTTTTCCAGTCTGCGATTTTCCGACGGCCAAAGCTTCCCGATTGCAAGCCGGCTGGCCGAAATCGACAATGCGCGCGAGCGTGTTGATCGCCATGGCGCCGTGCACGGCATTCGCGCCACTGCCAGTCTCTCCAGCCGCCTCGGTTCCCGGATCGCCTTGGAAGCCTTCGAGCATCCGTTTCTGCTGGGTCCCGCGCTGGTTCTGGAATCCGAATTGTTTCGCTTCCCCGACCCCGAAATCGAATACGATCGCGGCACCGAAATCAGCTTGGATGTTACGCTGCCCCCCGCGCTGGCGGCCCCGACTTGTCCAACCCAGGCGCCCGATGCCGCCGCCGGAACTCCCAATGAGCTCGGCCGCATCGTTGCGAGCCTGCCCGCCTGGAGTTACTCCAAGCGCCAGCCGCAGCCCATGGATCTGATCAACCTGGTCTTTGTCGGGACCCGGCGCTCGCTCGAAGCCGCCTTTACCGCAGCGGGCTGGACCGGCGCGCGGCCCAACTCCATGGCCGCCGGTTTGCACGCCGTTCGCGCCATCGCGGAGGAACGCGAATACAATCTCGCTCCCATGCGCACCCTTCTCCTGAATGGCGACGAGCCCGACCTGAGGCTCCAAACCACCTTGAACACTTTCGAGAAGCGCGATCACCTCCGAATTTGGGAGCAGCGCGACGAATTCGACGGCCGGCCCGTCTGGGCGTCTGCCGCTACCCGCGATCTCGCCACCACCTTCTCCATGGGACACCCGTTCGGGTTTACTCACGAAATCCAGAGCAACCTCGACCTGGAACGCGATAAAGTCGTCAGCGATTTGCAGCTCACCGGCTGTGTGGATTCGGTCGAATTCGTCCGGCGCGGCCCGGCTGCGGGTGTGGACGCGCGCAAAGGCGTGTACACGGATTCGCGTCTCGCCGTCATCATCCTGAACTCCTGCGAGACCCCTACGGCGGACTTCTCCGAGTCGGTGCCGGAACCGCCTCCGGCGTTCGCGGTGCGCTTCGTCCGGCGTTTGACTTTGACCACGCGCAACCATTTCCTGCGCGACAACATCGTCTGGCGCAGCGCCGACGCCGCGCGCCTCGGAGTCGACGCGGTGCGCCACTGGTATTCCCGCCGCAACGAGCAGCGGCTCGCGGCCGCTTCCCTCCGCGCCAGCTTACAGTAGAAGAGTGCTTCTGTCGCGGACCGTTTGGTGCGCTCTGGCAATACCGCTGTTCGCCGCTTCGCCCGAATACCGCCAGGCTTTGCCCGGCTATCGGTTCGAATTTCCGCGCGACCACTTCAATCATCCCGAGTTTCGCACCGAGTGGTGGTATTACACGGGCAACGTCCGTAGCCGGGATGGCCGCCGTTTTGGTTTCGAGTTGGTATTCTTCCGGCAGGCCCAGCGCCGCGGGCCGGGCGACAACCAGTCCGCCTGGCGCGTCGATGACCTGTACCTGGCGCACCTGGCGCTTACCGATATCTCCGCCCGAAAGTTCCACTACTACAAGCGTCTGAACCGCGCCGGCCCGGGCATCGCCGGTATCAGCTTCGAGCAAGGCCGCATCTGGAACGGCAACTGGGAATCGAAGTGGGACTTGAGCTCCGCGGCCCAGACCCTCTCGGCCGTCGCCGAGGAGGTGCGCTTCACGCTCCGCCTCACCCCGCGCAAGCCGCCTGTCATCAATGGCGAAAACGGCGTCAGCCAAAAAGCCGAAGGCGCGGGCAAAGCTTCCTATTACGTTTCCTTTCCGCTCCTCGCGGTGGAAGGCACGCTCAACGGCGCCTCCGTAGCCGGAACCGCCTGGATGGACCACGAGTGGTTCACCCACCAGCTGGAATCCTTCCAGGCCGGGTGGGACTGGTTTAGCATTCAACTGAACAACAACACCGAATTCATGCTGTTCCAGCTGCGCCATCTCGACGGCTCGATCGACCCCTACTCGGCGGGAACCTATATTGACGGTCACGGCCGCGCGACCCACCTGAAGCGCGATGATTTCCGGCTGCAGCCGCTCGAATTCTGGATCAGCCCCGCTACCCGTGCGCGCTATCCAGTCCGCTGGCGGATTACGATTCCTTCCTTACAAGTGGCGCTCGAGTGTGCCGCAGCCGCGCCGGGCCAGGAACTCGCCGCCGAAGATGCCGCCAGCCCGCCGTATTGGGAGGGTGCCGTTACTTACGCCGGAACCGCCGCCGGAGTCGGTTATCTGGAGATGACTGGTTACGCCGGGCCCATGCGATTGTGATGCCGATTATAATGTGGCCATGAAACTCTCCGATGGCAAAATGCGGCGCATGAAGGCGCTTTCGAACGACCGCGGGGTGATCGCCGCCGCTGCGATGGACCAACGCGGCAGTTTGAAAAAGTCGCTTGCCGGCGCCCGCGGCGTGGACGCGAAGACGATCACCAATGAGATGATGTCCGAGTTCAAGACCATCGTCACGCGAGTTCTCACGCCCCACGCCAGCGCAATCCTGCTCGACCCCGAATACGGGCTCGACGCCGCCAAGGCGCGGTCGAAGAACGCCGGCCTGCTGCTCGCCTATGAAGAGAGCGGCTACGACAACACGCGGCCCGGCCGCTTGCCCGACCTGCTTCCCCAGGTTTCGGTCAAGCGCATTGTCGATTGGGGCGCCGATGCCGTCAAGATCTTGATTTACTACACGCCCTTCGACGATCCCAAGGTCAACGACATCAAACACGCGTTTATCGAGCGCATCGGCGCTGAGTGCGAAACCTTCGAAATCCCCTTCTTCCTGGAGTTCGTAGGCTACGATCCCAAGGGCGGCGACGAAAAGGGCCTCGAGTTCGCCAAAAACAAGCCGGCCGTTGTCAAAGGGAGCATGCAGGAGTTCTCCAAGCCGCAATACAAGGTGGACGTGTTGAAGGTTGAGGTGCCCATCAACGCCGAATTCGTTGAGGGCAGCAGCGTGTACAAGGGCCAGAAAGCCTACACTCGCGCGGAAGCCTTGAAGTACTTTAAAGATGCCGCCGCCGTCGCCGCCAAGCCGTTCATCTATCTCAGCGCCGGCGTGACCAATGCACAGTTCACCGAGTCGCTGAAGATGGCTGCCGAAGCCGGCACCGATTTTTCCGGCGTGCTCTGCGGCCGCGCCACCTGGAAAGACGGCATGCCCGTCTATGCCAAGCAGGGCGCCAAAGCTCTCGAAGATTGGCTGCAGAAAGAAGGCGTCCAGAATATCAACGCCGTGAACGACGCCATCAAATCAGCGGTCCCCTGGCACGCCAAGCTCGGCGTCCCGGTGCCCGCCTGATTTAGCTGCCGCGAGGTGCGGCGGCCGGTTTGCGGTTTGCCGAATCTCCAGCGGCCTCGGTTCTTTGTCACAATCCGGCAGCGGCGCCACTGAATAGTAGTTCAACCCGTATCGCCACGCCCGCTGGATCTCCGCGACGCAGGTATGGCCCGCGCGCGCTTCGATCTTGCGCCACAATCCGCGCGCCGACGCCATCCGGTCCAACTCCGGAACCGAGACCGTCTTCAAGTAGACGAACCCGGCCGTCGCACAGACTGCAACGGTCAGCGTAGCCGCCACGCGCCGGTCCCGCAAAACCCAGACCGCCGCCGCCACCGCGACCGGCAGCAGCCAAGTCCATTCGAGCCGCGGCTGCGCCGCGCGCGAGAGCCCGTCGGCTACCGCGGCCGGCAGCACCTGCGCCGCCACCGGAAACGCCGCCAGCAGAACCGCGCAGGCCGCCAGCCACGGGCGCGCCTCCCCCACATCGTTGAGTCGCAACGCCATCAACACGGCCAAGGCGGGAAACAGGGGCAGGATGTAGCCAGGCAGCTTATTCGCGGAAATCGAAAAGAAGATCAGCCCCCATACGATCCAGAGCAACAGGAAGACCCGGCGCGGGTCTTTCCAGGCTCCCCGCCGAACTAACAGCAGCAGCAGCGGCGACCAGGGAAGCATTCCGGCGAGCAGCACGGGCACGTAAAACCATACCGACTGCAGGTGCATCAGCCCGCCGGAAAAGAACCGCGACACGTGATGCTGCCAGAAGAAGACGTTTAAGAATTCATTTCCATTGCGAACATAACACAGCACATACCAAGGCAACGCCACAACCAGAAACGCAGCCATGACCGGCACGCGCAGCAAGTCGCGGATGCGCCCGCGGGAAAGGAGCGGCGCGGCCAGCACCAGCGGGACCAAACCCTTGGCCAGAACGGCCAAACCGAGAAACGCCCCGGTCGCCGGCAGCGGCCGTGCGTCGCTTCTGCCGATCCAGGGTAGCGCCAGCAGCATCGCCGCGGAAAACATTGCCGTCAACAACAAGTCAGTCACAGCGATCTGACTGTAGCCCACCCAGCCCCAGCACGTCCCCAGAATCAGGGAAGCCATCGCGGCCGTCGCGCCGCCGAATTCCCGCCCGACTACCCACGCGAACAGCGCCAGGAATAAGACCGCGGCGAGAGCCACGGGCAGCCGCGGCGCCAGTTCCGGTCCCAGGCCGGCGCGAAATCCGGTGGCACTCGTCCAATACAGCAATGCAGGTTTTTCGAACCAGGCCTCGCCCCATAGCCGCGGCGTCACCCAATCGCCCGACCGCGCCATCTCCTGGCCGACCGCCGCGTAGCGCGGCTCGTCCGGTCCCACCAGCCCCGCGCCATCGAGATGATAGAAGTACAGCAAATACGCCAGCGGCAATGCCAGCCAGACCAGGCGTGGAATCCTCCGTGGCATTTCCCTCATTATAGGCTGCGGCTCCCGCACACCCGTTATAATTGGGCGAATGCTGCTGGATATCGCGCCGCTGCCCACGGCCGAGAACTCGGCGATCCGCCTCCATCCCGCCGACAATGTCGCGATCGCGCGCGTACCGCTGGCAGCCGGGACTGAGTTGCGCGTTGACGATCTGCGCATCGTGACGCTGGAACCGGTTCCGGCCGGACACAAAGTCGCGCTGCTGGCGATCGCAGCCGGTGGGACCGTCCGCCGCTACGGCCAATCAATCGGCCGGGCTCGCGCCCCGATCGAAGCAGGGCGGCACGTCCACACCCACAATCTCGCCTTCGAAGACTTGGAATTGGCCTACGAGTTTCCCTTGGGTGAGGCCGCGCTGCCCGAACCCCCGCGCGACGCGCCGACCTTCCTCGGCTATCGCCGCCAGGACGGCCGCGTAGGCACCCGCAATTACATCGCGGTGGTTGCCGCGAGCAACTGCGCAGCGCACACCGCCGATCTGATCGCGCGCAGCTATGCGGACGAGGCTCTGCCGCAAAATGTGGATGGCGTGGTCGCGTTTCCGCACGGGGAAGGCTGCGGCCACGCCTTCGGACCCGACGTCGATCAACTGCGCCGGACCTTGACGGGTGTGCTGATGCACCCCAACGTTTCCGCCGCCGTCATTCTTGGCCTGGGCTGCGAAGTGAACCAGATCGATCACTATCTCGGCCCCGGCGGACCTCGCAGCGGCCGCCTCGCCGGTATGACGCTGCAGTCCAGCGGCGGTACGCGGGCGACGGTCGAAGCCGCTCGCGGTGAGATCGCGCGTTTCCTCGATCAAGCCGCCGCCGAACGCCGCGCGCCCGCGCCCGCTTCTAAAATCGTGCTCGGTCTGAATTGCGGCGGCTCGGACTCGTTTTCCGGCATCACCGCGAATCCCGCGCTTGGTCATTGCTGCGATCTGCTCGCCGGCTTTGGCGGCACTCCCGTGCTGGCCGAGACCCCTGAGATATTCGGCGCGGAGCACCTCCTGGTGAAGCGCGCGAAGAACCGCCAAACAGCCGAAAAATTATTGACTTGCATCAACAACTACAAGCAATACCTGAAACGCTTCTCGGGCAGCTTCGACGATAATCCCACCCCGGGAAACAAGGCGGGCGGCATCAGCAACATTCTCGAAAAATCTTTGGGCGCGGTCGCCAAGAGCGGCACTTCTCCGCTGGTCGATGTGTACGAATACGCCGAGCCCGTCACCGCCTCGGGATTTTGTTTCATGAACACACCGGGTTATGACCCCGTCTCGTTGAGCGGCCTGGCGGCCGGGGGATGCAATGTGATTGCATTTACGACCGGCCGGGGCAGCGCCATCGGCTTCCCCACCATTCCCGTCATTAAGATCGCGACCAACAGCCAGACTTTTCGCCGCATGTCCGACAATATGGACATCAATGCCGGCGCCATCGCCGATGGAGAGGAGACGGTTCAGCAGGTGGGCGCGGAGATCTTTCGCCTGCTGTTGGAAGCGGCAACGGGACGCCGCACCTGCGCGGAACGCCTCGGACACCACGAATTTGTGCCCTGGCGGATCGGCCCGGTCTTGTAGTCTTTACGTCCCCGACCTGGCTGAATCGATTCGGTCGCCGACTCGCATTTCTTTCCAGTCGTACTCGAATTGCGAGCCGCAATCCAGACACACGACATACGGCTTGCCTGAGGGCACACCGGTCTTCGCCACCGGTGTCATGGGCAGCGTGAGCCGCTTGTGAGAGCAGCGGAAGATGCGCCGCATCACGCCTTCAAGCATGTGGAAAACCCGGGGACCGTCTCTTCCTTGGAAGCACGGTCCAGTGCTCGCAAGCGCATTGCCACTGCGATAAGCCTACGAAGGACTATAGGGTTGCCACTTACCCGCTGCTTTGCGCTCGAACGGAAATCGCGGATTGATGTAAAAAGTACTGCCTGGCGGCCCCCGGCACGCAGCCTGTGGGCGAAAGGCTTACTGCCCGCGTTTTTCTTGCGCGCGGGCACCCGAAAGAATGTCGGTCATGGCGTAATTGCCTTCGTGACAAGCGTACTCGTACAGCGCGCCGTCGCCGCGAGTCATCGGGATATCGGCAGTCCACGGCTTCGTAAAAGCCGTAGGGTCGTCAATCGTGAACTGGTAATCGAGGGTATGGGCATCGACGCGCCGGAACTTTTCCACGACGCGCAGGTTTTCGTCGGAACCGCGAAACCGCGTTTTGCCGGTGAAATTCGTGGTCTCCACCACCAGCGTGTCGCCTTCCCAGTGCCCGCGGGGATCTCCCATCCATTGCCGGATATTCGCGGGCAAATGCGGACGGCCGTCAGTCGGAATGAAGCGCACGTCGTGAATCATTTCGACCAGGATCATCACGTACCCCGGCCCTTGCACGATCTGGTAATTGTTGTTGTACGGGCCCGGAACCATCGGCGGCCCGGCGGTTCCCCACAGGATGCAACGTTCCGCGAGCGAGCGGCTTTCCGGACCATCTGCCGGGTGCTGCCGCGCGTAGGCGGCGGCTTCGTCCCGCCGCTTCTGCGCAGCGGGCGTCAAGGGCGGGACCCGGCCATCGGGCGGATCGATGACCAGCGAACTGCGCCGCGTCCCTACCACCTTGGTGCCGCGATCGAACCAGAGCTGATTATACGCCCCCGGATCGCCCGCGGCCGGCGGACGGTCGACGCGCGCATCGGCCGCCTGCTCTTCGAGGGCCGCCGCTTCGCTCTCCGAGAGAATGGCCTTGCCGCTCAGCGCAGCCGGACGCTCAAACGGCGTAATCGTCGCGTTTGTCCAGACGCCCTGAAAATCGGGATGGCCGTCCGGCGTGCGCGGAAGAACTTGCGCCGTGGCGTGTGATTTGGGAGCAGGAGAAGGCGGCGCCTGAGCCAACACCCCTGCTGTCCACAGCAGGGATGCCGCGCCGCCCATCGTGAGAAACGACCGAGGGCTCATGACAGAGCAGGCTCACCGCCTGCGCCGGCGTTACTTGGAGGCTTCCGGCGCGCCTTCATTGGCGTTCTGATTGCCAATAAACAATTTGCGCCCATCGGGGAAGGTCACGTCGCGCCCGTTGGCGCGGTTCGATCCGTCCTTGGCCTGGTAGCCATCGACCACGATCTCGGTCCCGGCCTGCAGCGAGTCTTTCGTGAAGCCGCGGCGGAGCAGCGTGTTCGGCGTGCCCCCTTCCACCATCCAGTTGGTCACCGTGCCATCCGGATTCTTCACATCGAGGTGGATCCACGCATGCGGGTTGATCCATTCCATCTTCGTGACTTTGCCCTGCAGCTTGACCGGCTTCTTTGCATCGAATTCCGCCGCGAAAGCATGATGGGCCCAAACCGGGGCCGCGGCCAGAAGCAGACCGGCGCCCGCCACAACTAACGCTAGTTTCGTTCTCATTCCAATTTCTCCTTACCTACTTCGAACCTTGCTTCGATCCGTTCTGGGCAGCCTCTTGCGCTCGCGCCCCGCGCAGGATGTCGGCCAAGGCGTAATTCCCCTCGTGACAAGCATACTCGAAAATCTGGCCGTCTGCTCGGGTCATCGGCACCTCGGCTTCCCACGGCCGGGTGAAGGTGGTCGAGTCGTCCACCGTGAACCGGTAACTGATTTCATCCGGGCCCACCCGGGTGAACCGCTCGATCAGATGGAGGTTCGCGCCGGAACCGCGGAAATTGTCTTTTTCCGAAAAATTCGTCGTGTCCACCACCAGCGTGTCGCCTTCCCAGTGGCCGCGCCCGTCACCTAGCCACTGCCGGACATCGGAGGGAAGGTGCGGACGTCCATCCAGCGGGATCACGCGGACGTCGTGAATCATTTCATGCAGGATGACAACGGCCCCGGGGGTCTGCACAATTTGAAAATCGTTGTTATACGGCCCCGGCAGCATGGGCAGACCGCGTGTCAGGCACCGCACCCACAGGTTCTGATATTCCGGCCCATCCGTGGAATGCGCGCGCGCCGCCGCCGCCGCTTGGGCCACCCGCTTCTGCGCTTCCGGAGTCAGCGCCGGAACCCGGCCGTCCGGCGGGTCGACTATCAAAGATGTGCGGCGGCTTCCGATTACTTTCGTACCGCGGTCGCGCCAGAATTCATTGTACGATCGCGCCACATCAGCATCGGCTCCGCCGTCCCGACGATCCCCAGTCAGGTTCGCGAACGTCCTCTTCTCCCACTCCGCGGCTTCCTGCTCGGTGAGATAGGCTTTGCCCGCCAACTCGGCCGGCCGCTCCAGCGGAGTGAGGGTCGTGTTGCTCCAGGTCCCCTGCAGATCCGGCTGGCCGTCCGGCGTGCGCGGCACCGCCCACGTCTTGCTGGCGGTCTTGACCTTGGCGGAAGCCGTAGTCTGGCACCACGCCGGCGCTGCCGACGCCAGCGCGATCGCGGCTACCGTGAGAGCCTTCAGCGAAGCAGCCATTTCCGCCCTCCGACTTATTTCGATTGCTTCCGGGCGGCCTCTTCGGCCTGCCGTTCTACGGCGCGCGCGCCGCTCAGATTGTTCGCCATGCCGTGGTTGCCTTCCTGGCACGCATATTCATAAATGTGGTCGTCGGTCTTGGTCCAAAATGTCTTCGCGCTCCACGGCTGCGCCCAGGTGTGCGGATCCTCCACCGTGAACTCATATTGCAGCGTGTCGTTGGCAACCCGCGTAAACCGCTCCACGACGTGCAGAGTGTCGGTGGAACCCTGGAATGCTGTCTTGTCGGTAAAATTCGTGGTGTCGACTACGAGCGTATCGCCTTCCCAGTGCCCCGTCGAATCCCCCATCCACTGCCGGACGTTGGCCGCAAGGTGCGGCCGCCCGTCGGTCGGAATGATCCGCGCATCGTGGATCATCTCTTGTTCGATGACTACGTATCCGGGGCCCTGAACAATCTGCACGTTGCTGTTGTACCCCGGTGACAGCATCGGCGGGCCTTCGCTGGGCCAAAGGATGCAACGCTCGCTCAAAGGCCGCGTCTCGGGACCATCCCATTGGTGTTCCCGCGTGAAAGCCGCTCGCGCTGCCGCACGCTGCTGCGCCTCCGGAAGCCGCGGCGGAATCCGGCCATCCGGCGTGGTCACCAGGGAGGTCCGGTCATCTTCGGCAACTTTGGAGTGGGCGCGGTCGAGCCCGTACTGGCTGAGATCGTAATGCACATCGGCAGCCGTGCCCGGCTGCGCCGGTCCGCGCGCGCGGCCTCCGCGCCCTTCGGCTGGACGCTCCAGCGGCACGTTGGTGGCGTTAGACCAGACTCCCTGCAGGTCCGGCTTCCCATCCGCCGTGCGCGGCGGCGTCCACGCTTTGTTTTCGGTCACTTTGGCCGCAGCCGTTGTTTTTGCGACGTTCGCGGGCGCTTGCGCGAACGCACCCGTGGTTCCCAACCATGCCACCGAACACAACGCCGGCAGCAACGCGCGGAATCGATAATGCATCAGAACACTCCTTTTTACGGGTTGGCTCTGGGCTTCTTGCGCAGCGGCCCGTACAGCAGTTCTTCCACAAATTCGACGCACTTGAACTCCAGCAACTGTGCGTTCTTTTCCACGTGGCGGTATAGCGGCATACTGATCTTCCACGGCCGCGAAAACACCTTCGAATCTTCGATGGTGGCTTCGTAATTCATGGTCTCGGCGCTGCGCGGCGTATACCGCTCCACCACGTGCAGCGCGTCGCTATGGTAATCGCCCACACGATCGAGCCAGCTGTCTTCATTGAACCCCGTCACGTCGATGACCAGCGTGTCCCCTTCCCAGTGCCCGTTCGACCACCCCATCCAGCTATCGGCCGGCGACTTGGTCGGCTTGTCCATATTTATGACGCGCACCGCGCCGGCATATTCGTAGCTGAACATGATGGTCTTGGTGGATTGCACGATCTGGAACGGATACGGCATATAAGTGGCGCGCGGCACGCCCGGCAGGTAACACTTCACTTCCGGGTCATCTTTCAAGCGGTTGTTGTAATTCTGCTCGCGCTTCGCCATGGCGGCCGGCAAATAGGGTATTTCTTCACCACCTTCGATCACGCCGAGCCCGGGAGGCATCGCATCCTCGGAGCCCAGCGCCACCACCCGCCCCATGGCGGCAGCGTGGCCGCGAAGATCCCAGTTGGCGGTGTTCATCACCTGCCAGATCCCGTTCAAATTGGCATGTCCATCCGCCATGCGGGGCGCACGGTACGCCGTCTGGGCCGCCACCGGCAAGGCCGCCAGCGCGAGCAGCGCCCACACACCCGCGGTCCCGGCGGTTTGGAACTGATTTCGCATCGGATTCCCCCCTCCAACCCTCTAACTGGGGCCGTGCCGCCACCCGGCATGCACACCCCTCTTAACCGGTTAACAGATTACATTTAAACGATTTCGAAGTCAAGAAAAGCCCCCGCTCCCAGCACAACAGGTACAATCGAGAAATGAAGCATCTGGCGGTCTTCAGTCTGTTGACGATGCTGGTGCTGCCGGTCAGCGCGCAGCGAGGAGGGGGCCGCGGCACTGCGCCCTCCGCCGAAAATACCGCTCCGCCGGCTCCCCCCAAACTGGAGGACAAAACCTCCAAGACCGAGCACACCATCTCGATCCACGGGCAGACTCTCAAGTACACCGCGGTGGCCGGAACGCTGGTGCTTCGCAAGGAAGACGGCACTCCGACGGCAAGCATGTTCTATACCGCGTACACGAAGGACGACGCCGCGGACCTCTCCAAGCGCCCTCTCACATTCGCCTTCAATGGCGGCCCGGGCTCCTCTTCCGTGTGGCTGCATTTAGGATCGCTCGGCCCGAAACGCGTGATGCTTGACCCCGAGGGGCAGCCGCTGCCGCCTCCCTACCGCTTCATGGATAACCCGAACACGTTGCTCGATCTGACCGACCTGGTCTTCATCGATCCCGTTAGCACCGGCTATAGCCGCGCGGCGGTGGAGGCGGACGCGAAGAACTTTCACGGGCTAACCGGTGACGTGAACTCAGTCGGAGAGTTCATCCGGCTCTATACCTCGCGGAACGGCCGTTGGGATTCGCCCAAGTTCCTGGCGGGAGAAAGCTACGGCACTACGCGGGCCGCGGCGCTTTCGGGCCATCTCCAGGAAACGCTCGGCATAAACCTGAACGGGATCGTTTTGATGTCTTCGGTTTTGAATTTCGGAACCATTCGCGCCGATGCCGGCAACGACCTTCCCTACACGTTGTATCTTCCCACCTTCACGGCGGCCGCGTGGTATCACAAAAAGCTGCCCAACGATCTTCAATCCGCGGGGCTGCTGAAGGCAATCGAGGAATCCAGGCGCTTTGCCTCCGGAGCCTATGAGCTGGCGTTGTTCAAGGGCGATTCGATTTCAGCCGAGGAACGAGCCACGACGGTAAAGAATATGGCGCGACTGACGGGATTACCGGCCAGGTTTATCGAGGAATCCAATCTGCGCGTTTCGCCTGGCCGCTTCGAAAAGGAACTCTTGCGCGACCAGCGGCGGACGCTCGGCCGATACGACAGCCGCCTGGAGGGAATTGACGAGGACGCCGCCGGGAGCCGCCCCGATTACGACCCCAGCTATGCGTCGGTGCAGGGGGCTTTCACTGCGGCCTGGAATCAATACGTGCACACCGAACTAAAATATGAGAGCGACCTGCCGTACGAAATTCTGACCGATCGAGTGCAGCCCTGGAGCTTCCGGGAATACGAAAATCGTTACGTAAACGTGGCCGACACACTGCGGAACGCGATGACGCAAAATGCGGCTCTGCGAGTGTTTGTTGCCAATGGCTATTATGACTTAGCGACGCCATTCCTGGCGACGGAGTACACCGTCAACCATATGCTGCTCGACCCCAAGCTGCGGGACCACATCACGCTTTCCTACTATGAGGCCGGGCACATGATGTACACGCAGCTCAAATCGCTGGAAAAGCTGCGGCAGGACATCGGCCGGTTCCTGGCGGGGAGCTTGCCGACAGCTCCGGCGGCTTCCAGCGCCTCCGCCCAATAGAAACAAGGCTTAACAAATCAACAATATACGTGTGCCAGCAGGAACATCAGCAGTTTTTGCGCAGAATACTTGACAAGATAACACGCATATTTTATGATGATGACTGTAGAGGCCCCGGGGGGCCCGAGAAATTCACCGATGAGGAGCTTTAAACCATGTCTCTGACCCACTTTGATCCGTTAGCCAATCTCCGCCTGTTCGAGGATGCGTTCACCCGGATGTGGAGTGAACCGACCACGAATCGTCCCTGGTCACCGGCGGTTGATATTTTTGAGACCGAGAACGAGCTCGTGCTGAAGGCTGACCTGCCCGAGGTGAGCCTGGACGACATCGACGTGCGGATGGAAAACCAGACTTTGACGATCGCCGGCGAGCGCAAGTTCGAAAAGAAGGAGTCCACGAAGGGCTTCCACCGGATCGAGCGCAATTACGGCAACTTCGTTCGCAGTTTTGCGGTTCCGAGCGAGTTCGACACCGACAACATCAAAGCCGAATTTCGCAACGGCGTTCTTTCCGTGACGCTTCCGAAGAAAGAAGCCGCAAAACCGCGGCAAGTGAAAGTCGAAGTGAAGCAGTAAGCATCTAAAATTAGAGAGGGGCGGGCGGCGGCGCTCGTCAGAAAGGAGGGCAGGCAGGCCGATGCGGGCTAGCCTGCCCTATTTGCATAGAGGGACATGTTTCGTTTAGACAGACTGACCCAAAAAGCGCAAGAAGCATTGCAGGAGTGCCAGGCGATTGCGGAAAAGAACCAGAGCCAGATGATGTTTCCGCTGCACCTGCTGATTGCGCTGGCGCAGGAAAAAGAAGGCGTGGTGCGCCCGGTGTTGGAGAAATGCGGTGTACGGCCGGACGTCCTGCTCTCCGAGGCCCAGCGTCAGCTAGCCAATGTACCCAAGACGGGCCCGATGCAGCCGGGAATGTACCTGGCGCCATCGATGAATGAAGTTTTGGAGGGGGCGTTTGACGAGGCCACGCGGTTCAAAGACGAGTTCGTATCGACAGAGCACATGCTGCTGGCGCTGGCGGAAAAGCGGAGCGATCCGGCGGGGCAGTTGCTCGATCGCGCGGGTGCAACGCACGATGCCATTTTGAAGGCGCTGGTCTCGGTGCGCGGCACGCAGCGGATCACGGACCAGAATCCGGAATCGAAATACCAGGCGTTGGAACGCTACGCGCACGACCTGACCGATTCGGCGCGGCAAGGCAAGCTCGACCCGGTGATCGGGCGGGAGGATGAGATCCGGCGCGTGATGCAGGTGCTGAGCCGCCGGACGAAGAACAACCCGGTTCTGATCGGGGAACCGGGGGTCGGCAAGACCGCCATCGTAGAAGGGCTGGCGCAGCGGATTGTGCGCGGAGACGTGCCCGACCAATTAAAGAACAAGCGGCTGGTGCTGATTGACCTGGGCTCGATGATCGCCGGCACCAAATTTCGCGGTGAATTCGAAGACCGTCTAAAGGCCGTGGTGCGCGAGATTATCGATTCGAACGGCGAGATCATCTGCTTCATCGACGAATTGCACACGCTGGTGGGGGCGGGATCGGCGGAGGGCGCGATCGACGCGGCCAACCTGCTCAAGCCGGCGCTGGCGCGCGGCGAACTGCGATGCATCGGCGCCACCACGCTCAACGAATACAAAAAGCACGTGGAAAAAGATGCGGCGCTGGCGCGCCGCTTCCAGACGGTGATGGTCGGCGAGCCCTCGGTGGACGATACGATCGCGATTCTGCGCGGCCTCAAGGAGAAGTTCGAGATCCATCATGGGGTGCGCATCAAGGACGCGGCGATCGTGGCCGCGGCGGTGCTGTCACACCGGTACATCGCCGACCGCTTCCTGCCGGATAAAGCGATCGATCTGATTGATGAAGCCGGATCGGCGCTGCGGCTGCAGATCGGTTCGATGCCGATTGAAATCGACGAGAAAGACCGCCGGATTTCTCACCTGGAGGTAGAACGCCAGGCACTGAGCAAGGAGAAAGACGCGGCTTCACGCGAGCGGCTGCGGCACGTCGAGAACGAACTGGAGGCGCTGCGCGGGCAGGCGGCAGGCTTGAAAGAGCGCTGGACGCGGGAGAAAAGCGCGATCGACCGGGTGCGCCAGCTCAAAGAAGAGCAGGAGAACCTGCGCAAGGACGAAGAAAAAGCGCGCGCGACCGGCGATTGGGAGAAAGCGGCACAGCTGCGCTACGGCCGCCTTTCACAGATCGAGAAAGACATTCAGGCGGCCGAGCAGGAGATGGAATCGGTAAAAGAAAAAGCGCTGCTCAAGGAGGAGATCGACGAAGACGATATCGCGCGCATCGTCGCCAAGTGGACCGGGATTCCGGTTACCCGTATGCTCGAGGGTGAAGTGCAGAAGCTGATTCACATGCCGGAGCGCCTCAAGGAGCGGGTGATCGGGCAGGACGAAGCGGTGCGGCTGGTGGCGAACGCGATTCTGCGCAACCGCGCCGGTTTGAGCGATCCGCACCGGCCGATCGGCAGCTTCATCTTCCTGGGCCCGACCGGCGTAGGGAAAACCGAGCTGGTGCGGGCGTTGGCCGAATACCTGTTCGACGATGAAAAGGCCATGATCCGCATCGACATGTCGGAGTACATGGAGAAGCACGCGGTGGCGCGGATGATCGGCGCGCCGCCCGGATACGTCGGCTACGAAGAGGGCGGGCAGCTCACCGAGCAGGTGCGGCGCAGGCCGTATTCGGTGGTGCTGTTCGACGAAATCGAGAAGGCGCATCCGGAAGTGTTCAACTCGATGCTGCAGATCCTGGACGACGGTCGTTTGACCGATGGCCAGGGCCGGACGGTGAGCTTCAAGAACACCGTGATCGTGATGACGTCCAACGTGGGCACCGGGATGATCGAGCGAAATACGATCGGCTTCTCGGTACACGGCAAGGACAAGCGCACGGAGGATACGCGCAAGCGGCTGCTCGATGCGCTGCGCCAGCAGTTCCGGCCGGAATTCCTGAACCGGGTGGACGACATCATCGTATTCAATTCTCTGACGCGCGAACACCTGGGGATGATCGTAGATATACAACTGCGCAACGTGGCCAAGCTGCTCAGGGACCGCAAGGTTAACCTGGAGGTGACGCCGGCGGCCAAGGAGCGGCTGATCGCGGAAGGATACGACCCGCAGTACGGGGCGCGGCCGATGAAACGGGCGGTCCAGCGGCTGATCCAGGATCCGCTGGCATTGAAGCTGATCGGCGGCGAGTTCACCGAGGGCGATACCGTCCTGGTGGACGCGGGGCCGGCTGAAGGAGAGCTGGTCTTCACCAAGCAAGTGCCGGTGGCGGTGTAAGAGAAGATGAGGACGAGGCAGGTCGGGTAAACTCCGGCCTGCCCCCGGAAGATATGACGAACAACACTTTGAAGACGGCATTCCTGCTGGGCCTGCTTAGCGCGCTGCTGCTGGTGGGCGGCGAAGCGATCGCGGGACGGCAGGGGCTTTACTACGCATTGATTTTCGCCGGGGTCATGAATTTCGCGAGCTACTTTTTTTCGGACAAGATCGCGCTTTCGATGTACTCGGCGCAGCCGCTCAGCGAGAGCGAAAATCCCGAAGTGTACCGCCGGGTCGAACCAATCGTGCGCAACCTGACGCAGCGGATGGGACTGCCGATGCCGAAGCTGTGGCTGATTCCGGAAGAGTCGCCGAATGCGTTTGCGACGGGGCGCAATCCATCGCATGCCTCGGTAGCGTTTACCACGGGAATCCTGCAGCTCATGAATGACACCGAGATTGAGGGCGTCGTGGCGCACGAACTGGGGCACGTGCTGCACCGGGACATCTTGACCAGCTCCGTCGCGGCGATGATCGCGGCGGCGATCACGATGCTGGCGCGCATGGCGTTCTGGTTCGGCCCGCGGCGCGACGATGAAGAAGGCGGGGGCGGAATGGCCGGCGCGCTTTTGATGATGATTCTGGCGCCGATCGCGGCGATGCTGATCCAGATGGCGATCTCGCGCTCCCGCGAGTATTCGGCGGACGCAGCCTCGGCGAAATACATCGGATCGCCGTACCCGCTGATCAACGGACTGCAAAAGCTGGAGACATGGTCGAAGCGGATTCCGATGGACGCTTCGCCGGCGACGGCCCACCTGTTTATCATCAAGCCATTCACCGGCAGCAGCCTGATGCGGCTGTTTTCGACTCATCCTTCGACCGAAGACCGCATCGCGCGCCTGCAGGCGATGCGATGAACGAAGTGCGGGTCAACCGAAAGGCGGCGGACCGGGCCGCCTCCGGGCACCCGTGGATTTTCTCCAGCGATATTGCGGATCGCGACGGCGCACAACCGGGCGAGGCGGTCAAGGTGGCGGATTTCCGCGGGCGTCCCCTGGGGACGGCGCATTACAGCTCCGCGTCGCAGATTGCGCTGCGCCTGCTTTCCACACGCGTGGAAACGATCGACCGCCCCTTCTATCTGCGGCAAATGCAGGCGGCCGAGGAACACCGCTGCCGCGTGGTGCATCACAGCAATGCCTACCGAGTCGTGCATGGGGAAGGCGATCTCCTCCCGGCCCTGGTCGTGGACCGCTACGCCGACTACCTGGTGATGCAGACGTTAAATCAGGGCATGGATGCCGCGAAAGCCGAGATTGTTTCCTGCCTCGAAGAGATTTTCAGGCCGGCGGGGATCGTGGCGCGCAATGACGTGGCGGTTCGCTCCAAAGAGCAACTGCCGCTGGAGACGGCGGTGGTGAGCGGGCAAATTCCGGAATTCGTGCCGGTCGAGATGAACGGGCTGACTTTACGCGCGGATCTGCTGCGGGGGCAGAAGACGGGCATTTATCTCGACCAGCGGGAGAATTACCTGGCGGCGGCGCGGTACGCGCGGGGAGGGCGAGCGCTGGATGCGTTCACATCGACGGGCGGATTTGCGCTGCACCTGTCGGGAAAATGCGAGAGCGTGGAGGCGGTGGACAGTTCGGCGCCGGCGCTGGCTACGGCGCGGGCGAACGCCGAGGCGAATGGGATCGAGAACATTCAGTTCCGCGAGGCCGACCTGTTCGATCTGCTAGCCGGGCATGCCGCCGCGCGGCGTTCATTCTCGATGGTGGTACTGGACCCGCCGGCGTTTGCCAAGTCGCGGCGCAGCGTCGAGGCGGCAGCCGGCGGATACAAGGAAATCAACCTGCGGGCGCTGCGGTTACTGGCGCCCGGCGGAGTGCTGATCACCTGCTCGTGCTCGCATCATGTGAGCGAAGCGATGCTGCTGGAGGTACTGGCCCAGGCGGCGCTGGACGCGAAACGCACGCTGCGGGTGCTGGAGCGGCGGACACAGGCACAGGATCATCCGATCCTGCTGACGGTGCCGGAGACGCACTATCTGAAGTGTTTGATACTCGAAGTGGTGTAAGCGGGACAGACGGAAAACGTCCCGTCCGTCCCCAGGTTTCAGAACATGTATTTCAGAGCGAACTGGATCAGTCGCGGGTTGACGCTCGTGCTGGTAATCGCGCCGAAGGTGGTCGGCGTGGAGGTCGCGGTGCCCGGGTTGTTGAACTGCGCGTGGTTGAAGGCGTTGAAGAATTCGGTGCGGAATTGGAGCGCGTGGCGCTCGCTCAACCGGGTCATCTTGACCAGTGAGAGGTCCCAGTTGAACTGGCCGGGGCCGAGGACCACGCCGACACCCGAGTTGCCGTAGCCTGTGCCATTCCCGATGGCGGGCAACTGGCAGGCGCTGGTGGGGCTTGGGTTGGCAAAGGCGCTCCCGGTAAAGAAACCAGAGCCACCGCTGGCGCCGCCCAGACGTGATTTCACGTCGCCCGAGGTGAGAATATTGTCGTAAGTCGCACCCGGACACAGCTGAGCGCGGCCGGCATTGACGGGAGCAAACGTGACGGTATTCAGGGTGGGCGCCGTCGAGATCGGTCCGGAGACGCCATAGATCGTACCGGCGCGGGCATCGGTGAATGTTAGGGGCGTGCCGTTCTGGACCGCGGTCACACCGGAAACAGTCCAGCCTTCGGTAGCCTTGCCGAGCGCGCCCCGGGCATGCCCGAGGGGCAGCTCCCAGCTGTAGTTGAAGATGAAGCGCTGCGGCCGGTTGAAATACGCCTGACCGTACTGCTGCGAGAGATCGCTGGCGTTGTTGTAATTGGCGCCGTAGCCCACCAGATCGGTGAGATCTTTGCTCCACGTGTAGGAAGCCTGGAGGCTCACGCCGTGCGAGAGCCGGCGGCGGACGGTCGCCTGCAGGCTGTTGTAGTTGCTGATTCCGTCAAAGCCGGTGCCCTGGAAACCGCTGGCGGCGAATCCCAGGTACGGGACGCGCAGGTTTACGTTCTGCACGGTGTTAGTGGTGATGCCGTTGACCGGATTCGTGGGACTCGCCAGCAGAGCGGTATTGTAGTTGTGATTATAGTCGGCCAGGTTGATGCCGCTGGATCCGACGTAGCCGACATCCAAGACCCAATTCCTGACGAACTCCCACTGGATGGTGAGGTTGTATTGCCGAACCAGCGGGGTGTGAATGTTCTCGGCGATGAACGGAAGGTTCTGATTGGAGCCGGCGCCCGTCGAGAAGTCAACCCAGCGCGGCACGAAGCCAAGCGGCGTCGGGGGAAAGAGATTCTGCAGGCTGGCCGGTTGGGCGGCCGGGCCGGCGTAATCCAGCGTCACCGCGTAGGGGTTGCCCTGTTCCACCGAGTGGACGAACAGGTTGCCGCCAATACGGTCATAGAACATGCCAATGCCGCCGCGAACCACGAAGCGGCCATTCTCAATCGGCTGCCAGGCGAAGCCCAGGCGGGGCCCGAAATTATCGAGGGGCGGTCCGGATTTCACCGGCAGGTTACGATCGGATTTGAGGACGCCGGAGGGCACGGCGCCCTGGAAATTGGCGGGCACGACAAAACCAGCCAGGGTACCGCCGACGGTGGGCAGGGCGCCATTAAAGGGACCCTTTCCGGCGAGCTGTGCGGGCGTGTTCACGGCCAGGACCTGACTCTGCCAGACGTTGGTGAGGTTGCCGTACTTGTCGCTCAAGGTGCCATCGTATTCCCAGCGGAGGCCCAGATTCAGCGTCAAGCGCGGGCTCACCTTGAAGTCGTCCTGCACGAAGGCGCTGACGTTGTTGGCGCGATAGCCGTGGATAATCCCATCGGGCCCGCTACGCACGCAGAACAGACAGGAGGCTATATTGCTCAGAGGCGTCCCGGTTGTGTTACCCGGATTGGACGGCGAGCAGCCGACGTTGGTGGGGTCGCAGCCGGCGCGCCCCATCAGGAAGTCGCCGAACGAGGCAATCGTAACGTTTCCGCGCTCGATTCCTTTGAAGACGATGTCCCAGTTAATGTGCTCGGCGTCGAAACCGGCACGGATGGTGTGCTTGCCGTGCGACCAGGAGATGGTGTCGGCAATCTGGAACTGATCGGTGGGGTCAAACACGTCGTCGCTGATGCCGCCGCCGAGATTGAACAACCCTTGAATGGTAATCGCGTTCATCGTCGTGATATTGGGATTGATGGGAGTCATTCCCAATTGCGTGGTGGTGAACGGAACACCGTTGCTGTTGGCGGCGAGGTTACGCTGGAAAGAGATTCGGCCCTCATTGACAACATTGCTCGTAAGAAGCGAGGTAAGCTTCACGACGGATTCGGTATTGGCATACAAATAGCTGGCGGGCGTGCCCGGCAATTCCCCGTTGGCATTCGTGAAGGGGAGGTTTTGCGGATCCTGGCTGGTGAAAAAGCGCGCCGCCAGGCTCTGTTTGGGATTGATCACATAATCCAGGTTGGCCACGGCCTGGTGCTCGGTAAAGTGCGCCGGCTGACTGATGGGAACCAACTGGAAGCCGCCGTTGGTGGAACCCGGAATGTAGTAGTTGCCATTCGAAAGCTTGAGCTGCAAGAAGTTGATTGCGACGGGATTGATGTTGGAGCCGTCGCAGGCGACTTGAACTCCGGCGGCGCCGGCGCCAGTCGTCAGATACCTGGAGTCGCCCGGATGGTTCTGCGGGCAGAACTGCTGGCCCAGCGCCGCACGGAAAGCGGCGGTGTTGGAGCGGTCGCCCGCGGGAATCGGGGGCAGCGTCGGGGTCGCATATCCGTTGGTGCCCACGCCATTGACCTGGCGGGTCTCCTGGTAGCTGCCGAACAGGAAGAGCTTGTCTTTCTTAAGCGGGCCGCCGAGGTTTCCGCCGAACTGGTTCTGGTTCAGGACTTGCCGAGATCCGCCGGCGCGGTTGCGGAAGAAATCAACTGCATTGAGGTCGGTGTTTCGGAAAAATTCGTAGCCGGCGCCATGCAAGGAATTGGTGCCTGACTTCGTCACCACATTGACGTTGGCGCCGGGATTCCGGCCGTAGCTGGCGTCATACGTGGAAGTCTGGATCTTGAACTCCTCGAGCGCGTCCGGATTCGGAACGCCGATACCGGCGTAGATGCCCGCATCGGCTGCGAGTCCGTTGCCCGCAAAATTATCGATGTTGACGCCATCCATCTGATAGTTGTTCTGATTAGTGTTCGCGCCGTTGACGCTGACGTCCTGCGAACCGCGGCCGAGCAGAGCGGCATTGTTGACACTTACGTTGGCGCCGGCAGACATGCTCAGAATCTGCGTGTAATTCCGATTGGTTAAAGGCAGGCTGGTAGCGGCCTGGCCGCCCACCACGGTACCGAGAGTAGAGTTCTGGGTCTGCAGAACGGCAGCTTCGGCTTGGACGAGCACGGCCTCGGCCTGGGCGCCGACGTCGAGGGTGCGGTCCAAAACCGGAGTTTCCGTCACGTTGACCGTCACAGACGGAACTTCCGCCGTCTTGAAGCCCGCAGCGGCGAAGCGCACGCGGTAGGTGCCGGGCGGCAGCAAGGCGAAGCGGTAGGCGCCATCGGCGCCCGTCACGGTGGTGCGCGTTTGATTGGTGTCGGTGTTGACCACGGTGACCGTGACGTTGGGAACTACCGCCGCGGAAGGGTCAGTTACGGTTCCAACCAAAGCACCGGTGCCGGCCGATTGGGACCACAGGGACATGCTGAGCAGGAACAGTCCGGCAAGTACAAGTAGAGTGTGTGTTGAATTCCCGGGTTTCATTGTTTTCCTCGTTGGCGACCAATTCTTTTACCGGCAACCTGGCGCGAGACTACATAACCGGCTGACGGGCTGGTAATGGGGAGGAAGTATACCATTCCCCGTTAATGGGTGTGAAGGGGGGGTGCCATGACAGGGGGGCCATGACGTGTCTGGGGGGTGCTATTTGGCTCAGCGGGCGATCGATTTCCAATGGCGCGCCAGGTGTTCGGCGGTGCGCCACGCCAAGGCCTGCACGGTGAGGGTGGGATTGCGGGCGCCGCTGGTTCCCATCACGGAAGCGCCGAGGATGCCGAGATTCGGCGCCTCATGCGAAAAGCCCCAACGGTCCACTACATTTGTTTCGGCATTTTCGCCCATGCGCGTGCCGCCGTAGGCGTGCGTCG
>Ga0070734_10001484_pt1 | contig 33765 bp, 40 predicted proteins | sample Coa_R1_8_FD_66444 | JGI IMG/M metagenome (GOLD analysis project Ga0070734, IMG submission 66444) | Surface soil microbial communities from Centralia Pennsylvania, which are recovering from an underground coalmine fire - Coalmine... | ecosystem: Environmental > Terrestrial > Soil > Unclassified ...
TGTGGTGCGGGCTCAAACGGTCAGGCGCCACAGAGGTGCGACCTTCGCCAGGGCTGGTTGCCTGACTCTATTTTCATCTTTTCTGGGTGGGACGTCCCCTGTCCCATGTAGGACTGTGGTAAAGGTTTTGGTTTTCGCCCTTGGTCTTGCTGATCACTGGCCGCTGCCCCCTGATGGTTAATCGCTATTTTCTCTACTGGCTAGGCGTTGTACGCTGAGCACCGAGGTCTAGCTATGCCCCGAAAAAAACGAACCTCTGAATCCCAGCTAAGCGAGAGGGAACAGAAGTTTATCGATCTGCTCTTAGGCGATCCCACCGTGAACGGAAACGCTACCGAAGCCCTCATGCGTCTCGGCTATACCAACCGTGCCTCAGCCAGCAGAATGGCCTATGCGATCAGGCGTCGCCCTGCCGTAATTGCCGAGATCGAAGCGCGGAACAAGCTGCGCGTGATAGCTAGAGAGGAACGCGTGAAGGCGGAAGCTGAAGAGCTGGGTCGTTGCGATGCTGTAACCAAGGCCGCCGTACTCAAACGTCTCTGGCAACTGGCGACCCTGCCTCTGGCGGAGACGAAAAGTTCAATTCAAGGCCAGGTGCGGGCCAGCGTTGCGCTCGCGGAAATTCTTGGGATGAAGATAGGCCCCCGCACCCCCGACAAGTTTGAAGGATTCTCCGACCATGAACTCGCGGACTATGCAAAAAATGGAACTGTCCCTGAACGCTTCTCATCCCGATTTGGACTCGCGCCGCAGCGCCCTGCGGACATTATGTGAGCGGCGCGAAAAAGAGCTGGTTCGTCAGGCTAACGCTGCCAAAGTGGAAGAGGCCATGCGCGACCCCTGCCATTGGGCCAGAAGCCATGCCTCCACTTTCAATCCCTATTGGAAGGAGCAGGGGCTCCAACCCAACGAGCCATTCCCAGATCTGCCTTATATCCCAGATCTGTTTGCGGTTCTTCAGGCTGAGCCGGTTGTTCTCATCGAGAAAAGCCGCGACCTCATGGCCTCCTGGGTGTGCGTGGCCTACCTGCTCTGGGAGGCCATGCGCGAGCCGTATCGCTTGCAGATCTTCCAGACGCTGACCCTGCCCAAAGTAGTCGAGCTGGTGAACTATGCCAAGCAGCTTTACCGCAGCCAGCCCAAGTGGCTTCAGGAGGCATGTCCACCCTCCAAGCCGATTGAGCGGCAAACCGATCAAGGTCTTGAGTTTGCCAACGGATCGAAAATCCTCGGCATCCCCGGCGGTAAAGGAGACGCAGGCAACAAGATCCGTCTCTATCATCCCTGGGGCTATCTCCTCGACGAAGCCGCCTTCGTCTCCGATGCGGGCGAATGCTACGATGCCGTGCTCGCCGCCGGCACGCAAAAAATGATCTTCAACTCCAGCGCCGGCCCCGGCTGGTACGCCGACTTCAAGAACGACTCCATCCTCAACATCGAAGCCTGATTGTGACGGTCGCGGATCTCTCTACCACCAGCAGGGCCAGATTGAATGCTTTGTGACCTTGCGATCAAAGAGCACGCTGTTTCTTTCACCCTCTAGAAGATTAGAAATAGAGAGTTGGAGGATTGGAGCAATGGAGTGAATGAGGAGTGAATGGATCCGCGTCCGAGTTTCTAGATTTACTTGATGAATGATGCTTGCACAATTGTGGAAGAGCGCGGCTTTAGCCGCGCGTCTGCGTGGCTTGCCAATACTTGCGCTTTAGCGCCTGCGACGATGAAGCCGACACGACCGTGGAAGCCGGCTTTTTAGAGCTTGCGGAAAGGTGTACATTGGATTTCTACCTTAGGGAAAACGCATTTGAGACTCTAGAGTCCAACGTCAAAGTTTCCTTGTCAAAGCTCCAAGCGCCAGAGGCGCGACGAGAGAGTAGCCCACGCACGCAGCCGAGCGGCGCGCGTTTCGCGTGCCGCTCAGCGGAGTCGTGGGAATGCTTACACACATCCAGGCGAGTGCCAGAGGCACGGCATAGAAATCTGTGGTCGAAGATCTTTCTTTCTGACGACAAGCTATCGCCGGAGAGAACGCAGATTGAACCGTAGAAGAATCCGTGCGTCGATACCGTCGGATACTTTCATTTTGATAGAGCGTTGTGGTGAAGAATGCTTGCACAACGGTGGAATGGAGCGACTTTAACCGCGGTGACCGAACGAAATGAACAAGAGCTCAGGATCATAGAGAATGACGAACAAAATCCCCGCACGCAAAAAAACGCCAAATAGGGCAAAAACTACGGAATATTCACCCAAGGAATGCCCGCCCGAAAAAGCTACTGCAAAAACAACGGCTGCAATAACAACGAAAGATGCAATCGATGAACCGCCGCCAATTGCTGCCATGCCGCCGCCGCGCATCGTCGAAGCTCTCCACCAGGCCCGCGCGCTGCCGCCGCGCACCAAAGTTGAGGTGAGGCGTGGCCTGCATGTGCGCGTAAAAGACGGCAACATTCCAATCATTACACTTCATTATTCCGCGCATCCGGAACGCGACCCAAAAATCAATGCGAAATGGATAGAACTCAAGCGCCCGAAGTACAGCTCACAGGGGGCCTGGGATCGTGAGCAGGAAATTCAGGACCGCGCCGGGGGCGGGGAACTGGTCTTTGCCGATACGCTGCTCTCGCATTGGAAGAAGATCGTCATCTCTGATCCCTTCTACCGGCCCAATCCGCTCTGGAGAATCGACGCGGGTTTCGACCATGGCAAGACAAACCCCACCGCGTTCGAACGCGCCTACATCGATTGGGATGGCTGCATCGTCTTCTGCGGCGAGTACTACATGCCTGGAAAGGAAATATGGGAGCACGCCGCCGCCCTGAAGCAGATGCACGATGTGCGCCGCATCTCCTCTTGCTTCGCCGATCCCAGCATCTTCCCGGAAATCCATCAGCAGAGTAGTCGCGAGAAAGCCAAGTCCACCAACCAGCTTTATGTCGACAACGGCTTTGCTCTCTTCAGCCAGTTCTTCGGAGACCGGGGCGACATCTCCTTCGCCGAGCGCCTTCTCTCCGGGCACTGGGCCAACCTCGGTCCACCGGATCGTGCGCTTGAAGACATGAGCGACGAAGAGCGCGAAGAGTGTGTCCATGCGTTCCGCCAGCCGACCGTGCGTATCGTCTGCCGCAACTATCAGGACCGCCCGCAGCCCGGACTCCATCACTGGGACTGCCCCAACCTTCTTTGGGAGCTGATGCAGACACGCAAGAAGAAGCTCAGCGCCACACAGCTGATGCACCAGAACCCGGCGGAAGGAATCGTCGACAAAACCAACCACGCCCAGGACGCCGCCAAGTACCTCATCATGAGCCTCCCCGAGCCTTCGTTGAAGACGCCCCACGACCGCGCCCTCGAAGCCATCGCCAGCATCCCCGTCGAAGACGTGACCTCTCGCGTCATCCGCTACCAGGAAGCCATTGCCGAAATCGGCGGCGAAGATCAACTCGTCGCCATGAGCCGCTCCGGCAGAAGGCGGCTTAGGGAAAGGTAGTTGAAAAGATGAAGGTAGTTGAAAACATGAAGCTCGAGATCGGTCCGATGCTTGATGCGAAACCGTCTGTACCGTTGTTGGCGGTGCCCTCAGTTATGCATAGGCATAGCTCAGATCGGATGTGTTGATCTCTATGGTTGGCCGCTGAGGAATATACTTGTGCTTCTTTCCTTTGCTGATCTGTTGGCGAAACTGTATTTTTTCAAAACTCTCATTCACAATCTCGGTGATGTTGTTTTTCAAACCTGGATCCTGCGACATCACCAAGAGACGAATCGCCAAATCGCTTTGCGTTCCGACCGGATCTTCGTTGTTCTCCCATTTGGATAGAGTGGTTTTGTCGACATGAAGGAGCCGGGAGAATTTGTCCCCTGTGAGCGAGAGATACTTGCGCAGAAACCGTACTTCCTCTCCGGCGAGGCGATACGGCTTGGAAACCAGTGCTCGTGCAATCGTACGGAAAAGTTCGTTCATGGCGGGAATCATCGGGTCTTCGTTTCCGCAGTGATCGCACCGGATGATCTCGATGCCGCACAGCATCACATTGTTCAGCCCGCTCTCGGAGAACCGGTAATTTCCTCGAACAACGTGAGCTGCTTGGCCGCAGTTGCTGCACTGAATCGTAGTTACTTTTATTTTCTTACGGTGATCCATGTTTTTCCTTTGTTTAGGCGCGCCCTTTCGGATCTTCAAAAGTTGCTCGCCGGTCGGTCATCCGTTATTTGTTCTTTGCGTGAACACTGAAAACGGTAATCAAGAATGCCGTGTCGATTGCCTTAAAGCTGAAGACGATCGCAAGCCACTTTCCTCCAATCTCATGGCCTTCGACCCGGTAATTCCATTCTTGCATTCCCGTGTGAAATTCCGGCTCGTTATAAATCTGTCCCGTGCGCAATACCTCCCACGCGTCTATCAAATCGACATTTTCGTTTTTGAGTTCGTCTCTGAAATGTCGCCCAGGAATGACGCGGCCCGCTTTAAGACAATCACGCAGCAAATTCTGTGCTTCCAACCGCTGCACTCGTTTCATTGGTTATTGGTAATTTACCAACTTATAGATCATCCGTCAATGTAATCCGGGAGGCGAGACGGGGGTGAGCTTGCAGTAAGAGTGCCGCCATCCCTTCCGTCAGCCGGCCGATCAGACTGCCGGAGGTTGAGGAAAACGTAGCCTCAACTCCAACGCTGCGGGCAACTGCAATCTGGGTTGAGAGATCTTCAAGGTGGCTTGTAGAAATTCGTCTACGTGTTTCACAAACGATTGAATGATTGGGCGATCGTCGGTGGCATCGAGAATGCACTCTTTCAAGTCCGCGGCCCCACAGGGCCGAATGTCATCGCAGAGAGGATTGTCCCTGAATGTCTTCGACATCTTTGATGTCTTTTTGTTCTTATTGCGGCATCATGATCCAAAACACGGGCTCAACCTGCCCAAAATGCACCCAACCACTGTCCGCGGCGTACGCGGGAACGGCTCCAGTAGCGGGAGCGTCTCCTGCAAAGGTTCGGGGCATAAGACCTGGCATAAAATATGGCGGTTTCTGGCTCCGCTTTATGGCTTTTTGGATCGACGCTTTTATTCTTTCGTCGGCGTCTGCTTTTATTGGTGTGACAATAGGATTGGCCTCCTTCGCGCTAGGGTTTGACCTCAAGCACGCCGACTTATTCAAGCTGGCGCTGAACTTGGCAGGCTATACGGGAGTCATCCTCTATGAAGTCCTGATGACGAGCTCAGCCTGGCAAGGCACAGTTGGAAAACGCAATATGGGATTGGTAGTCGTGGACAAGAATGGCTCCAGGCTCTCCACCGGCCGTGCAATCGCGCGTTTGCTGGGCAAAGTCTTCTCCGCAATAACTTTTGGGTTTGGTTATTGGATGATTGGCCTTACGAAATACAAATGCGGTCTCCACGACCTTCTTGCCGGCACAAGAGTGATCGACATTAAATCGAGTCGACGCTAACCGTGGATTCCGAAGGGCTCACGATGCGGCATTTGTATACGTTGGATTTTGCGGAACTCCACCATCTATAAATATTTTGTGTGTCTTCGTTGGTCATGCCGCTCCGTCTTTCAAGCCGTGAGCGGCATGATGCTGCCCGTCTCAACTTGACCTGAATGCTTGCACATGAGGCCGCATTGACACGATAGGAGATGACTTGAATAGGGCTCGCTCACATGCTCTTATGGACCGATGGCCGAAATCGTGCAACTCAAGAATGATGTCCCCACCATGATTCAAAACTCTCTGCTTCGCTTGGTCGAAGAACTGGAACGGGATGATTGCCTCGAAAGTGGCAAACAGAAGAGCAACCACGAGGACGGTCCCGGCGAACTTCGGCGGCGCATCGAGATGCTCGACTTGCTCGAAGCGGGCCTCGATGGGTCTGCTACCGTCGAATCGGCTCTTCGCCAAAGGGCAAAAATCCAGCAGGCCCGGCTGGAGTCTTCGAATCGCGCCGTCTATGAATCCATACGTCAGGATATCCGACGAGGCGCCGGCACGAGCGGCCCCGGCCTCTCTAGTCTGCAAAAGTGGATTCCGGATTGGCATATCTTCGCCAATTCCTCCTACGGCACCCACTACGACTATCTCGATGAATTGATCGGCGGAGTGTTTTTCTCGGGCGAGCCGACGGCGGCGCTTGTCCGCCTGGAAGAAGACATGGTGCCTTACCAGCCGACTCCGGCGCGCCATATCCTTGATCTCATCGTGCAAGCGACCCCAGGTGAGCAGGATGTCTTTATCGACCTCGGCTCCGGCCTCGGGCAAGTTCCAATACTTGTCTCCATCTGTACCGGCGCAAAGTGTGTCGGGATCGAAATAGAACCATCTTATGTCGATTACGCCCGAAAGATTGCAGCGGACCTTGGCTTAAGCCGCGTTCTAAGCCTCGGAGTAGATAAGGTCACTTTCGTCCGGGCTGATGCCCGCTCCGCCGATCTTTCGACCGGCAGCATCTTCTATTTATATACGCCCTTCACCGGCGCAATCCTGCGGGATGTTCTGGATCACCTGCGGCGCGAAGCCTCTACCCGCGCAGTTCGCATCTGCACCTACGGCCCATGCGCGCAGTTGGTTGCTCAAGAGAACTGGCTCAACGCAACCGGCCCTGCCGACCCCGGCAGAATCACGATATTTCATCCTCGCCTTTAACGGCGGCTAGGCTTCGAGGTTCTCTTTCGGAAGGCTTGCTTTTGCCTTGCGCCAATTTCGGATATTAGCTCCACCGATTGCCAGCCAACCTATTGCAGGCGTCAGACGAAGAGCCAAGCTCCAGCCGCGATGCTCGAGCACGTCCCCCGCTATTTTCGTCGCTCCCAAGGCCATTAATAAAATCGCCAACGTCAGACGAAGCCGGGGATTTATGTTTGAACCATCAGGAACCTCTCTGCGATACCGTTTGTAGAGGAGAAAGACAAGCGGAAACGGCAGCGCGATAAAAATCAGGTAGAGAGGCCATCCATTGAGCGGCAGCACCGCCCGCAAGAAATATAGAAGCGCTCCCCAGATCACAAGATTGGGGATGCCCACAACAGCAAGAGCTTGCCAGAAGGCTTTTTTCTCAGTCATGGTCAGGCCGTCACGCCAAATTGTCGCGTTTTTCCTATCCATCGTTTCCTTGGGGCGGTAGCATCAAAAAATGTTCAGGATTTATAACAACATTGTAGCGATGGCGCTTGTCATCGTAACGCTCTCGCAAGCTAATGCCATCCAATCAAAGGATTCACCTATGGACACTGCCACCGGAACATTCGAGATCAAGATACTGCCTCCCGCAGCGGACGCCGCCCCCTCTACATTTACACATCTGTCGATCGACAAGACCTTCCAAGGCGGGCTCGAAGGCACCAGCCTGGTCGAGATGATGGCCACCAGCGACGGCAAAAGCCCTTCAGGCGGCTACGTGGCGCTGGAGCGGTTCACCGGCAAGCTGAATGGAAAATCGGGAAGCTTCATCATGCAGCACAGCGGCATCATGTCCCCTGGAACGGCGGAGATCAACATTCTGGTTTCTCCTGGCTCCGGCACCGGAGAGTTAGCGGGCATCACCGGAACATTTGAGATCCGCCGCGAGGGCAAGCAGCATTTCTACACACTCAAATACAAGTTGCCCCAGTAGTGGGCGGTCTCGGTCACTTTACTAGAGCGTTGATTCCCGTTTTGAATTGTGTGGGTCTCTTGGGTGAGGCTTGCCAGGCAGTCGCATTTGCGCAGCCCTAAAACCGGAAGCTCACCCCGAAGCCTCTTTGAGGGTTGTGATGCCATCCTGCGGCTGCGGTGAATACTGGCTGCGGAAAACGGATCAATGTGTCACCCCAATCGAAGCGAAGCGTAACGCGCTGCGAACTGTAGTATTCAAACACGCCGCCAACATCTATAGCCATGTTGGTGCTGCTTCCGCCAAAATGCACCAGGCCGGGCCGGGCCTTCAGGAAAAACCCGAAATCGTCGATCTTGATGCCAACGCGCGCCCCAACAAGCAATTGTGTGTCGCTGAGGGTGCCGCTCGCCTGCGGGAAGTAGTTCCATTCCAACTCCGGGGCGATTGCTAGCTTCTTGAACCGCAAGTCATAGGATGCGCGAGTACCCAACGATAGCTGGTTCCGCTCAAGTGGATGCACGCTTAGGCCCGTGAACTGGGCTCCGATCTCTAGAGGCCTTTCGGTCTGCGCTGTGGCGGCAGTATCGATGAGGGATAAGAGAACGGACAGAATGACCAAACGGACGTGCATGTTTTTGCGTCTCCATTCATAAGTGCCAAGCCGATGGCACCGCCAGCTTCACGGAGCAGCGCAAAAAGAACAATGGACGGAGAGTCAGCCGCAGGTAAATTACTGCTCACCGCGAGGTAAAGCGGGCGATTCAACGAATATAAATGTCAGAAAACAAAAAGATTCCGGCGGGCATTTGTGAATGGCTTTCAAATTTTTATACTTCATTCACACAGTAATAGAAGCAACGGCATATATTCCAAGCCGACAAGAGGAGAGGTTTGTGAGTAGCCCTCTTTTTGAGAGGCAACGAATCCCTTACAGGCGCTGTGACTTGGTCTTCGTGGAATGCTCCATTTCTTCACCGGCAAGGCACCAGGAAATGACAGTCGATCCCTTGAGTAAAGGACAAGTCGGGAAATATCGGTGCAAACTTTGAGTTAACTTTTATGAATGAACGTTTATTTATGAACGTTCAACAAAGTAATGCACCTTTCCCGCCTCCCGCAAAAATTGTGGCCGCATTGGACGGGATAAATGAAGTGGGTGCTGCGAATTCCCCCAGGCGGCTGTGCTGAAAGCAAATACCAGTGCGAGCTAAGTTGGCGCGCTCGGTCATAAACTGGCGCGTTCGATCAATTCCTTTCCTTCCGCTGCTGATACTATATTCCGCCTGAAAGGAGAGCAGTTCATGAAAGCGATCAAACTGTTCCTGGCTATTGGAGTACTTGCGTCAGTGGTTTACGCCCAAAAGGTGAGTCGGCCAAGCAGTGGGCCGAAACGCCCAGATGCGATTGGCAATTGCTGTAACTTCAGCTTCGATTGCAGCGACGGACAGGCATGTGTCTCTGGTACGTGCGTAGGACCGCCGTTTGTTCCTCCATCTCCCAATGCGTGCATTGACTTGCTGAATTAACAAGGCCGTCTTCTACCCTGGCGACTCCGACTGGCCAAGACCGGTAATGTCTTTCAAGGAAGGAGTCGCTTGGTGTGCGATCGATTCTGGGCTGCCATTACCACGGAAGAAAGGGAATTATGAAAGCTAAAATCGGAATGCTATCCAATTCGGCTCTGCTTGTTCTGCTCGCGACCTCGGGCATCATGAACGTCTATCTTGCCAACCAAGTGAGTCATCAACGGGACGCGATCGCCAAGTTAAGAATTGAGGATCGGCTTGCGGTTGGAAGCTGGGTGCCAAGCCTTCAAGGGAAGGCCGCCAGTGGAGAACCGATGGGCATCGACTATGCGGACCGCGATACTCCCACCGTACTCTATGTATTCAGCCCATTGTGCCGGTGGTGTAAAAGCAATTTCGACAACGCTACAGCGCTCCAGCGCGCGGTGAGTGGCCGCTATCGGTTCGTCGGTGTATCGCTGACATCGAATGGCCTGACTGACTATCTAACGCAAAACAAAATTGCCTATCCTGTAGTTACCGACCTCCCGATAACGATCAAGGCTGCCTACAAAATGGCCGCGACGCCAACCACCATCGTGGTGTCTCCGGACCATAAAGTCATGAAGGTTTGGGCAGGGGCTTTCGAAGGTCAATCGCAGCAGGAGATCGAGGATTACTTCCATACAAAATTGCCGGGTCTTCTTGCAAAGCAAATAGACGAAAGGCCAGAGGAGCGGGCCTCGGCGGAGCCGAACGGTTCAGCCGGAAAGCCATGATTCGATAGGAATCTTGTCTTAATTATTTGCGGAGCCTTCCTGAAGGTTACTTTGTAGCATCGATAACCATTCCGTGAATGGCTCCGCCTGGGTCGAATCGACGGAATGATTGAAGCTTCAACGAATGATCTCAGGAGATCTTTTGGCAATCTGAAATACCAATGGACGGTATCTACATTTCTAGAGACACTAAGTATTATTGTCCGGTAATTTTGTCTGCGTGTTCGATCACAAGTGTGCTCACTGGCGTCGTCGCAGGAATCAAGTCAAGGCCGAATTTCTCCGAGAGAGTGCCGATAAGAGAGATTGTGGCTTGAGGATCTCCAACCGACAAGGTGATTGGGCCCTGGCCCGTCAGAAGGTCAAATTGATAAGCTCCAGTAAGGCCGGTTTTGTCGATCACCGGCTTTCCAGTCCGGTATTCCAGGAATTTGACTAGAAATGGCATTTCATTGCGTCTGTTATCCCCAGGCTCCGCAGCGGTCAACTTTGGGCCATTTTGTCCCACGCGCAACTCGTATCCAGGAAGTTCTTTCCATTCGCGGTGAACCGATAGTCTAAAGCGATCGGTCAGCAGATTCTGCAATCCGAGCTTCAGTTGCTTGGGGGGGCGCGGGGGCGTTCGTCTTCAGGTCCAGGTCGTAGAGTTCGGTCTTGATCCAGTCCGGGCCGCCCAGAATCTCGGGATTCTGCAGTTCATAAGCTAGTCCAATCAATTCTTTCAACGTTATGTTCCTGAGTGTCAGGCTTTGATTCTCTCCCCAGATACGAGCGGTGACAATTCCTGTTGCCGGCCCTTTCGCCTGAATGGAAACGCTCGTAAATGCGACCGCGTCGGGCGCTTGCGATTGAGCTTGAATGGACGCCGGATGCAGCAGCCCCAAAGCGATGGGACCGGCAAGTGTTGCGACTGCAAGTGCAACCAACAGGATTCGTTTTCCAAGATTCAACTTACTTGCGGTGCGATGGACCATAATCGTCTCGATTCTCCTCTTTAGATTTGAACCGGTAACCCCGGCCACACAAACGAGCGGCGATTCCAGGCAAAATTCACAAACTTTCAGGATGCCCTCGGCATAGGTCTGCGGCTCGCTGCCAAGCGTCAGGACCTGTTCGTCGCAGGCGCGTTCGCGCTCGTCGAGCAGGCGCGCCCCAATCCACCAGACCAGCGGATGGAACCAGAAGATGGCTTCCACCAGCATGTGCAGTGCGGCGGCCAGATTGTCGTGGCGGCGGGCATGGCAAAGTTCGTGCGTCATGATGGCTTCAAGTTGTGCATCGCTGAGGTGGCCGCCGATCCCGCGCGGCAATACCATGACTGGACGAAAGATGCCGAGCATCCCCGGTTCCAGCGCCGATGTTGAAATAAGGAGCCTGGTCGGGCGGGAGGCTCCGTCTCGCTGCTCGATGCGTCGCAGCATCTCCCATTCTCGTCCGTTGGCTGCGGGCGTCGCTCTGCGCAGTGGCACGGTGATTCGCCGCCATTGCCGCCACCATGAGAGCAGCACCGCGGCGCAGCCGCAGGTCCACACGAGTAGCAGGAGGTCCGGCAAGAGCGGGCTCAGTGCCGGCGCCGCGGAGCTTGGTTGTGCCGTTACAAAAGGCTGACCAATCTGCTGTATCACAGAGTAGAATCGCGGCGCTGTCTCTGCCGGCTTCGTCCATCCGTAGCGGCTTCCTAGATCGACTAGCAGCGAGAAGGGGACGAGAAACTTCATCGAGGCGATGAGCCAAATCCAGTAACGAACCCGTGCCTGGTGCTTCTTCAGCGTGAGCGTCAGCAGAACTGCCGCGGCAGCAAAAAAGGTGGATTGCCAAAGATGATTGATCAACGGCATTCCCACCGACCTTAGTTGAGTCGAAAGAGCTGCCAAAGCACGCGATAAAGAGGACAACAGCGAGGCGATCTCCAGAATGCTCATTTCGTGTCGTCCTTTCGGGAGAGCCGCTTCAACGCTTTTTCCGCCTCGCGGACATCCTCCATCGTCAACTTGCCCGATTCAATCAGATGCGCCATGACGGGTTGGGTTCGTCCGCCAAATAACCCGAGCAATTCGTCGATGAGGCGGCCTTGTGCGGCGCTGCGGGATACCGAGGCCTCGAAAATATGGGCATTGCTGATCTTCTTTACCCGGCGCAACACCTTCTTGCGCTCCATGCGATACACGGTGGTCTGGACCGTGGTGTACGCCGGACGGTCGCGCTCGGGGAAGGCTTCTTGAATTTCGCGAATGGAGGAGGCTCCCTGGCTCCAGAGGGCCTCCATGACCTGTAGCTCCAATTTCGTCAGTCTGGGTAGCGGCATGAAGTTTGTCCTACGTTCGTATGTAAATCTACTATACTCGTTTGTTTTGTCAAGGAGGAAATTCATGGAAAATCGTATCAATGCCTATCGCTAGAATGGAAAGGCATACAGACTACGGAAGAGATAGCAGTCGAATCTTTCGCTATGAGGAGATGGCTTGGCCCTGAGGACTGTCTTTTTTCAATACCCTAAATCTTGCGGGAACTTTGTTGGCATGATTTGAAACCCACCCTTTGCTCCGAGCGCAAAGACCAAGAGCGCACTCTCCGCAAAGGATGGGGCACCCTCACTTCTCTTCACCAATAGTGGTTGATAGAGTCGGACCGCCCAATACCTAGATGAGACTATTCTTCACTGCTTGGGCCATACCGGCATACGAAGGTGCGTAGCCACGGATCGGCCTGCCCGCACAGCGGGAATGAATTTCCACTCGGTGGCGGCGCGCAGCAGATCCTCGTCTTGCCATTCTTGCCCCCGAGCGGGCTTCGCGGAGAGGACCTTTCCGGCGGCATCGATCAGCAGGTCGAGTTGCCGGTTGTACATGGAAAACTCCCGCACTGGACTGACGAACGGTGAACTCCAGAGGGATATGGCCTGTGGGCGGGATACCTTCGACAAGTCGAAGATCTCCGCATTTTTCCTCCGGCGGAAGGGCTCTCTGGCGGTCCCATCGGTCTGGGCCATCACTCCGTTCGCGTGGGCGTTCGCCAGAGCAAGTTGCATTCGATCCGTATCGCCCTCAGGCCACATTTCGTGGAGCGCGCGCCATGCCTCCTGCTCGCGATCGCTGTAAAGATATGCCCATACGATTTCGAGGACCTGGACTTTTGCGACGCGCAGCTTGTGAAATAGGTTAGTGTCTGGAATGCTCGCGTACGTCACCTTGCCGTCGCTCATCTTGAATGCCTTTAAGTCTTCGGAGTTCATTTCGGCGCGCACGGCTGCGATTGTCTGGTCGAAGTAGGTCCAGAACTGCGATCCCACATTCATTAGTTGGCCGTGTTCCATGCGCAGCACGCACATCGGGGGAAAGCCAATTTCGAGAGAGGAGAGATCGTCAAGGCCGAGGATTCGCGCCGTGTCGTCCACCCAGATTTCGATTCTCCCATCCAGATCCTTGTCGGTGGCACTGAAGGAGATGCCGCCTTCAATCGTCCGCAGAAGTTGCGGAGCCTGCGCGAGGGAATAGATCTTGTAGATGGCGCAGCAGTCTTTGCTGGATTTCTTGATTTGAAAGGCGGCGACCGGCGGCCCCTTTAACTCCAGATTGGCTCCGAAGACGTCCAGATCGATTTCGTCAACATCGGCCGCGACTGTAAGGGTCTCTTTCTTCCAGCGGAGGGTTGCCTCGCACTCCCTGGTGGCGAATCCCGCGTTTCTTTGCGCCCCTACGCGCACCTCCACGCCCGTGCGAAACTCGGAGGAGTAGCCGTTGTCTCCCCCGCGGCAAAGAGGCCGGGCAAAGACGTAGCCGGAGAACAGGATCGAGGCAAGAACTAGAAAAGTTGAATATGTGAGCGAACGAGAAATCTTAGATTCCAAAGCGGTTGCTCCAAAGTGCCAACATTGTACTCCTTGAATTCTCAAAACTCTCGAACCATGCAAAAGAGCATCAAGGCAATGTTGAAAACGCTATCGAAGAAATAAAATCAATGTGTCCGGCAGCAATGAGGAACATGGAGCAACGAATGCAGAATTCTTCTTTTGAAATCGTGAATCTTGCGTCCGAATCACCCGCGGCGGCGAGTTACGACAACCATCCAATCGCTAAAGTCAACGATCATGAAGTTCGCATCAGCACCATGACCGAGGATTATCATTGGCACTGTCATCCCGATTCCGATGAGACGTTTCTCTCCTTGGAAGGCGGCCTCTTCATCGATTTCGACGATCGAACGATCGAGCTTTCGCCGGGACAGATGATCACGGTCAACCGGGGCGTCCGCCATCGCACAAGGCCAGTCGGCAAACGCTCAGTCAATCTTACGTTTGAGAGGGCGGATGCGCTCAGCGAGAAGCTTGGCCCGCCGTGCGAGTAACCTGTTCGCCGCGAGCAAAACCAGGAGCTGTCGGGCGGCTCTACCAGTTCAAGTAGGCAAAGTGCAGATGGGATAGTTCGGCAGGCGGCGCGGGCATCGGCTTTTCCCAGTAAACCGGACGAATAAAGGACGGCTTTTGGAGCGAGAGCGCGTGCCGCCATTCTTCTTCCACATAGACTGAACCGCTTGCCTTCTGCGACCAGCAGAGTTGGAACAGGTCGGCGGTCTCAATCGCGTGCAGCAGCGCCGCGTTCCAGTTTTCGCCACTTCGGAGGATGCGTGAATCCCGCAACAGATGTAGGCCAAGCGCATCGTAGGCCGCATCCAGCTTGTCGATGATCGAAGTATCGCTGTGAGAGTAGGAAATGAAGATCGACTGGTAGCTGGTGCTGTCGGCCCATGCCATGGGGTGAGGCGTCTCGCCGGCGGCATCCTGGCCCGTATTTTGTGCAGCGTCCTGTGATGCCTGGATGCATTTGATTTCCAGACCGATCTCGGCAATCTGAATCGGACCGACATAGAATGCCATTGAGCCGGTCAGGTCGCTGGAGGATGCGGACGCGCTTTCCACCATGATCCTGAATTCGTACCGGTGCCAATCCTCAAGCCAGCGGACGCTCGCGCTGGGAGGATTGACGACTGCGCCGTCCACGCGCAGGACGGCAACGATTTCCGCACCGCGGGCGATGGAAGTTTTGGAGGCAGCCTTACCGGTTTCGAACGGTCCGGATTTCAGCCGGATCGCACTATCTTCTTTAACTAGATCGGCTGCTTTTGACAGATAGGCGTATGCAACAATCGTGCTCCAAACGCCAACGGAGAGAGTCGCCGGATAGCTGCACGAAAAGCGGACATTCTCACTCGCAGGTTTGGCAAGAGCGGGCGCGGGTGCGGTTCCAGGGGCAATGGCACGCGCAGTTCCGAAACTTGTCGCGCCAGCTTGCGTTGCCGCCACTACTGGCGCTGGGGGTAGAGCCGGGGATGCCATTACGGGCAGCGACGGCGCTGCCATTGCCGGTAAAGCCGCTGCCGGTAGAGATGGCCCTGCTGGGGCCGCCGGATATGAGTCGATCTCTTTCGAAAAAAGGGCATCGTCGGTAATGTCGGTGCCTGGCGTCTCGGATGCGTGAGGAACTTCCGCGTCAATGTCGAAAGGCTCGGTACTCGGCTCTCGTGCTTCTTGATCGCGATCAAAATTGCTGGGCTCGGCTTCCGCGCTACCTTCAAAGTCTTGTATTGCCTCCACATCCGCACTTGGGGATCCCAGAGGCTCGGCAGTATAGAACATACGATGCATGCCGCCGGACCTTCTCCGATTTGTTGCTACTGCATTTTTGTCGCCCGTGTTTTGAGCAATCTCAGCAACGGGTTGTGTGTCGTCAGACACCGGCGTTAGCTTTATCCGCAAGCTGGTCAACTCGATTCCATATTGCTCTGCAAACGGTTTCAGTTGATGAAGAATCCCATCCAAGTCGTTGCGGAAAAAACGCTCGCCGCCGTCCTCCTGAATGGACTCGGGAAGTACCGTCCAGTCGGCGGATTGGACTAAAGGATCGCCCACCCGCATGATTTCCTCGCCGATTCTTTGCACCGGATCATCCGTCCAGCGAGTCGCGGTTTTGTCGGGCGCCGATATCTTGAAGCGCAATATATAGTCGGCTTCTAATGAAGGTCCGGATGATTGGCGGACAATAGCGCTTACAAAATTGCTTTGCAGATCGGAGTTCGCGTTCACCCGTACGCTGACGAGATCGGCGTTGCCTCGGAGCAAATGGCCAAAGGAATGGTGAAGGTGCGGCTGCTCTCCTGGCTGGTGTACTGAGTGGAAAACACGTTCGCCTGCAACCTTCTTGAACAATGCAAGATAGTAACCGGCTTTGGGATGGATGCCAGTTTCTTCCTGGCTAACGACTCCCAACTTTTGCGTTAGATTGGCCAATCTAGTGCCCTTTCTGTCCGTGCGGTAAGTCCGCCGCACGCAAAAAGAGTATTGATTTCAAGATTCAGGATCAAGCGTAATCTAGACGGTCGGCACACCGGATATACAAGCTACCGAAGAAGAGGAGATAGAGTCTAATATTTCGCGCTGAAGGACGAAGGGGATGAGAAGGGATTACTTCGCCTGTGGGTCGCGTTTTTCAAATGCAGGCGAGGTAAATGTCTTGGAGCGGTCGCAGAGGGTTACGGTAAAGCGATAGGTGCCGGGAGGCGCGGGGCCGTCCAGGCGGCATGACGACGGGCATTGGGAGGTGCAAAAGTTGCCGGTCCACGGCATCGGATGCAATATCTCCTGGGCAGCGAGCTTATGGCAGGTTGAAGTCTTTCCAACACCGCACTTCTCCCGCAGGGAGAGGTTGGTCATGGGCACGCTCTCCCATTGGTCGTTCACCTTTCTCTCTACGGAGACCTGAGAATGGAGGGCCACAGCTTCTCCGCTATTCACGACCGTAAACTCGCCAAAGCCGCGGCCCAGTTCAATCTGGAGGGAAACGGCCTGCCGGGCCCTTGCCTCCGAAGAAAGAAGCATCGCGGATGCGAAGAGGATCAGCGCGTAACGAGGAAGTTTTCCCATCTCCTGCTCTCTCTCACGTTGGCATTATTCGCTTCGTTCGTGGCTACCTGGTTGCAATTGGGCGCGGTTGCCGCCGTGATCAATCCAGAAAATTTTCGATCGGACGTGCCGCCGTCGTGCACATGGCTCACGTTTGCCATGTTTCCGCTTTGGCCGCCCGTAGGCGTAATGGTCCATGGAGCGGTTATGTTGGCGAAGTTGGTGGGTTGGAACTGCGCCTGCCAATGTACATTCCAGTAGATGTGTTTCAAATGTTGATATACGTTGGCGGGACTGCACAGGCTTAAAACTGTGCAGAAATGAAACTCGAGCTGGACCTCACGGAGAAAATTGACGGCGCGGGTCAGTGTGTTGGTGCGAGTCAGTGAAAAGACGTCTGACGGGCCGTCAAAGAAAGAGGCTGTAAGTAGAATGGGAAATGGCTGTCCGGCGCCTGCTGTTGTAGTGCCTTGAGCGGAATGTCGACGAATACGCCGCCAACTCTCAAAGTATCCCGGCATCCTTGCGCCGGCCTAGCGGGAGGCCGGGCGCGCTGCACAAAGCTACTGCCGTCCGCATCCTGTTGCCCCCGGTAGTGCCCCCAGCTAGTTTCGATCAAGCTTTGGCCGAACTGCGGAGCGTCTCGCAAGGCAGTTCGGCCACTTTTCTCGTGGCTAAGGAGAAAGATTTCTGTCGAGGTCTGCACTAATCGCCACTGCCGGGAATGATTGTTGATAACAGCTATGCCACTCAGCTCACAGGAAGCGGATGTGTGCCCTGTGTAGTCATGTTCCGAAGCATTGTCTTTGCCCGAAGCCGGCAGTTGGCAGCCACAGTCCTTTACTCAATGCATTCTCGTTTACATTCCGTCGAGGTTGTGCATCTGGCATTGCCAATGCAATCGCAGCAGACTAATCCGCCTGTGCAAACACCATCCGGTTGCCCTTCGGGACCGGGGCAGAATTCCGGCAGTCCAGAGGCCACGTGAGCCGTGGCAAGGCTAGCTTTTAGGCTCGCCACCAAGGTACGATCGCGCAGGCCTTGGCTCTGCAAATGGAGCATAAAGAGCGAGGCTGGCCCATCAGCTTTCGCGGGTTTTGCTGTCTCAGAGGCGGTTGGCTCGTTCACCTGAACTGCCCTTGCCTGGCTATTTGTTGCCGTTTGCGCCACTGCTCCCAGTGTGAACAGAAGAAAGAGTGAAACGAGAAACCAGTTGTTCGTGGATTTCATAGACTCAGGTTCTCCCCAACTCAAAATTTTATTTCTGGCATAGTGTAGTCCAGCTGTGGGCGCCGTTCTCGATCATCGATGACATTTCCAACAAAGTGAGAACCATTTTGGAACTCACCGAGTTCGAACCCCTCATCCGTGCTTTTGTGCGGTTTTTTCGTTCAGACGATGGCGACGATCCGGGTGAAAACAGTGCAGATTGGTCCGATTTCACACGATATATAGGATCAAGCTTTCGCCGTATCTGCGGGATGAGTTATCGGGCTCGGCCCTCTCAAGGGATCGCGCCCATTCTTTTTGAATTACAGAGTGGATCTCCGCACTACGGATGCTCAACGGATCAGATGTAAAGCGTTGCGCCACCCAGCACAGCATCGGTAACCAAACGTTGGTCAAAACTGGCGAGTTGTCCAGCGTGTGCGCTCGCCACAGCCAAAGAGATAGCTGTCGGTGATCTGCGCGGAGTCCAATAGACGTGCCGCGTTCACATTTTTTGATCGAGTAGAGACACATCGTCCGGCCAAAATGCGTGACCGGACAACTTGCGAAACGAACCCAATAACTCGACGACCGCTGCCGGTGAACCTGGACAATTTGGATACCGAGGATGACCCACGATGCGCAGTACGCCATTCTCAGTGAGTGGACAGGTGGCCCAAGCCTTTTGCCCCGTCGATTGAAACCATGTGTGCGCCTTATCGTGCTGAACGTGGGCTGGGTCAATTAGGGCGATGAGTACGTTGATATCGAGAAGGAACCGAATCACGGTAGCTCTTCACGGAGCCGATGAATCAATTCCGAGGTCACTCGCTGGGCGCCTTTACGGATTTTGAGAAGAGGTACGCCATTTCGAGTTTTTAGTTTGGATTCTCCGGGAGACAATGCCTGCCTAGCCAGATAAGAGATCACTTCCCCTACTGATTTCTTCTCGATGGCCGCCATCTCTTTGGCGGCGCTCAAGACGTCGTCATCAATTACAAGAGTGGTCCGCATTCTTCTTCCTCCCAATATCAAGCATCACACATCAGATGCATGATGTTAACAAAGGTTTACAAGAGCCAAGCGCGCCTCATCTTTGCGTGGCTCTTGCTCGCTGTCTTCTCTGTTGTTGGTGGTGGAAAACGTGAGGCGGCGGGGAAACCCGGCGGCCCATTGAATTTGGCAGAGAGCCAATGGAACACGTCATCGATCTTTGTTTTCTGGGTTTCAGGCCTGCCAGGATCGGGAAAGCGGTTGAGTGGGATATGGAGCTTGATCGGCCTGGCATTCCGGCGCATGCCGACCCAAACTCCAGCGCAGATTCTTTCACGACTTGACCCGCTAACGATTTCTCGCTCGTGTAGTCCATTTGTATAAAGCGAGGGAAGAGTTGCGATGCGGATGATCACGCGCGGTAAGGCGGTTCGCTTCTTACATTCTGTTTCGGCCGGCATGGCCTGTGCGCTCGGGCAGATAGGCTTTGGCGCTCTCATTCTTTTCTTCCTTTTCGTTGCGCCGACCGCCTTTTCGGAAACCCTGTCCGTTCCGGCGGATTCTCCACGTTGGGAACTTGAAGGAAAAGCCACAGTCTCCCAATATCAAGGCCGCAAAAGTCTCCTCCTCGATGGGGGAGCCGCGCTATTAAAAGATTTTGCCATGCGTGATGCCGTCATCGATGTGGATGTGGCGACAACCGCCATCACCCGCGGGTTTATGGGCATTATGTTTCGAATCGTCAACAACGGAGCGCAAGCCGAAGAGGTGTATCTTCGCCCGCACAAGTCTGGGCTCCCCGACGCGATGCAGTACACGCCGGTCCTTAACGGCGGCCGCAACTGGCAAATCTACAACGGTCCGGGATTCAGCGGCGCGGTCGATATCCCCAGGAATGAATGGTTCCATCTGCGCCTGGAAGTATCGGGTGCGCAGGCAAAGTTGTATGTGAAAGACATGGAGAAGCCGGCGCTGGTCATGAACGACTTGAAGAGCGGGATCGAGAAAGGCCAGTTAGCTCTCTATACGCTCACAGGCGCGACTTACTTTGCGAATTTTCAGGTACGGACAACGCCGGACGCCGCGTGGGAGCGTCATCTGCCGCCGATGCCGGCGAACATTCTTACGAAATGGAGGATTTCGCCTGCTTACGACGCTCTTGCCCGTAATTTGGAAAATCCGCTCTCGCCCGCAGAGAGGGATGCCATTGCTTGGCAGGATGTGGAAGCGGAGCCCCCCGGTTTCGTAGTGATCGGTCGCTATCGCGAGCCTCCGCAGATGACGTCTAGCTTTGAGCGTGACTTTTCAAAGCGCTTGGATCCGCAGCCGGGGATGAAGGTGGTCTATGTGCTGACCGAGATTGAGTCCGATCAGGATCAGGTGAAAAAGCTCTCCATCGGATATAGCGACGAGGTTAGCGTCTTCCTGAACGGCAAAATCCTCTATCGCGGCAGGGCGGCCCAGGGTTTCCGCGAACCCGGTTTTCTTGGCATCGTGAGCCCGGACGACGATGCCGTCTACCTTCCTCTCAAGAAGGGCACCAACGAATTGATGCTGGCGGTGAGTGAGATTGGTGGCGGATGGGGGTTCATTTGCCGCCTGGCGGATCGGGAAAACTCCGCGCCGGGCAGATGACAGTCGTCCTGCATGGTCTCCGAGCAGTAATCCATGAGGCGCTGATAGACATCGTAGTCGTCTACGAGCGGCTTGCAGGTATGGTGAGCAAACAGGTCTTCAGAAAGCGCGGCTATGACTTCTTCGGATGGCATCCGACTTTAAGGATCTTCTAGGAGTTGCTCCAATTTGCCTGGCGGCAATGCTAAAGCTGCTTCTCGAACAAACAAGAAGTGATTTGTGCTATTCTCTCGCAACCCATGAGCTCTGTCGAGCTACAAATTTCCCCACAGGCTCTGCTCGAAATTTTCGAGGCAGAGAGCGTTTCCACGGGAATGACTATCGCACTGCCCGGGGGCGGCACTCTAGCAATCGGGGGTATGGATAAACGTACCCACGGTGCCCTGCCTCTTGTTCCTGTCATGCTCACACTGGGATCAAGCTATGCCATCAACCTAGTTGCCGGCTGGCTTTGTGACAAGCTGAAGCGTGCGAACGTGCAGCACATTCTAATCGAAGGCGTGGAGATCGAAGTCACTCTAGAAGAAATCACAGAGGCCATTTCCGAATCCATCTCCGAATCCATCCAGCAGGTTATGAAAGCGACGATTGTCCCGGAAGAGCAAATTGTGTCCGGCGGGGATGCAATCATTTGTCTTCGAGTGCCGCCAGACGTCGACGTGGAACAATATGTTCAGGGAAGCACTATCCAGAAGTGTAGTCTGTGCGACTGCGATGTGCTGGTAGCTCCATCGAGCCAGATGATTCTGGTTCAGGGGCAGAACCAGATCGTCTGCATGGAATGCTGGACACAAGCCCACCCGCCTGAGTTTTCTCCAGAAGAGCGTGAAGGCAAGCTGCGTAAGCTGCGAGAACATAAGGCTGCTGGTGAGCAGGCTTATGACGACATGTATGAGAAGGCGCACTCGTTAAGTGAGGCCTCCGCGTTCTACAGTGAGGCCAAAGAATCCTTCCATGCTGCAATCGGACTAGCTCGCGACCTTGGCCTCGATCAGGAGATTGAAGAGCTGCAGACACGGTTGGCGCACATCAAGTCCATTTTTCGAAGCCAGTTCAGCTAGACTTCGCGCCGTCCACGATGCGCCAAAATGAGCTTTTTTGATACCTCACAAAATGCTTCGGTGCGGGCTTGTTTGGTAGTAAATGCTTGATTCTAAATTGGCTGCCCCCCAGGGATTCGAACCCCGATATGCTGATCCAGAGTCAGCACTCGGCAGATAGAGAATCATCTGGTTTCCTTCTTTCAAATCATTGACTTACGCCTGATCAAGCCCGCACGGAAGCACTTTACTGAGGTATCGAAAAGGCCCATATTGGCGCATAGCGGCTCGAAGCGAGCGGCACACTTACGGCACACCATCTTGGGGTGACCCCTTCTGTTGAGACAAACTAAATAGGCACACTTGCTTTTATTGGTTTAGTGAACCCGTCCATTGAGACAATCTGTTGTTGGCACATATGGGCATTCATGGATTCTTCTCGGCGCTTTCTTTCAGCAGGGATGGGGTCTGGGGAAGGGGACGGCGTTTGAGTCCCTTTCCCCAGCAGCCCTTGTTGAAGACTGAGCCAAGAAATCGAAATAGATCATAGTCGCACTCTCCGAATTTGTGGTCACATTTTGGCATTCAGCTTCTTGCTCGAACTCCTCGGGAGAACGATAGCCCAAGGCTGAATGCAAACGCTGTTTGTTGTAATACTCCTCGATGAAGATTTCTATGTTCGTGTGCAGATGTTCCAGATTTTCGTAGCGGCTGGCGTAAATTTCTTCCCGCTTCAAAGTTTTCATGAAGCTCTCACAACTGGCATTGTCGTAAGGGTTCGCAGGTCGGCTCATGCTTGGAATCATCTGGTGCTGGTTGAGAACCGCAATGTACTCTCCTGAGGCATACTGCGCTCCACGATCCGAATGATGAACCAACCCTGGCCGTGGTTTCCGTTCTGCAATGGCCTGCTGTAGAGCAGCCGTCATTAGACGGCTCGTGATTGCCCGCTGCAGTGACCAGCCCACCACCTTGCGAGAGAAGCCGTCCAGGATTACCGCCAGATATACGAATTCTGCCCTCAGGCGAATGTAGGTGATGTCGGCCACCCAAAGCTGATCGATTCCGCTCAGCTTCATTCGCCGGGCAAGGTTGAGATAAATCTCCAACTGATGATTGGAATCTGTGGTGACAATGAACTGCCGTGGTTGCACCGCCAGCAGATTGTCTTCCCGCATGATTCGCGCGACGCGTTTGTGGTTCACCAGCATTCCCTTGCGCCGTAATTCTGCGGAAACTCGGCGATAGCCGTAACGCCGGCGATGCTGGGTTGCGATCTGCTGGATTGCCGATCGTACCTCCATGTCTTCCTCGACTGGGACCTGCTCTTGCAGAGACCGATAGAACCCTGCTCGACTTACCTGGGCCAAGTGACACATGCGCTCGATACTCGTGCTGCCTTGCATTGGCATCATTCCCCTGATTTGGTCGTAGATGCCTTCTCGCCAGAACTTCCTTCCCTCCGGCGTCGAGCCTCGACTTTTTGCAAGGCACCTCTGAAAAAATCTGCTTCCACGGCTTTGTCAGCCAGGAGACGCTTCAACTGGCTAACCTCCTTCCGAAGTGTGGATTCGCGGGAGTTCTGTGGCTGAGACTCCTCCGGACTCTCAGCAGGATCCAGTCCCTCGCGCCACTTGTAGAGCAAACGCCGGTGCACACCCAGCTCTCGTGCCAGCGCAACGATGTTGTTGCAACTCTTCAGCCGATCAACCGCCATTCGGCGGAATTCCTTGGGATACCGACCCACTCGTTTCTTCTTGGCCACTCGCAGTTTCCTTCCTGCATAGTGTGCCTTAAAGAGTGTCTCAGTTTAGGGGTTCAGTCCAATCCTGGTAGTTGTAGATAAACGCTGAGGCAAACATGGGCCGCAGCGGCTGGGACGTTATAACGCCCAAGGTGTTGCCATCGCATCCACCGCCAACCCAGCACCGCAAGCTGTGGAAAAGACGCGAGGTGGAAAAGCCCCAAAGCAGGCTTTCCCACCTCGCTTGGAAATCCCCCAAAGTGCGCGGGATTCCCACTTTCCCACAGCTACGGCTACTGCTGGCTAAAACTTAAAACCGGACATTTCACTTGCTATAAAAAGCGGACATTTTCACTTGCTACGGACAGCGCAAGTCTTATCCTGTCGGTAGCACATGATATGTCCGGTCGAATTAGCACATGGAATGTCCGCTTTAGCGGGCGGCGAGAGTAGGGGACGATGGCAGGATGGACACCTACTCAAGGGCCGCTGTGGAGCGGGCGATGAAGGTACAGGAAGTGATTTTGCGAGCCATAGCGAAAAGGATCACTTGGTGGCAGGCGGCCGAGATCATCGGGATCAGCGGTCGGCAGATGCGGCGTTGGCACCAATGGTACGAAGAGTTTGGTTATGACGGTCTGATCGACCGGCGCCGAGGGAAGCCTTCGAGCCGGCGGGTACCGTTGACCCAGGTGGAACAGGTCTTGGGGCTGTATCGGGACCGGTATTTCGATCTGAATGTGCAGCATTTTCACGAGAAGCTGAAACAGGAACATCAGATCGAGGTCAGCTACACCTGGGTGAAGCAGGCGTTGCAGGGAGCAGGATTGGTGAAACGGGGGCGCAAGCGGGGTCCGCATCGCAAACGGCGAGAGCGGCGGCCGCTGCCGGGCATGTTGCTGCACATCGATGGCAGCCAGCATCGTTGGTTCCAGGATGAACGCTGGTACGACCTAATCGTGGTCCTCGACGACGCCAACAACCAGATCTACTATGCGCGGCACACAGGCGTTTTAGGAGAGGCTCTGACCCTTGTGTCCGCATAAGGGTCAGCGATCCGTCTTAGCTTTACTTCGTCTGGCTTGAATCCGCTCGCGCTTGTCCGCGTTCTTGCACTCTGTTCCGCAGAAGTGCCGTCGATAGTCGGGCTCGCCATCGTTCCTGATCAAGCGTTTTCCGCAGTCCTCACGACCACAAACTCTTGGCATAAGATTCTATGGCGTGTCGGCACAGCAGTCGGTGCTTTTTACCGAAACAAGCCACTGGTATCAAGTGAGAAGAATCAAAGTACGCTACAATGCCTTTGCGGGACGGAAGACGATGTTCTGGTGGGCGGAAACTGCGGTGTCTATGAGGGAACCCAAGTCCGCCAAGGCGCAGTGCTGGCCGCGGCGAAATCCGTCCTCAGTGATTCTCGCTGAGCAGCTGTTTGATGCTTCCATCAAAATCCTCTTTGCTGCGGAAACCAAGGCTGGATCTCACGATGTTTCCTTGACGGTCAATGAAGAAGGTTTGCGGCAGATATCGCACCCCTCCATAGAATCCGGCAACTGCGTCATTACCGATGAGGATTGGATAATTAACTTTGTGCTTTTTGACGAATTCGGCAATCCTGGCTTCCTCTCCGGCATCGTCCAGCGACACTCCTAAAATCTCCAGGCCTGCCGCATGATACTGCCGGTATAGCTCAACCAGCCACGGCATCTCCACTTTACACGGCGTACACCAGGTAGCCCAAAAATTCACCAAAACAGCTTTGCCGCGAAAATCGGAAAGGCGGAGCATTGGTCCGTCCAATGATTTCAGGACAAAATCAGGTGCTGGTTTCTTTTCAGAGCTAGCCGCAGGGATCTGCTTAAGGGCTTCCGTCCGGCCACGGATCGATAGGTGCGCCCCGTCATGGGGCGAGTAGCCGAAATGGACTGCCACAACCAGACTCGCAGCTATGAGTGCAGCTTTCATAAAGAACTCCTGATATCATCCGGATTCCTTCGGGGGAGCGAGGAGAATGACTTTTCTGGCATTCTCCGTCGCATCCGAAACAGTTTGCTATTGCTTGAGCCAAGCCTTGCCGTCGACCTTCATGAAGTCTTTCGTTCCTGGTCTTCCTGTCAAACGCATCCAGAGAGGCCCACCTTCGCGTTCAAGTCGGAGATCGATGTCAAAGAATGGGCAGCACAGGCGCTCCTGTATGACCCATTCGGCAACCAAGGCAAACGTCGTTTGGTCCGCTGGAAATGAGAATTCGTATCCGTCCGGAAGTTCACGAACGCCTGTTTTCAGCGCTCGTATTTTCGGTTCGAGATCGTCAAAATGCCGTTTTCTAATATCGGGTGTAAGAGCTAGCCGGTCGCAGACAAAAGGAGACTCATGCTGCGCCGCCGCATCAGTCTTGGACGCCTGAGCCAATGCCCGCCCAGGGAGAAGAGAAATAATCATGCTGCCAAAGGCAAGGACAATAGTGATTACGATGTTCTTCATTTACTTTCCCCTCAAGAAATCAAGATTGATCATTACATCAGCACGGGACCAGCAATACAGTAGCCAGCGGGGCGAAAATGGCTGTGGTGCCCAATGGTCCACAGCACCGCCGGATCGTTTCATCGCACGTGAAATAAACTGTGGGCCCGCAAGCCGCTGGGTGCAGCATTGTGGTCCCAACCTTGCAGGGGTCCATCAGCTAGGCCGAAAACCTAACGGCCTTCGATGCAAGCAGGATCCCATCAGGGCACTATTCCTTCTCGCGGTCGTCTTTGTCTCCCCGGCATTTGTCTCCGTCATCGACGCTGGTGAGCACGCCGTTCGCGGTAGTAATCTTCCGGTTGAAACAGGCGCCGCTGGAGTCGCGGGTCAGCAATTCTTGTGAGCTTGCCTGATTCTGGTTGCTAACAATGTCGAACTCCGGGCTGAAAAGGACTTGGTCGGTAGTAAACATGGAGCTCTTGAGCAGGTCCACTTTCGGCTTTTGGTCTTCGTGAGATGAAGTCGTAACGTTGTTCACGTTGCGCGAGAAATTCATCGTCGTCGTTTGGGTAAAAGTGCCATCCGGGTTAGTGACGCCGATAAGGTCCACCGCCATCGGAGAGTCGATGTGCTGGAAGACCGTGCGGTTACGTTCATCGTCATCGCCAGAGTCGCTCGCGGTTTTGACTACCGTGGTGAGGGACGATTCCTGCCTGACAATTTGAGTAAACTGAATTGTGTTAAAGCGGAAATCCTGGCTATTTACAAAAATGGCTTTTTGCCCCAGTTCCGTTGAAACCCGACCATGGGAGGTATTCACAAAACCCCTGATGATGAAATCATGGGCTGAGCTGATCGTGAGGTTCCCGAAGGTGTCTCCATTTACGGTGTTCTTGGTCTCGGTCTGAATCGGTTTGGCGTGAGTGAATGTATTGAGCTCGATTCCGCCCGTGACCTGGGAAGATCTATGGTCCAGGAACAGGAGGACGGCGGCGTTCAAGGCAAAGGGAGCAGCATTGATGACATCGATGCTAATGCTGTGGGGCTGTCCGTCGCTCAGGATACCAGCAAAAGGCGTGAGATCGAGACGGAACGGAAGAAAATTCAAGGTTTGCAGGCCGGGTGTAGGCCGCCATAGTAATGGATCGATTGATCCCTCTGTAGTACGAGGATAATTCATCGCTAAGCCTGCCGGCTGGCCATCGATACTTATCTCTACTTCGCGGAATGAAGATTCAGCGAACTCCTGCAATCCATTCGCAACCTCGGGGTCTGGAATGTCGATGTAGTCAAATTCATCTTCCGACGTATTTCGGGGAATAATATTCAGGAATACCTGTTCAATGTTCTTGGGAAAAGTGAAGATCCTTGTGAAAGTGGCATTGGGCGGGCCAACGATGCTGGGGGCTTCACCTACGAAGAACTCAAGCCCAAAATTGGGAATCCTCGACATCTGCAATACCATATCGGGAGTAGCTGGAGCTGGCTCCGAAGCTGAAGCAGGATAGAATTGCAGAACCGCGCTGCCAAAGGTGCGAGCTTTGTTTTTTATACCGATGATGTTAGGATCGGCGCCGCCAAATAGATTGAGCACAGCCTCGCCGGGCTGGGTTTGATGGAACAGCGCGCTATACTCGGTCAGGTCGCGCTCCATGTGCATCGTACGGGCTTGATTAGCGGATGGCTCCATGGACGTTCCATAGAAAATATTGACGCCGCCCAGCCATACAGTCATGGTTCGGTCTAATTGCCGTCCCGCCTCGACGGAAAAATCGCCAACGAATACGACTTTCGACCATGGGCCGGGGCAATTTGCCGGCGGATCGAAGGTAAACGGCATGGGCGTCAATCGCGCTGGAGAAATCGGTAGATCTGCAACAAAATCCTTGAACAGCTGGACATTGCAAGGAGTAGTTTTGGGCCGCGCCAAAGGTGCATCGGGTGTCGCCGTATTGCCAGAGCCGATCACTAACGGGGTTTGTGCAATTGCAGCAGACGCAAGGAGCAGCAATCCGGCAAAGACAACAAAAGGCGAGAACGATTTTTTCATTTGTATGTCCCTCTCAATCTTAAATGTTTCTCATAAACCATTTAGCCAAGGCGCATTCCTCTTGAAAACTTGCCTCAGTCAGCTTCTCAAATAGGAAAACAGCGAATGAATCTGTAGTTTGGTGGAAGGCAAAATGATTTCCATCTCCGGAAGAAGATGCTAGTAGTTGAATTTGGCTTTAAGTCAAGAAGATTCTAGCCGCACACGGCTTGTTTTTAGTCCTAGTCTGCTTTGCGGTGGAGAATACTCGCGGTGATCTCCTCAAAGGCCCCTCAGGGGACCTTGTGACGCGGCACAAGGGTATCCGGAGCTGGCATCTGACCGCGATGTCCACAGAACGGGCACCGGTCGCCTTTTACTTTGGCGCGCCTCATTTGCATCCGTTCCCGTTTGTCCGCGTTCTTACACTCAGCACCGCAGAAGTGCCGGCGGAAATCGGGACTCCCGTCCTTTCGGACTAACCGTTTCCCACAGCCTTCGCGGGAGCAAACTCTCGGCATTTGATTTAATCATTAGGAAAATCAAAGCTCTAGATTGCTCAACGAGGCAAGGGAAGGGCGAACACGGTTGGGCCGAGATCAGGGTAAATAAGGCAATGCGTTCCTGCGGAGGGCCACATCCGCTGCGAGGCCAATGAAGATTTCTCGAGTTATGATGCCTGCGGTTCGAGGCGTCCCACCCAAATCATTCGCTGCCCGTTTGAGTCTACGAGCGGGTCACGCCCGGTCATCTGCTTGAGCGAATCCGCCCAAAGAAGAGGAGCCGGTTTCGGCTGTCGCTTTTGGCCAATGGCGGCGAAAATCGCATCAAAGACATGGTTCACAGCACGCGGGGCGAATAGTCCAAAGTACCGGACAGAGTGTTGGTAACGCTTAGGGATGTGCTGGCGCCACCGGTCGATGAACTCTTCGAGAGAACAACGAATTCCAACGATCTTGCCTGACATCTTGTCTTTGGCCCAAAACTGAATTGTTTTTCTACCAATGTAGGTGATTCGGCGCTGCGCTATTGGCGGCCGCCGGGCATACCGTCCGCCATACTGCAAGAAATGCTCCATCGAGTCAAAAGATTGGATTCTGACGCTCCACCAGCGTTCCTGTTGGACGAGCATCGTCTCCACCTCATCAGGAGTCATTTCACTCGTCAACACACCAGATCGAAGAGATGCTCGTAAGAGCTCCAGCACAGCCTTCCGCCACAGGCGGGTCAATGTGCCTTGATCGTAATAGACGCTCCGTACCCACGATCCAGAAGAGACTTGCCAGCCGCCGGCAGTCACCAGGGTATGGACATGCGAATTGAACTTGAGCTGTCCATTAAAGGTGTGCAGAATGGCGACGCCGCCGGTGCGTAAGCCATATTTGGCCAGGATCCAAGCCTGTATTGCGCCTGTCGCTAAAGCGGGAAGAGCATCAGCCAAAACTCGGTTCTCGCGGAATAACTGCCACAGTACATCAGGCATCGTAAATGTGATTCCTTTGTAAAGGACAGGTGGCAGCGCCGCAAGGCGCTCACGCTGCCATCTGACAGTGGCCCAGTGGCCGCACACCGGGCAAGCTCTGGATTTGCACGTGTGGGGAACGATCCGCTTGCGCCCGCCATGACTTTGGCACGTATGTGATGAGCAAGACTGGCAACCTGAAGGCCGTCATGGATGCAATGGGCCACAACGACGTAAAAATTGCTATGACCTACCAGCACCCGGAATTGGAGATCGTGAGGACCGCGATAAATTCACGGCGCACTTTACGGCACACCGGGGAAACCGCAACCGCCTAAGTTGTTGATTTGATTTGGCTGCCCCCCAGGGATTCGAACCCCGATATGCTGATCCAGAGTCAGCTGTCTTCCCATCCGATCGCACACGCCATCGAATAAGGCTACATACAAGCGAATCTCTACTTCTTGCCGAGCAGGCGGATTCTGGCGTTCAAGGTGCGGTGTCCGGTGCCGCCGAAGGTGAGGAACTGTGGAGAGTCGATATTGTTGTTGACCGCGGAGGCATTCGTATTATTCGTAATGTTGTTGATGCCGAGCCGCAAGGCGAACTGATAGTGGCGAAGTGTGAACTTGCGTTCGATAGCGGGATCTAGTGTGAGGAAGTCGGGGAAGCGGCGAAAGCCCGCGCTGGGCACCAGTTGCTGCTGCTGGTCCACGACAAAGAAGGGAAAGCCGGAGCGCCAGATCAGCGAATAAAGAAAATCGAACTTGCCGAGCCAGGGTAGCCGAAACGGATACCAGCCCCAGGAGACAAGCTGATTGGGGGCATCCCATTGCGTGGGCCCGGCTAACTGCGGCCCAAAGACGAGATTGTCGACGCTGAAGTCGAGCGTTTGGCTGGAGTGCGAAGAGGAACGAGTATAGGAGAGAAAGAACGGGTATCCGGCCTTAAGGTCTTTGCGGATGGTTATGGCAGCGGCGCGATATCGTTCCTGGCGATTTGTGGCAAGTTCAAAAGCTCCGGGCACGGTGGCCGAAGGCTGGTAGGCCGCGCCGTGATCGCCTGCGCGATACATATAGTCGAAGCGGCCATAAATGCCCCACGGCAGCTTGCGCTCCAGAGATCCGCTCCAGTTAAGAAAATCGGAGGCGTGCAGATTGGCGCTGTTGGCGATGAAGGAAGTTTGAATCGCGGGAATCACCAACGAACCGTTAGGATTCAGGAAGAAGTCGGTGCGCGAACCCTGGAGCGGCCGGGTAAGCAGATCGAGACTAGACCGGTCGTAGTATCGCCCGACGCCCCCGCTGATCTTGGTCTCCGAGGACTTCTCCAGCATGAAGGTCCCTGCGATGCGCGGCGAGATGAGATTGTCGCGCAGGGAGCTATCGCGGTCGAAGCGCACTCCGGCTTCCACGGCCATGCGATCCATCGGTGTCCAGCGGTCCTGCGCATAGCCGCTCTGCTCGTTGAGACCCACGTCGAACCTGGGAACGTTCTGAAACAAGGTCTTGCGCGTTGCGATGCCGTTCACGTCGACATCGGTCACCAGCTGCCGGTTGAAAAGAAGGGAATCGCGCACCTCGTCGGCCTCGATTCCAACGCGGAACTCGTGCCGCCCAAACAATTTCTGAGGAGGGAGGAAGAAGTTGGCAAAGCCCTGGGTGCGGCTCGATTCGCCATCGTCGAACTCAAAGGCGCTCCCGGTGACTCCGTTGGGAGTCTGCACGAAGGGAATCGTGCCGATGGGCGAGTCGGTCTCGCGAAACTTCTGCACTCCAAAGCCGAAATCGAGCAGGGTGTCTTTGGCAACAAAGAGATCGTCTTTGATGCCCGTGATGTAGTTGTGCCCGGTCTGGTTGGTAGTACTGGCCGCCGGGGTAAAGGCGGATATTCCGGCATGATCGGTATCGGTGTAGTTGAAGAGTACAAAGGCAACGAGAGTGTTGCGCGAGCCCTGGTTGAATTGCAGTTTGACCAGATCGTCGGTCCGCCACAGCATGCTTTTGTCCTGGCCGGCCGGCTGCTCTTTGATGATGGTTAGATCGTTTTCGCCCTCGTGCGAGGCGTAGAACCAGAGTGTGTTTTTCACGATGGGGCCGGAGACGATGGCGCGGGGCGTCCAGTTGTTAAAGTTCAGGCCTTTGACGAATTGCACCGTGGGTATGAAATCGATGGCCCGGAAGCGGAGCTTGTTGTCCGCCGCCTCGCTTTCGAGTGAGAGCACTCCTCCGGAGCCCTTGCCGAACTGCGTAGAGTAGCGGCTGCTCTCCACGTTAATCTGGCGGATGGAGTCGGGACTGATGCGCATTTGCAGGGTGCCTCCGGCGGGCTGGCTCACCTCGAATCCATCGATATAGTCTTGCGCCTGCCGGGTGTCGGCTCCGGCAATGTGCGGCTGCCCGCCGTTGTCTACGATTACGCCAGGGAAGTACGGCAGGATGTTGCGATAGTCGCGCGTGCTGGGGTAGGGAATATTGACGATCTCATCGCTGGTGAGCGTGCGCGTGCTGGCCGTGGTTTGAACGTCAATCGGCGACGGTTGGCCTACCACTTCAATCTCTTCGAAAAACTCGCGGTATTGCTGGAGTTGAACCTGGATGGCCGTTTCCTGTCCGGCCGAGACCGCCGCAGGCTCGCTGCGGGCTGTATAAAAGCCTTTCTTCTGCACTTCGAGCGTGAACGCGCCTGGCGGAGGGGTAAGGGCGCTTCGTCCGGAAAAATTGGTCTGCGCTGAAGCCACGCTGGTTCCATTCTGCAGAATGACGATAAAGGCTCCGGGCACGGCCTTGCCGTTCTGATCGGTAACCGTGACCTCGACTCTTGCAGGTTGTGCTTGCGCTTGCGTATGGATGGCAGTCAGCAGCGTGGCAACCGAGACGACGATGATAAGCAGGAGGCGCATGGCTGAAGTGGAAGGAATGGGCGAGCCAAACCGGTCTTTATTCTATAAGAATGAGCTTCTATAAGAAGTCACTCCCATAAGAATGAACTGATGGACGATAGATGCCGCGACGGTCACGGCGCGGTTTAGGCCAATCCAGACAGGCCGCTATCGCAAGGGGTAGCCTTGGCTTGTCGGAGTGCGTCCATCGACCTTCAAAATTTTTACGCCTTCATGCACGTCCTGAACATTGACCAGAGCGATGCCGCCCTTTTCGGCGCGCACCGCCTCAAGCTGCATGCCGTTGGAGAGCAAAGAGAGCGGTTCGCGCGGAACCTCTCCGCTGTAGACTTTCATGACCCAGTGCTTCCGGTACTCAGACTCGTTCATTTTGAGCACCCGGCTCAGAAGGACATCTCTTTCCTTCGATTGGGGAGCGCGGACCACCGGGAACACCGGCGTGCTGGTATTCCACGACTGCTTTTCGCCACGAAAGATCTTATATAGGTCCGCCGACGATATATTGTCGACCGGGTTCAAGGGATTCACAACGACCGCCATGACAACCGGAGCCTGCTGCTGGCTTTGGCCGAACAACCGGATGGAAGCCGGCAGAGACACCACGGCCATGAGAATAGCGAGCCCAATACGGTGCCGTTTCATGACTCCCTTTCCGGCATCAGAACCGAAACGCCAGTTGGAGTTGCACATCGTTGATGGTTTGCAGTCGCCGCCGGAAGGTTCGATCATACTGCGCTTTGAAGGCTACGTAATCGTTGAAATCGTAACGTATTCCCGCGCTCGGGCCATGGCGAAGATCGATATCTTCAAATACGGGCGATCCCGAACCGGCATTCATGTACTGGTATCGGAAGTAGGGTCTCCACTTTTCCCCGAATTTTTCCGAAATAAGAGAGTAAAACGCCGGAGTATTAAAAGTGGCCCCGGTTTCCTGCACCTTGTGCTGGATAAGGAAGCCTTCATTCAGAAATTCAAATCTCGGGGTAACGTAGACCAGATGAGCATTTGCAATCGACTGCCCAATGTGGAACGGCCCCTGGTTGGGATGAATGCGGTCGTGATAGAACGAACCTCCCACTTGCAGCCCGTTGATCCAATCGGGGCGCACGAAGAACCCCACGGTGGTCGCGTTTCCATTGTGCTCGTCGATATTCGCTGCGGTGGGATTGCTGATGTCGGTGCGAACCGCATCGGAAGTGCCGTATTCGAAGATATAGTTCAACCCCAATGCGCCGGAGGGAATCTTGCCCGTTATCGAAGCGCCCACAGCTTGCGATGGAATCGGCCCGCCGTGGTCGGTGAACTGCACAACCAATGGACGATCGGCGGCCGTTTGCAGCCACTGCCCATGGTGGAAGGTTGAATTGTAGTAGCTGGTGGCGGTGTGATATCGCCCGAAAGAAGTTTTCAGGTAGTCGTTGAAATCGTATTTCAGCAGCAGGCGCTCCACATCGAGATCGAAGGTTTGATCGGCATTTTCACTGAAGACGATTTCGCTCAGCACCATGGCCTTG